>Ga0209390_10004673_pt1 | contig 20294 bp, 33 predicted proteins | sample BON01_FD_187212 | JGI IMG/M metagenome (GOLD analysis project Ga0209390, IMG submission 187212) | Freshwater microbial communities from Lake Bonney liftoff mats and glacier meltwater in Antarctica - BON-01 (SPAdes) (version 2) | ecosystem: Environmental > Aquatic > Freshwater > Ice > Glacier...
AGACTCGGGGGGGAGGTCGCTGAGAGAGGGAGGGAGGGAGGGAGGGAGGGAGGGGTGGTGAGTGGGGCGTCTCTCTTAGGGTAGAGTTGGCAATACATCTCGATTAGCTCGGCTTGTAGGTCCGGGGGAAGGTCGCTGGGGGAGGGGGGGAGGGGAGGGGGGCGAGGGAGCGAGGCTTGGTTGTGTATATATATATTTGATAGATATTTTTGCTGTAAATTGATCTTCCCTCCCCTCCCTCCCTCCCTCCCTCCCTCCTCCTCTCACCTATACACCTGCTCAAACAAGGCCGTCGCCGACATGCGCGTGGTAAACCAATCCCTCCCCGCCAGCCTCTTCAAGAACGGCACAAAATGATCGACCAAATCCCCTTTACTCATCTCCCTCGTCACCCTTTGAATACTCTCAATCGCTCTCTCTCTCACCGCTCCCTCCTCACACGCCGTCAACGCCTCCAGCGGCACCAAAAGCTGATACACACACTCCACCCCCCCCACACAATCCACAAGCCCTCCAACCGCCTCCGCCATCGCCAACAATACCTCATCCTCGTCATCGGTACTATCAACAATAAAAGGAATCAATTCCTCCCTCGTCCTCTCCTCCCCCAACGCCCGCGCAATCCTCCCCAAGTTCTTAGTAGCATGCACTCGAAACCCCAAATCGTCATGCCGCAAATGCTCGATCATCGTGGCAATCTGAAACAAATCCTCCCCTCCCACACTTCCTCCACCGCTTCCTCCCTCCATCCCTCCTCCTCCTCCTCCTCCGCCGCCGCCGTTGGTGGGTAAAGTGCCTTCTCGGGGGTTGTGGTGCTGTTGTAGGAAGGGCTCGGGTGGTTGGCCGCCGGGAGGCGAGACGCCTGGTGAAGGGGGAGGAGGAGGGGAGTGGAGGGAGGGAAGGGGCGTGTGAGGATGTGTGTTTCGTGAGGGAGGAAGGGAGAGAAGGAGGGAGGGAGGGAGAGAGGGAGGAGGGGAGGACTCGAGAGGAAAGCACAGAAGGGTCAAAAGCACAGAAGGATCACGCCTAGAATAAAAATGCCTCCGTCTCAAGAGGTAGATGAAGCCTAGAATAGAAATGTTTGATGCGTTCCCTGCATCCCGGAGTGCGTGAGAAATCGCAAGAAGGGAGGGAAGGAAGGAGGGAGGGAGGGAGGGCTCAGTTTGAGACTACACACTTACTCATGGGGGAGACGTCCATCATTCCAACGTGACGGCGCTGGTCACAATCAGAGGAACGAATCCACTCTCAGGAGAGGACGATGGACAAGGACAGCTCACTGCACTGCTGGCTAGGTCTGCGTGCGTTGCCTCGCGAAGTGTTGCTGTTGGGGCGGCTTCTGCTGATGATGGAGGCGCCGAGAGACGAAAAAGGCAGCTTTGTTTCTCTTGCCACGGACTCAGGAGACCCCCCAGGCAGCGTCCTGCGTCGAGGCCTCTGTCAGATGCGTGTAAGTGGGTGAATGCGGGTGAGTGGGCGTGGGGTGTTGCCTTGGAGAGGTCCAAAGAAGGGCATGTAGAGGCTTCCGCGACAGGTGGCTCTGGCGATGATGATGATGATGCGGTGATGCGGTGATGGAGACAAACAAGCCCCTTGCCTGTGCCCTTTCCTTGATTAGTAAGTATTGCATGTGTTGTGGAGGATGGCATGAGGGGGGGGGAGCGATGGCAAGACGAACGCCTCGTTTTGATCCCCACAAAGGAGACAAAAGACCAGCAGCCACATGATTATTGAGCAGGGAGAAAAGTACGACAAACACCACTCACACATGCAGACGCATACGTCGTCTTTTCAACACAAAGATAATTAAAAACAAAGTGTGTCTTGCTGGTCTTTTTCTTCTTTCTTTCTTTCTTGCGCTTGCTCGCGTCTCGTCGTCTGTCTATGCCCTTGCCTAGTCTCCCCTCATACAATATAAACACGCACCAAAAACCCCACCCCTCCCTCACTCCCTCCCTCCTCCTCCTGTCGACGTCGGGGCCGACAGCGTCAAATGCACCTGCACCCCTCCCGCTTTCTCCGCCTCCTCCCTCACCTTCCCCACGATCTCCTTCGTCTCCTCCACCACGTTCGCGGCCACCACCGGCGGGCACAACACCCCTCCCTGCATATTCTTCCCCTCCTGCAGCATCACCTCATGCACACACACCTTCGCCAACTGCTTCCTCGCCCCCGCCACCAACGTCTCCATGGTCAACCCCCCCTCCATCACGCCCTCCACCTCCCCCTCCCCCTCCTTCCCCCTCACCTTCACCCCCTCTTTATCCCACTGCTTCGAATGAAACACAAACCCCCCCAGCAACACAGGCAAATACCACAAACTACACCTAAAAACCGCCCGCGCCCGTTCATCCGTCCGTTCCTTACTAAACCTCCCGGCCAAATACAGAAGGTACGCATTCAATACCGACCCTTCCACCGCAAACATACTCCCCGTCACTCCCAGCCCCGTCGCCAACAGTGGCAGAGGGGCCAGATAAAGACTATACCTCCATATCAACTCAGCCGTCCTCACTCCTCCTGGATCCGCACAGGGCACCATCTTAAACCCCCCCCTTCCATAATCCTTCCGATGCACCCACGACAGGGCGAAAAAATGGGGGAACTGCCACAAAAACAACGCTCCCGCCAGCAGCATCGCGTCTGGAGACGATAATAACGTCACTAGACTCGTACATTCCTTCGCGGCCGCCCACCCCATCAAAGGCGGAATCGCACCCACCACCGCTCCTATCCACGTATTGATCTCACTCCTCGTCTTACTCAACGTATAGGGCAGAGCGTACAAAGCGATATTTCCCATCCCAAGGGCAGTAGTCAGAGGATTCGTCCCCGCCGCCAGAATAGCAGCAGACGCCCCCGCGCTCCCCAACCCCCAGGCCATGGCGAAAGGACGCGAGGCTCGCCCAGAGGGAAGGGGGCGGAGGTAGGTTCTTTTCATGTGCCGGTCGTTTTCGGTTTCGATGAGTTGGTTGAAGGTATTGGCGGAGCAGGCGGCGAGCATCGTGCCGACCGAAACGGCAGTAAAGGGGACCCAGGCCACGGGCCCACCAGCGGCCAGGAAGCCCGCGGAGGTGGTGAGGACGACGAGGGCGCTAGGGGAAGGGGGAAGGGGAGGGAGGGGGAAATGGGAGCGTTGGAAATGGAAGAAAGACAGGGAAGAAGGCGAGAGATAGTAGTAGGACCGCTAGTAAATGCGCGGCTCCGTCTCATCCAAGCATAACACCAGTATTTTCCAAGCAGCCTTCTGCTTCTCCGCCTATCCTTCACACCTCGCACCCCTCCCTCCCTTCCTCCCTCCTATCCTGCCTCCTTCCCAAGCTTACCTGAGTCGGGCCTTGCTCAGCTCCGCGCACAAACTCACCACATTCCTCAAGCCAGACGCGTTCTTGACGGGCAATAGCGATGACAAGGGTGCACCTCCCTCGGATGCAGCTGCAACGAGGTGAGTGCTGCCGGCGGTGAGGGGTGCGATGGACGTGGGAGTAGGGGTGGTGGAGGAGGAGGAGGATGCAGAGGTGCGTCGGATGCTTGTTGCCAGGGCGAGGGGGCGTGGTTTTCTTGCTGCCGCTGATGCTGCCAGTAGCCCGCGGCAGGAGGCGGATGAAGGGGAGAGTTGTCTCCACATCGCTCTCTGCCGCCCCCCTGTGTGGTGTGCGTGGGCGCGTGGGTTTGTGAGTGTAGGGCGGGGAGTGGAGTGGATGATGATGATGCATGGTGAGAGGTGTGCAAGTCGTGACACAAGACACGGATGGTTGCGGCTATAAATACCACCAGGGCATCTCTACACAATCCAAAGAGAGTCTCCAGCACGTCAAGGACGCCTGTACGACCTCCCATCCCCCCATTTTGTGGGTGTACGGCCGTGCTTGCGTGGCACCGCTCGATTTCCCTCTTGCCATGCTTTCCAATCTCGCTCCCCCAGTTCGCTTCCTCCCTCGCGACGTTCAACCTGGTCTAGAAGAAGCAACAAAAGGGAAGCCCTTCTTGCTTTTGGCTTGTATGTCTCTGCGCTTCTCGTGTCCTTTCGTGTGGCTCAAGCTTATCGTAGCTCCAATCACCCCATCGCACCACCACAACCCTCGCAACAGACAGCAACTTCCCGGTCTCAACCTCCTGCCTCCCCCCTCGTCCTACTACAATAGCTCGCTCGCCTCGTCTCAAGCCGACCGCCTCGCATTTCATCTACCAAACCTGCTTTACGACAGGCTTGCATGTTCTGTCACACCCTCGGCTGCTACTTCCTCCTGCTGCTGCTCCTCGTTCTGCAAAGCGCCAGGCCTTTCAACGTTCAGGCCAGCGTCCCCACCAACACGTGTAGTAGCATCCTCGCACCCCCTTCAACTACCAACCCCAAAAGCAAAAGCATGTCCAGCATGCCCAGCAGCATCGGCACCAGCAACGGCGGCGGCAACGGCGGCGGCAACGCCAAGTCAGGGTGGGACACGCTACGTGACCCCTTCCGCAATAAGGGCTTGACAACCAGTCCTGCTGAGAGGGAGAAGCAGCAGACCCGCGGGTTACTTCCCGCGGGAGTGGTGCCCTTCGACGTGCAAATGGCGACGGCCTTGGAGCAGGTTCGGGCACGACCCACGTGCATCGACAAGTTCATCTATCTTGACAATTTAAGGGATGCGAACGTGCAGGTATGTAGGGGGGAGGGTGTATGTGGTGTGTAAGTGTCGCGTGTATGTCCTAGCTACGTGTAGTGTATGTCCCCTGCCTCGGTTGATGTTTCTATCTGTTGCCTCGACTCTTTGACATTGCCGTGCTTCCATTCCTTATTTTCACACAAAGTCTCTCCTCCCTCCCTTCCTCCCCCCTTCCTCCAGCTCTTCTACGCCCTCCTCACCACGCACGTCGACGAGCTCCTCCCCCTCGTCTACACCCCCACCGTCGGCGAGGCCTGCATCTCTTTTTCGCACATCTTCACCCCCCGCCCGAAGGGAATCTTCCTCTCTATCTCCGACAAGGGCCACCTGCTCTCCATTCTCCAAGCCTGGCCCCACAAAAACATCAAGGTAAACAAACATTCCATCCCCCGCCTCGTCCTCCTCCTCCTCCCTCCCTCCCTCCTGGGCCTGCCTCCCTTTTTGCCCCCAGTCGTTCCCCTTCCTTCCTTCCGATCCTCCTCATTCTGATAGTAACCCGCCGTCACCTGAACACTATTAATGAAACAGGTCATCGTCTTTTCCGACGGCGAGCGTATCCTGGGCCTGGGTGATCTAGGCGCTAATGGGATGGGCATCCCTCTAGGGAAAGCCGCGTTGTACACTGCCTTGGGAGGGATCAAGCCTGAGGAGTGTTTAGGGGTGCTGTTGGACGTAGGGACGGAGACAGAAAGCATTCTGAAGGACCCTGCATATGTGGGTCTGAGGCAGAGGAGGGTACGGGGGAAGGAGTACGATGACTTCGTGGAGGAGTTTATGCTGGCGGCGCAGAAGGTAGGGAGGGTAGGGAGGGAGGGAGGGGTGGTTTTGAAGGATCCTGCTTATGTGGGGTTGTGGCAGAGGAGGGTGCGGGGGAAGGATCACGATGACGTGGAGGAGTTTATGCTGGCGGCGCAGAAGGTAGGGAGGGAGGGGAGGGAGGAAGGGAGGGAGGGAGGGTAGGTTGGGGTGGTGATGGTTCGTATGGAAGGACATGCTTCTTCTTGTCTAACGACGAAAAATTAGCTTTTATTTACTCACTTTTCCCTCCCTCCCTCCCTCCCTCTTCCTTCCCATAGCTCTACGGCGAAGGTGTCCTTCTCCAGGTATGTGTGTTCTCCTCTCTCCGTTTTCTCTCTCCTTCCCTCCATCCCTCCCTCCTCTGTCCAATATAAAATGCTGTGTTTGTCCACTTCTCCTTTCTCCCCCTCCCTCTCTCCCTCCCTCCCTCTAGTTCGAGGACTTTGCCAACAGGAACGCCTTCTCTCTCCTGCACCAATGGGAAGACCGCGCCTGCGCCTTCAATGACGACATCCAAGGCACGGCCGCCGTGGCTCTTGCGGGCGTGCTAGCCGCTAAGCGTGTCACGGGCCGTTCTACTTTGAAAGGTGAGACCTTCTTGTTTCTGGGGGCAGGGGAGGCGGCTCTTGGGATCGCGGACCTGATCTCTTTTGCAATCACCCAGGAGAATGAGGGGGTGACGATGGAGGAGGCTCGGAGGAATATTTGGTTGTTTGATTCGAAGGGTCTGATTGTCGAGGGGCGGGGGCACGTGACGGAGCATAAGGCTCCTTATGCTCATTCGGGGCAGACGGCTCAGACGACATTTGTGGAGGCGGTGCGTGCGATTCGCCCGACGGGGATTATTGGGGTGTCGACGATTGCGAAGAGTTTCAATAAGGAGGTGCTTGAATTAATGGCCGAGATCAATGAGCAACCTTTGGTGTTCGCTTTGTCCAACCCTACTTCCAAGTCGGAATGTACGTTTGAGGAGGCCGTGCAGCATACCAAGGGCAAGGTTATCTTTGCTTCAGGCTCGCCCTTCCCTGCCTTGATTTGGGAGGGGAAGACGCTCATCCCCGGGCAGAGTAACAATGCATATATTTTCGGCGCGTTGGGTTTGGCGGTGATAATCACGAAAATGAAACGTGTGAAAATGGAGCATTTTTACCTGGCGGCTAACACGGTGGCGGAAATGACGAGCGAGAAGCAGTTGGCGCAGGGATGTTTGTTCCCGCCGCTGGGGGAGGTGAGGCATGTGAGTGCGGCGATCGCGGCGGCGGTGGCGGAGAGGGAGAAGAAGGAGGGACGATTGCTGGTCCCGGATCAACAGGATTGGTTTGCACATGCCAACGCCTGTATGTATGACCCGTTGAAGTAAGAGGGGGGGAGGGAGGGAAGGAGGGAGGAAGGGAGGGAGGGAGGGAGGGAGGAGATGTGAGTTTGTCTTTTAAGATTTGTGTAGAGAGGCTGTTTCTGGAAGAAGAGACGTGACTTTAGCTTTGTAATTGTGTTTTAATGTGCGCAGAGTAGAGAAGAATGAAAAGTGGAGGTAAGGAAGGCGTGCGTTCCTTTTGTATGTGTCAGTGCTTAGATTCTGTTTAGGGAGGGGAAGACGAGGAGAGACGTGAAGTAGCTATTTTAGTGTGACATGCATGCATTAGTTTAAGTCTTCGCGGGGAGGGCTTTGGGGAAGAACATTAAAATGAAGTCAAAGCGACGGGAGTAAAGGTTGGTGTTTCAGAGAATGGCGGGGAGAGATAGGGAGTATGGGAGGAAAAGGGACTGCAAGAGAGAGACAGAAGGGGGAAATGAAAATCTCCTGATGGAGAAGACGAAGAAGGGGTGGTCTGGGCAATTGATAAAAACGCAAAAGAGTTTCAGAATAGTGTGTCGGGGTCACGTAAAATTAGAAGCAAAACGACACACCAACAACAACAAAAGAGGGGAGGAGGTTTGACGAAATCGGTTACCACCTTGGTCACCGAGGTCCTGCCGTTTGGACGTCACGGGATCCGTTGCACGCCTTGCTCCCCTCTCCACAAAGAGCTCGTTCGTTCCTTGGTCGCTCGCCTTGCTGGTCGTTCCTTCTTCTTCTTACAACCCGTCGTGCTTGTCGTTGTACCCTTCTTCCTCCCCCCCTTAGAGTGCACATTCCCTTGTCTCTCTTCTCACCTCGCCTCCACACGGCCCATGCACCTGCAAATCACAGCACAGCGTCCACACGAGCGAGGTCAGCGGCATTCACCCCACCGCTAGCGCTCCCAGCAACTGCACTGCAAATTCTTCGATCTGTCGAAGCGGCGCACCGTTTCGTCCCCCTCCCGTAATGGTCAAGAGCAACAACACCAAGCACTGCAATGGTGGTGGTGGGGGGCAGGCTGCCACTGTGGACCTGGAAGAGGGCAGGCTGCACGCAGGTAGCAGCTCAGACCTGCGCGCGATGAAGAGCGTTTCTCCTTCTCACGACGTGGGCAAGTCCAGCCCTCCTGATGGTAAGTGAACAAGCGTGGGCGCTGGCAAGGACGATAAACGTAATGTGTGTGTGTGTGTGTGTGTGTGTGTGTGTGTCCTTTGACTGCATGCAAGCATGGTGCTCACACAGCCGCGCCCCCTCCAACCACACCGGCAGTAGGAAACAGCCCGACGTCCACGATTTCGATGGCCTCCTCCTCGAGCGACGGCGAAAAGGAAGTGTACTTGGGCAAGGTGCCCCGCAAGGAACATCGGAAGGTAGGTGGATAGGGCGTGTGTGTGTGTGTGGATGTGGCGGGTGTGTGACTGAGCTGTGTTTGCGTGCGTACAAAGAGAGCTGGCATCCAAGCGAGGAATAGAACTTGGAGCAGGAGCAAGCGCTGTCTTCCATGCAAGAATGACGATCATCGAGTGACTCTGCCTCCTGCAATCCACTCCAGCTGCCTATCACCTTGCTTACACCACCACCCTCCTGCCCTCCCTCCCTCCCTCCCTCCCTCCTGAAGATGAAACGGTCCCTCGGCTCTGGCTTTGAGCTGGTGGAGCTGCAGCAACAACACGTCCCGGGGCACTGTGGTTTGGAGTGCCCTCCTCTCGTCTTGCAACTCTCTCCCACCGGTGGTGGAGGAGGAGGGGGAGAAAGAGGGTCGATTGGCTCCGTGGACGAGCATGATTGTGCCTCCTCCTCGTCCTCCTCCGCTTCTTCCTCCTCGTCCGTGGATGGGGAGAAGGAGCTGCCTCCGGAGGATGCGTGGCGGGATGGCGTCTTTGGGTGCTTTAGGGGATTTGGTACGTTGGGTGGAAGGAAGGGGGAGGGAGGGAGGGAGGGAGAAGGCTTTTGATTTCCGGTTTTATTTGACTTAATTTGTTCTTTTATCTACTCACTTTATCCATTCGCACATACCCCCCCCAAAAAACAGGTTTGACAGCGTGCTTCGCCACCAGCTACGCGCAAACCAGCATCATGGAAGAACTCAACACCCACACCCCGACGCAACGCCTCTTCCTCCTCCTCCTCGTCTCCTGCCTCTGGCTCTCCCTCCCCCTCACCCTCTACCTACACCTCTACCCCCTCTCCCTTGCTGCGGTGCTGGCTGTGTGGGTGATTGAGGCAACAGTCGCCTTTCATTTACGTAGGGTGGTGCGACGGCGTTATAGTATCGAAGGGAGCGAGGGAGGAGATTGTCTGATGAGCTTCTGCTTCCCTGCTTGTGTGACCGCGCAAATCTTGCGGCACCTGCGAGGGTGAGAGAGGAAGGAAGAGAGGGAGGGAGGGAAGGAGGAGGGGTTGGTGGTTGTGATGAGGTTGGAGCATTGAAAAGAACAGGGGAGTTTTTGCTTCCCTGCTTGTGTCACGGCTCAGATTTTGCGGCACCTGCAAGGCTGAGGGAGGGAGAGGAGGGAGGGAGGGGAGGGTGGGTCTTATAAATTAGAAAGAGAGAACAGGAGGCAGTACTCAAACAAGATTGGGAAGACAGAAAGCATGGCCGGGTGGCTGTGCAGCCCTCGGTTCGTCAAACATTGAAAAGCACAGGAAAAGGGAGGGAGGGTGTGAATTAGGGTACAGGGAAAGAAGGGAGAGATTGTGGGAGAGACTTCCACACAGATCAGCAAACGAACAAAAGTGTCAGATAGAGCGTGTATTATTACATTATGCAGTCGATAGACGTCTGCGTGGTGCGTTTGACGATAACTCTGATAGAGAGAGAAGAAGAGAAAGGAAAGGGACGAATGAGAGTATTGACCCTGAAATGGAGAGGAAGATAGACAGAGCACGCAAGCAAGCGGTGGGCGTGGTGCGCCCAGACGTGACTTTAATAATCTTCCTAAGGAAGAGGGAACGCGATTATCAAAGGGAAAAGGGGGAAAGGGAAAAGGGACGACTGCCTTTGATAGAGAATGAAAGAGACTTGCACCGTCGTAGAAATTGGGAATGGGCAAAGACCTTTGGCTAGAGCCAGAGTGTGGGCACGTAGAAATACCAGGGCAGCACCAAAAAATAAATCAAAGATTATGGAGCATCCAAACGACCGAGGAAGGCCAGCTTAAGCTTCTACTTGTTTTTAAAAAGCGCTTACGCGTCTCTCTTACTTTTGTTTCTGTGTCTTTGTGTCTTGTCTTGTCTTGTTTTTTTAGAGTGCACCCTCTGGGACGGCTTTTTCTGGCGCATGCCGAAGCAGGCCTACACTGTACCGTGCAGAGCGTCACACTCCCGTGGGCGGGGTGCTCAGGTCTTATGCAGTTGAACCATCTCGGGGCATTGTGCGGCTCTTACACATGTATTGCCCGTCCTCGACCATAAAATTGTAGAAAATACGATACGTTCCGATCTCTCTATCAGTCCCATCTCTCTAAAAAATGCCCAGATCCCAATTATACAACTCTCAAATTATTATTCTAAACTCTCCCTTTGAATAAGATGTGGTGCTTTTGCGCTTGGCCTCGACCTCCCCACCCTCCCACCCAACGACGAACAACACGCCCAACTGCTGTTCCGCCATTCGCTTACCCGCTAATTTGATGACCCACCACTCAACCACACTCAACACATACAAAGCATACAGCGGCAAAGGATGACGACGCCTCGACTGGCAATGCTGCTGCTACTGCTGATGATGGTTGCCGGGCTCTGCGGCGTCGCCCTGGCTTTCCTGCCGTCCTCTCCCCACCACCACCACACCACGGTGGTTCAACGAGCAACTTCTCCTGCGACGGCTACTGCTACCACCACCGTCCTCTCCCAACCCCAAAGCTGCTGGTGGCAACAATCAAGACAGCACAAGCACACCTCCACCTGTATCGCTGTCACAGGCACGGCCTCTTCCACTTCCTTATGGAGCGCCGCCACGGACGCCACCACCACCCCCATCCCGTCCCCCCTCGCAGAGGCCTCCTCCGACGCCGCTATTGGGGACACGCGCGTGCCCATCACCCTCGTCTCCGGCTTCCTGGGCTCGGGCAAGACGACATTGCTCAAGCACATTTTGGAAAATAAGGAGGGGCTGCGCGTGGGTGTCATTGTGAATGACATGGCCGAAATCAATATCGATGCCAAGCTCCTCCGGAACGGGCCCAACCAAAGCGAGAAGGACGATACGGTGGAGTTGCAGAATGGCTGTGCATGTTGCACCATGCGCGATGAGCTGTTCAATGCGTTGTACGAGTTGCTGACCTTGGCGCAGGTACGTTTTCAATATGTCTTGCTTCTATTTAGATTTCTCCAATGTGATGCAATCACCCGCGCACTGACCTCTCCCTCCCTCCCTCCCTCCCTCCCTCCCCCCTCCCCCAGCTGCGAGGCGTAACCTACGACCACATCGTCATCGAGACCACGGGGATCGCCGAGCCCAAGGCCATTCGGAGCAATTTCCACGCTGCCGAGGATTATGGTGAGGAAGGAGGGAGGGAGGGAGGGAGGGAGGGAGGGAAGGACTCTTTTGGTCCAACGTTAGCCTTTGAGAATCTTACTCACCTTTCCCATTTGTTGTCCCTCCCTCCCTCCCACCAGCCATGCCCCTCCTGGACATGGTGCGGCTGGACACAATGGTCACCGTTGTGGACAGCAGCGTCTTCCTTGACGCCTACACCAGCAGAGACACTCTGATGAAGCGCCCGGAGCTCGGCCTGAACGAACTAATCGAGGGCGAGGGCGGGAGGAAGGAAGGGGTCCTTTCTCTGGATATCGAAACGAGGGCTACGGCCCAACGAGAGGTGGCGGACCTGTTGGTCGAGCAAGTGGAGTATGCTGACGTGGTGATCCTGAACAAAGACGGCCTCCTCCCCTCCCTCAGTCGCTCCCTGCTTCGCGAGGTGGTGCAGACGCTCAACCCGTGGGCAGTGGTGGTTCCCGCCAATTATAGCCGGATTCCTCTTGAGGTAGGTCCTACCCCTCCCTCCCTCCTTTCCTCCCTCCCTTCCTCCCTCCCTCCCTCCTTCGTGAGGTCGTCCAGACCTTGAATCCGTGGGCTGTCGTCGTACCCGCCAACTATGATCGGATTCCTCTCGAGGTAAGGAGGGAGGCAGGGAGGGAGGGAGGGAGGAGGACGAATGCAAAATATGCATGAGGCCTGGAGGCCTTGGCGTTGGGCGAGGCCGATTATAAGATCACTCACCTTTTCCTTCCCTCCCTCCCTCTCTCCCTCCCTCCCTCCTTCTTTCAGGAGTTCCTCGGCGTGAACGAAGGCCGCATGGGCGTAGCTTTAGGCGGAGCACTTGACGACCACAAAGAAGCAGTGGAGGGTTCAGTCAGGCTAGCACAGGAGGCGGCGGCAGTGGTGGCGGCGAGGGAGGGAGGGAGGGAGGGAGGGCATGAGCATGAGGAGCATGCGCATAAGGGAGAAGAAGCAGCAGCAGCAGCAGCAACTACACACTCTCACGACCATAAGCACGAGGAGAAGGAGCACAAGCATGACCACTCTCACGATGATCACAAGCATGAGGAGAAGGACAACAAGCACGAGAAGAAAGAGGAGGAGACAAAAGCCCACTCGCACGACGATCATGAGCACCAACACGAGCACAAGCACGAGCACGAGGAAGAGAGAGAGCACAAACACGACCATGACCACTCCTCCCATTCTCACGATCACGACCACTATCACGACGACCACGACCACGACCACGACCACTCAACCTCCGGTAAGACCGCCAGTCAAACCACCGCCGAAACCCGCTTCCGGATCGGCACCTTCATCTACCTCCAACGCAAGCCCTTCCACCCCGATCGATTCGCGGATTTCCTGGAAGAATTAGCAGCAAGCTCCTACGCCGCTGTCGAGAACGTGATGGGCGCCAAGAAAAAGACGGAGGGTGGGAAGGGGTTTGGTACCTCTTCCTCCCCTTCCTCCTCCTCCTCTTCCTCTCCTCTTGTGACAAGCGTCCTTTCGGGTCTTCTCCGCTCCAAGGGCTTCATCTGGCTGGCCTGCACGGACCAAGCTGCTCTCTACTTTTCTCACGCCGGCCGTTCTCTCTCTGTCTCATGCATGGGCAGGTGGTGGGCGTCCGTCCCTAGGGAATCATGGCCGGTGGAGAGGGAGAAGGATATATGGGAGGATTTTGAGGGAGGGGAGGAGGGGGGAGGAGAGGGAGAGGGAGGGTTTGGGGATCGGAGGAATGAGGTGGTGTTCATTGGGGTGGGGCTGTTTGAGGAGGAGAAGCAGAGGGTGTTGAAGGAGCGGTTGGATGCTTGCTTGTTGACGGGGGAGGAGGAGGAAGGGAGGGAGGGAGGGTGGGGTGGGGAGATGGGGTTGTATGTTGAGAAGGCAAAGGAGGGAAGTGCGTTGGCATTGTTTGATGCGTTCCCAAATCGGATCGAGATTGACATGGCGGGGGGGGCGGGGCAAGGGTGAGGGGGAGCAAGTGTATCGATCGCAAGTGTGAGAAAGAAGAAAGAAAGGCAAAACAGTAAGAGGGCATGCTTTTTCCAAAACAAAATATCTTGCGCCATTAATCACACACTTTCTCCTCCTCCTCCTCCTTCCTTTCCTCCTTTCCCCTTCTCAACCCTTCCGGGCCGGGGGAGGAAGTGGGAGAAAACTGGCGAAACAAGGGTTGTATGATAGTAGCCGCAGCTTTGGCTTTTTGGTTTCTTGCATCGTCTGTATGTGGTGTATACGTCGTAGAATTCCTATTTCTGGAAGAGAAGGGCCTCTATCTTGCTTTAATTAAGTGGCTGCGTGGGGAGAGAGGACGTGGAAAAAAGGAAGCTTGAAGCATGGGCGGCGAAGATGCCGTCGCCCAAAAAGGCAGGACGAGAAAGGCCTTGTTGGCTCTTGTGGCAGGACTTGACTGGGTGTGCGCGTGTGTAGTGTCTCGCTGTTGGGCCGTGGTGAAGCACGGACACAGAGGCTTTGGACACACAAAGCGCCTGCTTGTTTGCTTGCTTGCCTGGAGGAGGTTTGGTTTGGACTCCAGCCTTTTTTGCCATCTTGCTTGGAATGACGAGGCAAGACAAGACAAGGGACGCGGCCACCTTCAGTGCTTGCGCTTGCCCGTGCCTTGTCCTCTTGGCGGCTAGGTGGCAGGCCTTGCGTGCAGTGCGGGGGACAGGAGGGTTGGAGCGACAGCCAAGACCTAGCTAGCTAGGGCAAGAAGGCACGTAAAGGAAGAAGGTATTTGGCATGCCTCACACTCACGACCCACTCTACACGCACACCCCACAGGCCTGTATCAAGCACACGAGCAAAAAGGGTAGTCGCAGGCAAGCAAAGGAAAGCATGGCGATGGCGGCAGCGGCAGCAGAGATGCCTTATCGTCGGGTCTTGAACAAGGCGGAGCTGCGGCAGTGGGTGTAAGCTAATCCTGGACGGGTCCATGACAGGGATCGAGACGGATACACGCTCTTGTACGTGGCTGCTGGCGACATAAAAGGTCTGTCATTGGTCGTATGGTTGCTAGACGAGATGGGTGCGGACGTGAATGCCACCACGAGGTATGGGGAGACCCCTATTCACCATGCTTCTTCCCTCGACATCCTCACTGCCTTATTGGACCGTGGCGCCGACCCCACCCTGCGAAATGGGTACTCCGGTTGGAATTCTCTCATGCTGCAAGTGCGCCATGGAATCGTCGAGAATGTGGCACGCCTGCTGCAAGATCCGGGCGTCCGCGCCTCTGTCAACGTACAGGACATTGGGGGCGAAACAGCACTCCACCATGCCTGCCGCTTCGCGTACGAACCTGTAGCCACTTCCATCCTCAACCTCCTCCTCCAAGCTGGCAGCGACCCGAATCTCACCAACTACGACGGACAGACGTCCTTGGCCTTACTTCGATATCGTCATCCTTCTCACCTTGCCGCCATCGCCCTCCTCGAACAATATCCGGTCGCCAAGAAAGACGCCGAGAAGGCCTCGCTCCTCGTCAAGGCCCGCCGCCTCATCGTCGCCGCCAATAGCAACATCGTAGCACCGTCCTGCCTGCACGGTCGCGTGGCACGAGGGCAGCCTTTGCCGCGGGTTCAGCTGCCGCGGGCGATGCCGCCACGCATATCAACAAGCGGTCAAAACAAGGGCCTTGAAGAGGACCGCAAGCTCCGCAAACTAATAGCCTTTCTCCTGGGAATGGAGGGCGGGTGGAAGAATGCGGGCATGCCGCGGGACGTGTTAAGGGTGGTGCTGGACCTGCTCATGCCGTCCGGGGACCCGCTGTGGCGCAAGAACGCTGTAGCAGCGCCACCGCCGGTGCTGCAGGACTAAGGAAAATAGCTAGAGAGAGATGGACAGGAAGGGGGAAAAGCAGCGTAGTATCAGGAGCGGGTGAAATGAATGGAGATGAAAGAAGGACACAGAACGCTTGGTTTGTCCATCCAATTCTGTCAGTCCTTTTATGATTGCTTGCTTTGCTCTTCCTCCTCCCTTTCCTCCCTCCACATCCCTCTGCCCCTCTCTCCCTTCCTCAAAATTAAATCACACACCAACCCACGTCTACACGTCTAAATCTCCGCACTCTCCTCCACCTTCTCCTCCACTTCCTCCACCCCCCCTCCCTCCCCCGGCACCTCTATCTCCCCTTTAAAGCTCTGTCTCTCCTTCAGGTACCCCTTCAAGTCGACCTCACTCAGCCCCTCCACCCACTTGACAAACGTCCCGCGTTCCTCCTCCCCCGAGACATGCAAAAAATCCGACACACACAAATCAATCGCCAAGAGCTGCGCGTCCGTCTTATTCAAATCGGGGCACTTAGCCTTAACTGTCGCAATAACGTTCTCCAACACAGGAATCAATTCCGACAGTGCCTGTGTCTCCGCGGCCGTCCCCCCATGTAAAGGCACGCATTCTGACAACAACAACACTTTATCCTCAGCGTTCATCATTCCCGTCATCTTACCCAACGGCGCCCAGAACTCCGCAGAGGGTTCAGTCAACCCCAGCCCCTGCCTCAATTGGTTTAGCTCTTCTTCCGTCCCGTGGAAATGAGTCGCGACGCGCGTGGCGAGTAAGGCCTTAAGCTGCAGCGGGATGGCGTTCCCCATCTCTTGCAACACGCCATAGACCCGAGGGAGGTACGACACCGCGACAAGCACCTGCTCCTTTGCTTCCTCCGTCCCGGCCTCCTTCCAGACCTGAAACATCCTCGCCAGCGCCAAGGCCTTGTCTTCTGCGCCCATCGACGAGGCAGTCCACAACGCAGCCTTCATGCGCGCGGCGACCTGTTCCTCCCCCGCGCCCTCAATCGGTACCTCGTTTTTGACCGCTTGGATGATGTGCAGGGGGGTCTTGCCGGAGAGGCCGGCCATCATGCCCTTGCTGTCCCCTTCGCTAAGGTCGTAGCCCTTGAGTTGGGTGAAGCCGTCGGAGCAGGCGAAGTAGAGGAAGGAGCCCTAGAAGGAAAGGAGGGAGGGAGGGAGGGAGGGAGGGCGCGTGAGTGAATGAGGGACAAAAATAGTTTCAGAGAATCAAAAGCTGAAATAGTAAAGACGCTCAATCAAAGACTGCTACAAACAAAATCAAGAAGAAAAGAGGAGGGAGGGAAGGAGGGAGGTGAAGATACGTACCACAATCCACATGCGCTGATCATCGTTCATCGTCCCCCAAATTTTAATCTGCCTCTCCTCATTAATTCGATTCTTGCTCGCAAACGAGATAATTAAATGTCCCCCGGGCTTGAGCACGCGCCAGGCCTCCCTCAAGACCTCCCTCGGCTGCACCAGAAACTCCATCGTATTGGCAATGAGGACCGCATCGAACGAATCAGCTTCGAGGGAAGGAGGGAGGGAAGGATCGGCATTGAGATCTTGAATCAAGCGTTCAGTCAGATTAGGGTTGGCGTTCATTTCCTCCTCGTTCACACCGATGCCGACGAGGCGGGCGGGGGGAAGGATGGAGGGAGGGAGGTAGGAATGGGCGGAGGCACCGATTTCGAGGATAGTGGCGGAGGGAGGGAGAAAGCGCAGATAGTGCTCTCGCAGGGCACGAGCGGCTTTCTCGTCATAGATGGGGGAGAGGTTGGAGGGGCCGTTGAGTGGGACGCTGTCTTCTTGTTTGCGGGAGAAGTAGTCGGCGTTGTAGGGCCAGGCTTTGGGCCATTTCCAGGCGGTGGGGGAGACCTGGGGAGGGCAGGGGAGGAAGGAAGGGAGGAGAGACGAGAAGGTGGGTGAGTGGAAAGGGATAGAGTGTGAATTTGGGAAGTGGACTGTGAAGTGGTCGTTTGTGGAGCCGATACGGCAAGCGAGGGAGGGAGGGAGGGAGGGAGGGAGGGAGGGAGGGGGTCTCTAGTACTCTCACGCACGCACCTTGATGCCCTTGTCGGTTTTCTGCTCCTCCTTGGTCGTAAAGGGCGGAGCGGTCCCCGACGAGGACTTGAGCTGCATGGACATCCCACCTCTCCTTCCTGCCGCTGCCGCTGTCACACTACTTCTGCTGCTGCTGCTGCTGCTCCTCCTCGCGGCCGCATCGATCCTCTGCTGCTGCTGCTTGTATCCGCTGCCGCTGCTGCACGCCGGGAGGACAAACGCACTCGTCGTCGTGGTGGTGTACGCCGCGACGGCGAGGAAGGCCGCCACTAGCAGGGGACGCGGCATGGCTTGGGCCCTGCTTGTGTGTGTGGTGTGTGGGAGGGCGAGGGTTGCAGTCAAAGCTTCTTTTGGGGGGGAGGTCAAGCAAAGTGATTGAGTCGAGAGCATTTGCGACTGACGCAAGGACTGTTTGGCACGCGCAGCAAGACAGACACACTCTCAGTGTGCTTCTCAGTGTCTGTGTGGGTGTGTCTAGGTCTATCGGTGTCCACACGACCGCAATTTTGTGAGGATACTCGTGTTGAACGCGATGATGCAAGCGATTGACCTCCTCGCTCCCTCCCTCCTTCCCTCTTTCTCACAAACACAATCACCACGACCACCACAATGCACAGGCGGCAGCCAGGAGGAGCCAGCCATGACGGCAGGGCCACTGGCAGCAGGCGCCTTGCGGACGGGCGTGCGTCGACGGGTCGCCACGCTCAACATCCAAGGTAAGGGCATGCAAGTAGCAGTTGATGCTGGGTGCTTCTGCTGGGATTGACACGTCCCTCTTCTAACACTCCCGTCTCTCTCTCTATTACGCACGCACAGGTCTGGTTCCCTACGCCTCGGCCTGGCAGTTGCAGCAAAAGCTCGTCGCCCAACGCATCGCCTGGCAAAAGGAGGAACGGTACGTCCCCCCCTCCCCTCCCTCCCCCCCTCCCCTCCCTCCCTTCTGTTCCCCCACCGTTGACGTCAGCCTCACCCTCCCTCCCACCCTCCCTCCCTCCTCCAGGCCTGGGTACGACGCCATGTTGGTGCTCGAGCACACACCCGTTTACACTCTGGGTCGGTCCGCCAAGCCAGAGGACGTGAAGTTCTCGCTGGAGGAGGGGGAGGAAGGGAAGGAGGGAGGGAAGGAGGGGAGGGGCTTTGAGGTACGTTTTAAAAGAGGGACGGAGGGAATGAGGGGCGGTGGGATGATTGATAATTCACCTTTTCCTGACCCACCCTTTTCTTTCTCCCTCCCTCTTTTCCTCCCTCCATCCCTAGGTCTACAAATCTGATAGAGGTGGGCAAGTCACGTGGCATGGCCCCGGCCAAATCGTGGTCTACCCCATTATTGATTTAACCCACCACAAGAAGGACTTACGGTGGTATGTCCGGGGTCTGGAAGAAGTAGTGCTAAGAGTGCTCGCCTCACATGGAGTGACAGGACAGAGGGACGAGAAACACACAGGGGTGTGGGTGGAGGACACAGCGAGGGAGGGAGGGAAGGAGGGAGGGGAGGGGAAGCTGATGAAGGTGGCGGCGATTGGGGTCTCGGCGAGTAGGTGGATTACTTGTCATGGGCTGGCGCTGAATGTGGACCCGGATTTGAATGCGTTTGATGCTATTGTGCCGTGCGGAGTGAAGGATCGACGGGTCGGGTGAGTGTTGAGTTATTTTTATTGTATTTTATGTATTTTTTATCATATTTATTAAATGTATCCATCCCCTATCCCCACTTCCCATAAATAGGTGTCTCAAGGACCTCTTGCCTGCGGAAGAAGCAGCCAAGCTAACAACAGCCCAAGTCCGCTACGGGCTCATGGAAGCATTTGAAGAAGTTTTCCCCTCAATGGAGTTGTGCGTGCAGGAGAAGAAGGGGCCGCTGTTGGGAGGGGTGGAGGAGGTGGTGCTGCAAGACGAGGAGGAGCGGGAGGAGTGTGTTTAGCTCCGCTTTCTCCCCGTCCGCCTTCCTTCCCTCCCTCGATGGTGTTGTGTGAGCAGGAAAAGAAGGGCCCGCGGTTTGGCGGTTGGGAGAGGTGGAGGAGGTGGTGCTGCAAGAGGAGGAGGAACGGGAGGAATGTGGTTAAAAGTAGAGGAAGGAATTTATGTCTTATGTGCTTGTAGATATTAATCAGATAAGAAACAATAGGAATTGAGGGGGGGAAAGGTTCGTAGTATTGTGTGCATATCGACTCGGGGAAGTAGGAAGTTAGAGGAGGGGGAGGAGAAGGAGGAGAAGGCAAAAATAAAAAATGAACTACAGAACTCAAAAAAAAACACTGAGGGACATGAATAGACTCAGCAAATTTTTCCCGTTGCAAATAAATCGCTCCTGCATGTCTATCAAAATGCCTTTCTCATTTCCTGCCCGCGTGCCGTTCTGTTGTTCTGGCTTGAAGCAGCACGTACTCCTCTACGTCGCCCGTCGCCTAGTTTTGCCGACCATCATTCCAGCCCTCTTGTGCGTGGTGGTCACCTTACCCATGTACAGCGGCAATGGTTTAGCTAGCAGTGTACTGTCTCTCTTTCAATGCGAAACCGGCACCATGGTTGCTGAAGCCAGTGCCATTGCTTTGCCATCTCTCCCTGCTGCCATGTCCCCGCTCCGCTTCCCATGCTTACCACATTCAAACCCCACAACACACACACGCACAGGCGCACAGGCACGCACACAGCGTCGGCACAAAATGTCCTTTGCCAACGTACTCCCTGTCCTGCTCGTTGCCGCTTTGGTTGCCGCCGGGAGCAGCAGCAGCAGCAGCAGCAGCAGCAGAAGCCCAGAGCAGCACCCTCACAACCGTCCGGACGAGGCCTTCCAGTGTGATGTGAACAGGGAGACCCGCGCGACCATTGCGTTCAAGGCCTTGGAATTGCTGAAGATGAACGACTTCCGTCTGGTCAAGACAGGGATCTTCGCGGGACATGTACGTACTCAGGTGGTTGTTGACTCCTCCTGCCCTTCCCACGAAAAGTCTTCTTGCTGTATTCGTTATTTTGTGCAGTCCATCAGTAGGCGATTCGTGATAAATCGGGGAGGGTTCTGGCTGCGTGCTCACATCTTGTCTCTCTCTCCCCTCCTCCCCTCCCCCCGACCCTCCCCACAGGCCCCCACGTCGGGAGAGCAGGTTGCTGGGAATCCTAATACCCTCTACATGATCGCAGGTAAGCTTTCAAAATATTGT
>Ga0209390_10004677_pt1 | contig 20285 bp, 14 predicted proteins | sample BON01_FD_187212 | JGI IMG/M metagenome (GOLD analysis project Ga0209390, IMG submission 187212) | Freshwater microbial communities from Lake Bonney liftoff mats and glacier meltwater in Antarctica - BON-01 (SPAdes) (version 2) | ecosystem: Environmental > Aquatic > Freshwater > Ice > Glacier...
AGATCCAGCAAAGCGAAATCTGCCAGTGGAATGGCGATGGCTCGCAACCGATGACCGCCCCACAACGCGACGCTCAGTCGTAGCAGAAAACAGACCACGCCGATCACATAGGCCACGGTTGCCCATGTGGCGATTGTCCGATACCACTTCGCGTACGAATTCGCTGATGAAGATTCATTTGCCGACAGCGAAAGAATTGTGGCTGCTGTCTTCGTCTCCGCGGAAACAGCGTCGGTCGAGGCAACTGGCGGCGCATTGGCTCCCGGTGGCACTAACGCGGGGTAAGGAACATCGGCAGGAAGCGACTCGATATTGTCCTGACGTTCGCTCGCAGAATGTGCCTGTTCATTCGCCGTTGAGCGATTCCCGAGCAAACTCTCCGGCACGGTCACCAGTGAAAAGGTGATCGCCACACACGTCGGACACGCCAACAATGCGATCGAGTGCAGCCAGTATCGCAGCGTCGCTGATTGATTTCTGAAAAGCCGCGACAATGCCATCGCCGCGAGTCCGATCACACAACCCTGCCACAAAAAATGCAGCAGCGTGATCGTCCAGCGAAGAGACATTTCGGAGTTGAGAAGGAACAACGAATCGACCATCGAATCACTCATGACTCTTCTCCTTCAGCTTCTGATTGAACGCTTTGCGAAGACTTTTCAACGCCTCGTCGTCGAGTTCCGCCACATCGAACAGACTCAACATCACGGCTTCCGCTGATCCATCAAACACACGCTCGACAATGTCGCCCAGCATTCCACGACTGACCTGCTGATCGCTGACGAGCGGTTCAAAGCGAAACGCTTTGCCCTCAACCGGATCAAGCTGGCTCAACTGCCGTTTGTGGACCATCTTCTGCAACGTCGTAATCACCGACGTATGAGCCAGATCACGACCACCGATGGCCAGTGCATCACGAATCTGCCGTGCAGTCTGCGGAGAATCTACCCACAGGATCTTCAGGATCAATAGCTCCAGCTCAGTTGGAGACTCGCGTGTTGACTTCGCCATCCTGCACCTCAATTCAACGTGTAGTTGTCGCCAGGCTATTTCTATTGCGATAGAGTTTACCTTTAATGACTGCTTCTGGCAAGTCTATTTCTATTTCAATAGAAACATTCGGCAGGCGGCTTGGATTGTCTGCGTTCGCGTTCGCTCGCTTGTCATACCATGTCTACTTCCTATGGACCAGTCCTGAGATGACTTCCCGATTCGCTCGTAGCCGGAGTCGCAAGACTTCGGGTTTTCCAACTTCAACTGACCTCTGGCGAATCCAGCTACGGATTTTGCAGCCAAGAATGAGGCTCTTGTTCCGATGCTGCATTACTGGCTTCCTCCGTGCTCTCCGTGGTAACAAAGGAAGTCGCAGTTTGCACCACAGAGAACACGGAGTTCACGGAGAAACGTTTCCAGAGTAGTGCAATTAAAGAACAAGAGTTCGCGGCATCAATCCGCACTGTTCAACGCACTCCTGTTAGAAATGCGATTCTCGACAAACATACCGAGAGTGGATTTTAACGCGCATTCATCGGATCAACATCGACGGCGAGTTCGACACCTTCCGGAAGCGTGAGCGAACTTTCAACGCTCTGCCAGAGTTCACGAACCAGTTCCGGGGTCTTCGCAGCGATCTGCAGATGAAATCTCCACAACGTACGAAGACGAATCACGGGGGCTGGTGCGGCACCGAGGACGCGGACTTCTTTGGTATCACCTTTTCGGGCGGCGCGAAGTTTGTCGGCCACGTCGCGCGCTGTGCGGCGGACACGGGCTTCGTCGGGGCCTCGAAAGATGACGCGCGCCACATGCGAAAACGGCGGAGCGCCGCCGTCGTGGCGTTCGGCCAGTTCGTGTTGAGCGAAGCCGATGAAGTCGTGCATCGCCGCAAACTTAACGGCCGGGTCATTGGGAGATGTCGTCTGGACAAACACGCGACCGCCACGCTCGCCACGACCAGTACGGCCTGCGACCTGAGCGATCAACTGGAATGTACGCTCGGCAGCTCGCATATCCGGCTGACGCAACATCGTGTCGGCATCGACAACTCCCACAAGCGTCACGTTGGGGAAGTCCAGACCTTTGGCGATCATTTGTGTCCCCAACAGAATATCCACTTCGCCGTGTCGAAACTTCTCCAGCGCTTCATCGTGACTGCCGGGCTTCTTCATAGAATCGCTGTCCATTCGCAGCACTCGCGCATTGGGAAACGTATTCTGAACTTCTTCGTCCAGCTTTTGTGTTCCCGTGCCAAGATAGCGCACGGAAGGACTTTCACATGTCGGACAAACACTCGGCGGCGGGATTTCGTAATCGCAACTGTGACAAACAGCCGCCGCACGGTCTCGATGCCATGTCAGCGTCACATCGCAATTGGGACACTTGATTCCCGCACCGCAACTGCGACACCAGACGGTTGGAGAATAGCCGCGCAGATTTAGAAACAGAATGATCTGTCCCTTTTCATTCAGCGCACGAGTAATCGCCTGAAACATCGCGCGGCCGATGGAAGAACCGCGTTTGATGCGCGGATCGTCGCGTGTATCAACAATCACAACAGGCGGCAGCGGTCGATCTTCCACTCGAGACGGCATCGAGACCAGGGCATCTGTTTTCCGCTGGGCTCGCAGCCATGATTCCAGCGTCGGCGTGGCTGATCCCAGAATCAACGGCACCTTTTCATCCAGACATCGCTGCCTTGCCACTTCGCGAGCGTGATAACGCGGCGTGCTGTCCTGCTTGAACGACGGCTCGTGCTCTTCGTCGATGACAATCAGGCCGAGTTGTGGCGTCGGCGCAAAAACCGCGCTGCGAGCCCCGACGACGACTTCGATATCGCCGCTGGCAATCTGCTGCCACTGCCAGTGCCGTTCGGCATCGGTCATGTGACTGTGCAGCACGGCGACCGAATTGAATCGACTGCGGAAGCGGCGAATTGTTTGCGGCGTGAGACTGATTTCCGGCACCAGCACGATGGCTTGTCGCCCGTAGCTGACGACTTCGCGAATTGCTCGGATATAAACTTCCGTCTTGCCACTGCCGGTGACACCATGCAGCAGCAGCGTTTCGTATTCGCTGGCTCGAATGGGTTTCAGAATCCTATCCAGCGCCAATTGCTGTTGATCGTTCAGGATCAGGTCCTGTTGTTGTTCGAATGTTCCGATTTCATCGCCGCTGATGTCGGAACGAATTCGCAATGCGGTAATGATGCCTTTCTTGCGGAGACTTGTGAGCGGTCCCGGTCCGCAGCCAGCGCGTTCGCAAAGATCGGCAGCGGCAACCGGGCCGACAGTTTTTTGGAGAATCTCAATCACTGTCTTTTGCTGTTTGCTGAGCCGTGTTGTGGCCAGCTTTTCGTCGATGTGTGGCGTCAGAATGAAACTCTGCACCTGCCGCGTGCCGCTCTTGCGCCGCACGCCGGCCGGAATGACGCTGTCGAGCACTTGACCCCAGCCGCAGAGATAACGTTCACCGATCCATCGCGTGAGTTCCAGCATGTGTTCATTGAGCAGCGGCTCGCTGTCGAGCAATTCTTCAATCGGCTTCAGTGTGCGTTGAGATTGTTCGGCCGGTCGCACGGCGACGCAATAGCCAACGACGCTGCGGTTGCCGCGACCAAGCGGCGCTTTGACGCGTTGGCCTGGTTTGATCAGATCTCGCAACGCATCCGGAATGGCGTATGTGTATGGGCGTTCGAGCGGAAGATTAAAGACGACGTCCGCGACCATGACGTCTTCGTTCGCTGCGTTTTGCCATTCCGGCGTTTCAGCGAATTCAAACGTGCCTTGGGAGTTCATGAATGTGTGCGATTGAGCCGCAATGCGACGTGATGTGAAAGTCAGGGGCAACACCCCAGGCAAGAATATAATGCGATTGAACACAAATGTGTTAAGGGCCAACGGCCCAAAAATGTAATAGCCCAGGGCAACGCCCTGGGTATCCGCCGATTCGTAATCGAAAAGCCCTGAAAGGGCGAAATTTTGACATACTCGGTACCGCCCTTGATCAGGGCTCAATTGTGTTTATCGATCCTATTCCTGGGGCGTTGCCCCAGGCTATTGCATTTTGCCGCGTTGCGGCTGAGCCTCAACGGAAGCCGGCCCTATCACTCCAGTCCCGTCCGGATAAATTTATAAGGATGGGTCTGGAGACCCGTCCTACGACACTAATACGGCAATTCACGAATATACATGTTCTTGAAAAACAACTCGCTGCCGTGATGCTGAAGTTCAATCTGGTCGGTCCGCACAAGCGGAGTCAGGCCGGTCTGGTCCCAGTAATTTTCGAGGGCGACGCGATCAACCACCAACTTATCATTCAGCCAAATCGACACTTTATCGCCAACCATGCGGATGAGAAACGTGTTCCATTCGCCTGGTTTTTTATCAGCCAGCGAAAGTGGAGCATTTCGCCAGCGACGATTGTTCCACAATCCGCCGGAACCAAGATTGCGACCGTTGGAATACTGCGTCACCCATTCTTCGGGCGTTGTCGGATCAGGCTTGCCTTCTCCAACGCGCGGGTCCCATGGATCCCAGATCTGAATCTGTGGTGCGCCGCGAAGATAGATGCCGGAGTCTGCTCCTGGGGGAATTTTCCAGTCGGTGTAGAATTCAAAATCACCGTAATCTTTTGCTGTGCAGAGACTATCGCCTTTGCCGTCGTAGATCAGGACGCCGTCTTTCACCATCCAGTGTTCATTCATAACAACGTCCGCTTTGGCTTGAGCTTCCGTCAATGCCTCGCCCTGAAGTTTATAGCGTTCGTTGGCGTTGCCGTGAGCCAGGCCTTTCCATCCGGTCAAATCTTTGCCGTTGAAGAAGGCATTGAATCCCGCAGGTGGCGTGTTATCGGATGCTGTTGCAGGCTTGGTTGGAGAAGGTGAATAATCGGCGACCTGCAGATTTTTGAATTCAACTCGATCATCATGCCCAGCCAGCATGATGTGTCCCTGCTTGTTTTTCATGCCGGGATGAGGCGTGCCGTCCACCGGAGTGATGTCGTTGAGAAACGCATCGACGACAACAGCACCATTGACGATCACCACAATATGATCTTCAATCGCGATGATTGTTTGCGAATTCCATTCGCCGACCGGTTTTAGATAGCCGGTCTTCGCAGGATAGATACCATAAATCGAACCGTGATACTGCCACGGTTTCAGCCAGTTCAACTTCTGTTTTTTGCCGTCGGCCATGACTGCTTCGCCGTTGTAGGCTTTGCCGTCATGATCGAGAATCTGAATCTCCATACCGTTCTGCGACGGATGTCCGCCTTGGGGGACTCGAATCCCGATTCCGTTGTTGCCGCTTTCTTCCAGCTTGAATTCAAATCGCAACGCGAAGTCACGATATTCCTTTTCTGTGGCAAGTTCCTTGCCGCCCTTTTTACAAACAAGGACGCCGTCCACAACTTCGTATCCGGCAGTATCGCCGATCCAGCCCGTCAGGTCTTTTCCATTGAACAAGTCTGACCATGCTGCAGTCTGCAGGACGTCGTTTGCCTTCATTGCGGCAACGCGGTTCGGATCAGGCTTCGCGTCCTGAGCGACGGTGGTCAACGCATTTGCTGACCAGGTAAGCAACATCAGTCCGGTAACGAGCAGTCTCATAAGGCGGGTCCTTGAAAGGAAGTTTTGGCGGGTAGAGAGCAACCAGACTGCAGACTATGTCTTCCCTGACGGTGAATTACTACCGTCCCGCAGGGATTTTCTCCGAGACGGATTGCGTCAAACACTGCACGCCTGGAACAAGCATAGGGTGTCTCGGTGACACACCATTTTCCTTACTTTCCTTGAAACTAAACGTGAAGACTGAATGCATAGAAATTTTTTAGAAGAATAGGTCTCGCCTTTGATTGTTCTCATAAAAACCCGGCTTCCGGCTTTCTGCCGGAAAGAACAGTCTTCTGTAGGTCCTTTCTGCCGGAAAGGACTTTGCAGCTTGCTGCAACCTGCGACCGGAGCCAGGTTGCTGACACGACAACGCGACGGCGTTGAGCGGACGTCGGCCCTTGGGTTCGCCTTACGGCGAAAGTCCTCCTCGGCAAGGAGGACCTACGTAGGTCCTTTCTGCCGGAAAGGACTTTGCAGCTTGCTGCAACCTGCGACCGGAGCCAGGTTGCTGACACGACAACGCGACGGCGTTGAGCGGACGTCGGCCCTTGGGTTCGCCTTACGGCGAAAGTCCTCCTCGGCAAGGAGGACCTACGTAGGTCCTTTCTGCCGGAAAGGACTTTGCAGCTTGCTGCAACCTGCGACCGGAGCCAGGTTGCTGACACGACAACGCGACGGCGTTGAGCGGACATCCCTACTTGGGTATGGACTTCTCGTGTTGTATTCTGAATCAGGCACTGATCGGGCCTTCTTTGCGAGCACGATCGTAGAGTTCTCGCCAGCGTGCCGTGCCTTCGTTTGGAACGAGGCGTGTATCCGCTCCGTCGGCGAAATAGGGATAGCGATTGTCGTTCGCGGCGGTCAGCATGAAGTTCACCTTGCCGTTGTTGGCGGTGTACATCCGGCGGCCGTCGGCCCATGTCGTTTCGATCAGCCGCTCGGGCTCGGGGCGTTCTGCCGGTTTCTCGATCTTCAGTTTGTCAACGACATCTCGATCGACTTCGTAGCCCAGCCCCGGCCGATCGGGCACTGTTGCGTGTCCGTCCTTCAGAAGAATCGGCTCCGTCAATAGATTATGTTCGAACAACTGATGACAATTCACCGCAGGCCAGATGGCTTGTTTGAGAACGCCTCCGAAGTGCAGCGAATGCGCGGCCGTCAATCCGCTGCCCACAAGCTGCAGCCACAGCGGAAAGCGCGTCTCCTCACAAAACCGCCCGGTCTTCATCAGCTTCGTCGCACCGCCGCCAGCCACGAAGCCATCACAACAACGCGTCTGCGAGCAGGTTTCTGGATCCGGCGTGCCGTAATGAATGGCGACCTTCACGTGAGTCGCATTCGTAATCTTTCGATTGCCATCGACGTCTTCCTGAGGAATCGGACCTTCAAAGATGTCAACCTGTGGATACTTGCCAAGCCGATCCAGAATTGGAAGTCCCTGTTCGGCCGTTCGCAGAGTGTCGTTGAAGTCCATATCGATTTTGAATTCGGGCGGAACAACCTTTGTTGCCATCTCGACCTGCTTAAAGACGTCGAACCACGGACGCCCTTTTGTCTTGTACGACATGTAACCAAGCCGCATCGCTTCTTTGCATTCGGACGTCATGTCTTCTGCGGAAGTATCGATATTCCACCAAGACAATGGAGTCGTCTGATTGTTCTTATTTCCCAGCAGCGCATGGACGGGCACATCAGCCGCACGCCCGACCGCATCGAACAGAGCCATCTGCAATCCCGCGCCGAGTGAATCGTCCCACATCACTTCAATAGCGCTGCGGCCGATGACTCGTTGGACGGCTTCGTCGGGAGTCACGCCCCATGTGTAAAACAACAGTGTTTCACCAGTGCCGGTGACTCCGCATTTCAACGTGACGTCGCAAAGTTCTATATATCGCCAATGAGGAATCTCACGATCCATGTTGCGACGCGGAGTCGGCCGGAATTCCAGCTTCACGGTTGTGCGTTTGATGTGCGTGATCTCGAAGTGCTTCTCCGCAGCGACGGCTCCATTGGCTCGCAGAGCATTGCGGCTGAAGCCGGACAGCGCCAGCATGCCGACAAGCCCGGCGGATTGTTTCAGAAACAAACGACGTGCAGAAACCATGAGTTGTCCCCTGACAGAAATGAAGGAATTGGATTATGGTGCAGAGAAGACCGAGGCGGGCACTACATCATACCGGATTCACTCGTCGGTCAACAATCTGGGTCGCAACGCCGGAGATCTTGTTGTCGGCGAGATCCACTTTGCCTACCTTTTCACCAATGCGAATACCGACGCGGCGTGCTGCTGCGCGAGTTTCAGTGATGGTGTTGCCGACGAGGCGAATGTCTTTGGTTTCACCTGTGACTTCAATCGCGGCACCGTCATCATCGCCGCTGTTTTCGATGATGTTGTTTTCAATCACGTTACGATTCGCCCAGAAGTCGAGACCTCGGTTTTCGTCGCGAAACAGGATACCGAACTTGCCGCTGTTGCGAATCTGATTGTTTCGCATCACGTTGTCCGTGTCGTTATGCCCGATCGAAACGCCGTACAGCGTGTTGCCATTGATGATGTTGTTTTCCGCCAGACCGTATTTGACGCCCCAGCACCAGAAGATGCCCTGACTGTTGCGTTCCAGTGTATTGCCGCGAATGATCGGTCGCTGCGAACCAGAGCCAGGGTGAACGCCAAGATCCGCGTTGTCGTGGCTGTGACAATTCTCAACGACCACATCGTGGCAGATTTGGAAGCTGATACCGTCGCCGTTGTAGTTGCGAGCCGTCACTCCGCGAAATGTGTAACGATTGCAGTCCTGCAGAAAGATGCAGCCGCCATAGTTGCCGTTGAAGTTTTCGCAGTTCTCGCGATTGCCGTCGAGCGTGATATTTTCAATGATCACATCGGCCGTGTGTTCGCTGGTCAGCAACGGAAACAACGAAGCACAGCTCGGCTTGCCCGATAGCCACAAGTTCTCCCGCAGGCCATCGTTGAGTTTGAAGCGATTGCCATTGCGAGCGACCAGCGTGCGTTTGATCACAATCGCGCCGTTGTTATGCGGATTGGTAGCTTGAAAGACAACGCCATCGCCGACCTGAAATGCATGGCCGTCCTTCAGAGTGACTTCCTGATCGTACCAGTCGGAATCCAAAGTCAGTTCGGTTCTGGTCGATGGCAATCGAGTAATGATCGAATCCGTTCCGCTTCCAAGCAGACGAACTTTCGAAGGCATCCAAACGGCATTCCGAAACGTATAGGTTCCCGGCAGCACTTTGACTGTGCCGCCGCCCAGCCGTGCCACATAATCCAGCGCGGCTTGAATGACTTTGTCAGTCTGCCCGATCAGATCGCCCGATTTTTGGCCCACGCTGATCGTTAGCCTTTCGTCCCAGTTCGGTTCGAACCGTTCGTCGCCATCGGTCGCTCGAGGATTCGTCACCGGCGGCGGATCATCAGCAAGCACGGAGCGACCGCTCAGTGCCGTCATCGCCGCAGTACCCGCGAATGCTGACAGAAATCTTCGCCGATCAACACCGGTACGAAAGTGAGGCATAGTCTGTAACTCCTTGAGAATCGTTAAATCCGAACGGTGAGAAGTGCTGCTGGCCAGCCGGAGACGTCAGTCCTTGTCATGCCCCGCACCTCACCGACCCGCTGCTGGCTTGCCCGGTAGTAGCGGAGTTTTGAACTTGCTACGGCTAATTGCACAACACATTCACCCGCACGACAAGCGTGCAGGGGGCTCAATTTTGAAAGCAAGACAGGGCCAGCAGGTTTTCTCGGGGAACACATAAAGATGGCAAACGCATAAAGGGAACGCATAAAGCAGGAGAATGCAGGCACAAATGCAAACAGCCCAGCCATGTTTGGCTGGGCTGAATTTGATTGCAGAGAATCGATGCTGTTCAAATCACTATTATGGATTGAACGCAGGATCAACAGTTGGATACACGGGGCGAGCCGTATCAACAGTGACGCCGGAACAGTTTCCGTTGGCACATCCGCCGCTCATCATTCCCTGGCCGCAAGGGGCACATGTGGATGTGCAGCAAACAGGCTCCTGAATCAGGACTTGGCGGGTGTAGGGAACTTGACGCATCACCTGACGAGCGACCATTCGCGTACATGTTTGTTCCACCTGTCGAGGAACAGCTTTGCAAACGCGATGAGTCGTTGTGTATGGAACCTGTTTTGACACGCAATATGGAACGGATCGAGTTTTCTGTTCTGTCACCATTTTGCAAACGCTGTATGGAATCTGTCGTGTTCGTTGTTCCGTGACCATCTTGCAGACCTGATATGGAATCTGCTGAGTCTTGGTTTCGCATTCCATGCGACAAGTCCGATACGGGATCTGCTGCACGACTTCTTTGGCAACCATACGAGTGACCTGAATCGGCACCGTCTTCACGACAACTTCCGGCACGTAGCGAGTCACCTGAACCGGACACTGCTGACGAACAACCTGCGGCACCATGACGGTGTATGGAATCTGCTGTTGGACAACCTGCGGACACCAGACTCGGCGGCAAACCTGACGAGGAGGAAGTTGGCTCATGCAAAGCCGAGGACCACACGGGCCACAGACCATACGAGGCACAACGGGACCCGGAATTGTTTGAGTTTGCGTGGTCCATTGCCCAGTCATCCGCTGCACGCAGCGAGTTCTAGTTTCTGGTCGTTGAACGGTGTAGCAACGTTCCTGCTGAATTGTTTCAGTGACGCACTTCATCACAGTGGTACGTTGTTCCTGCTGGATGGTTTCGCACACAGGCTGTTGAATGGTATAGCGTTGTTCACGAACGTGGTCTTCCCAGACCGGACGCTGAACAGTGTAATTGCATTGACGATAACGCGTTTCCACCATGGGTTTCTGAACGCAGTATGTCTCTTCACGCACCGCAGTTTCTGTTACCGGGCGACAAACCGAGTAGCATTCTTCACGCACTGCAGTTTCGTTAACCGTGCGATAGCAAGTTTGCTGCACGTCTTCGTAGGTGTTTTCGTACAGTGTACGCGAGGACGTGTATTCCTGCGGCTCATAAACTGTTTCACAGACTGTGCGATAACATGTTTCTGTGGACACGCGGCATGCCGTGTAACACGATGCGGGCGCACATGCTGCTGTCGGACAGCAATTGTAGGAGGTGACTCCGCAGAGCCCGGCCATTGCTGAAAGTGGCGTTGCCAAAACGGCCGCCAATGTGATCAAAACTGAAAGAATCCGCATTGTTGAGTCCCCGCAATCAATCAAAAATCGACGCATCCATTCGAGGAGTTTTGAAAAGTAAGCGCTCGGTGTCATTCCGAGTCATCGAAGAGAGTACCGACGCTGACTACGATACCTCAACGACTTTTCCTGCTGTTCAGCGTTTTCCTGACCGAAAGTCAGACAACTTCCGTTTAGTTAAGAAGAATAGCACTGAGAGTATAAATAAACTGAGTCGGTTTCGTGTGTGGTGGTAATTCCGTGTGCAAAAAGTCAACATTGTGTTTCAACGTGTATTTCTGATGAAATTACGGCACTGGTATAATACTTCAAATCATTACGAGCGGATTATGACGGAGTTTCAGACGGTGGCGAAAATCGGCGATATTCCTGAAGGACAGGGCCGCTCATTTGCTGTCAACGGCACAATGGTAGGCGTCTTCCTGTCGCAGGGAAAGTACCTTGCTATCAACGATTTTTGTCCGCACATGGGTGCCTCGCTGGCTGACGGCCACGTTGAAGACGACGCTGTCATGTGCCCATGGCACGCATGGCGATTCAGCCTGAAGGACGGAACCTGGCTGGATAACTCCAAAAGCAAAATCAAATCCGCCTGTTACGAAGTTCGCATCGAAGGCGACGAGATACAAGTGAGCGTGCCGAAACCTGTGGTCGGCGCTTAAACGGTCTCGCCATTGACTAAAACTGATTCTCAGACGGAATGATCTGATGCAACGCAGTCGCATTCAGAGCGTTGCTCGACGGGCTGAACAGGGCTGCATAAACGGAGCCATTGATTTCTTCGGCCAAAAGACGAACACTGCCGTCAGCAAATGCCACGTTGATTCCACCAGCATGATGGCTGGACGCGAACGCAGATCGTCCTTCCGACAGCAACAGGCCTGCGTTGATTTTCCACTCGCCCGTGTTCGCACGCAGATAATCCACAGAACCTGCCTGGCACACATTCGCTTCGCAAACTTTGGGGCTATAAAAAACCGTCGATTTATGAGCGTACGGTGTCGCCCATGTTTCTTCGATCGCGGCGGGATTTCGCCCTGTTCGAATGTTTTCAATCAGCATGAGCGTATTGGAGAATCCATCTGTCACAGAATCCTGTGTATAGTGACGCACGACTCCGCCCTGTGCCCCGAAGTTTTCCATAAAGAACAGGCCAAGACTTTTCAGCAGCGTCCGATCACTCGGGTGACCATCAAGTGCATCGTTTGCCAGTCCGATAATCCCATTGCCGTTCAGATCAATCGCATTGCCGAACGGATCAACCGGCACGTCGTGAACGTTATTCAAGTGAGTTGAATATCCGATACCACCACTGACGCCGTAACTCAAATCACCCGCCCCCATCGCGCTGTCGTCTTCCGGGCAGACGAAGACCGCCACTTGAGTCAACCCAAGGTGCCCATTCGGTGCGTCGGAATAGCTGGTTGCATAGTCCCAGCGATCGGCGAGGTCTCGATGATCAACGTACGACAACAAATTGACGCACCAGTTGTGACTGGGATATCGGTTTCCCGGAACACCAGCCCAATAGCCAGCGGCAGGATATCGTTTCTGCGTCGTGGCATAACCCGTCATCGCAATCGACAGATTCTTCAAATGGTTCAGGCACTCCACGCGCCGAGCCGAGCGGCGCGCATTCTGGACGGCAGGCAGGATCAAGGCCATGAGCACAGAAATGATCGAAATCACAACGAGCAATTCGACGAGCGTAAATCCATGTCGCGGATTGATGTCTGTCAGGAATTTTCCCCGACAAGATTGCTTCCAGGTTTTCATGGTTCGGCCTTCCCCGTTACCGATTCAACTTCACCGTTGGTCGTTCCTTGGCAAACTCTTCCGCCGCTTCGTCCGTGACCTGCGTCTTCCACACGGACAGTGATTCCAGTTGTTTCATCGTCTGCAACGACTTTAAACCGGCGTCCGTAATCGATGTCTGATCAAGGCTGATCTTTTTCAACGCTGACAGTTTTGCGATGTGCGTACAGCCAGTGTCAGAAACACGAGTCCGAAACAGTGACAGATCCTTCAGCGATGAAAGTTTGACAATCTCCTCCAGGCTCTTGTCCGAAATCGCAGTTCGATCCAATCGCAAATGTTCCAGCCCCGGGAACTGCTGCACGATCATGGGTATCGCGGCATCGGTAATCAGTGTTCGTGAGAGCGAGAGATCTCGCAGTTCGGGCATCGGCCCCAGCGACTGCAGTCCTTCATCCGTGACAGGACTATTGTCGAGATTCAGTTTCCGCAACCCGACGGTGTTCCGCAACGGGGCAAGTGCCTCATCGCCCGAGATCGGCTTTTCGCGAACATCGACGACATTAGTTTTACCGTCTTTGGCCATTTGAGCCACGTCTGCGAACTGCTGGTCATTGGAACGCGAGCAGCCAGTCGTGAAGGCAATCAACCCCGACAGAATAAAACGAACGCTTCGAGTGTGCCAAAGATGTCGCATAGTTTTTCCACCGCCGATTTCAATGTTCCGAACACGCACTTAGACTCTGAAGTGGTTCCGTTTTTGCGATTAAAGTCGCCATCACTCTCCGAGTGATGAATGCCAAGGGCCGCCTCTCGCGGCCTCCGTCACCCGGAGAGTGACGTCTACTTTGCTAAACCATCCCATTCTTGTTTCCGTAAGTGCGCCCGAACTTCCGCCGCCTGGTCCTCTGTGATGTGATAGATGTAAATCGAATAGCCAATGCGATCCACAGGTTCAAAATTGTCCATGAAATACGTGAAATGACCGTCCGACCAGCTCCATGTGCCATCGCCTTCCGGGACTGAAAAGCTGTGCCCTTTCAACTGACACACACTGATCGCATACCAGCCAGGTTGCGGGCCTCGTAATCCCTGCTTGCTCAACGTTTGCGGTTCCAGAGGCATGTACGGAGCCGGCAATCGAAATTTCAAACCAATATCTTTGGGATCAAAACCGGTAAAGAGTGCGGCCTGCAGGTCGGTCGCTTCCGGATGTTTATCCTGCCACCACTTGAGCATCAGAATGTCCTGACCCCAATCGATATTGCTGTCCACCAGGTACTTGTGACCGTTCAGCGGTCCACCCGCCGCTTCGTTGAAGTACGACATCCAGTGCGGAGCAAACCACAACACCGCCGCCGCCTGCCACGTCAGACAGCCGTAAGAAAACCACTTCCAGAATTTACCCAGCGTAACCGTCCGAGCCGCAATAATGAACAAAAACGGATACGCCGGAAGCACATACCGCATGTGATGATTGAACCCCGTCTGCGACGAGACCAATCCAAAGATCAGCAACGGCGGCACAACAATCAGCGACCATTCACGAACACTTTCCCGCGTCCATTTTCTCCAAGACCAAAGCCCACTCACAATGCTTGCATACAGCATCAATTGAAACCCAATCGGCTCCTTCACCAAGAAGCCGATGAGGTAGTAATACCACCAGCCGCCGTGTTTCCATTCGCCAAGGAGATAGGAGGGATAACCTTGTTCGAAATCCCTCTTTTGAGCGTCAATCCCTAGCAGATAACACCCCGGTATTGGCATAGGAACTGTTTCAAGAACTGAGCCTCGAAAGCGATTCGTGATGGATGCATCGTCACCACCTGTAAGCGCTTCGCTCACAAACTCAAAGCTTCCTACGGACTGAAATGAGCTGTCGAAGCCGTACAATGCGTTGACGACAAAAAGCGCAAGCACTGCGACAAAACTTAGTCGAATGAGCGCTGCGCGAAGGCTGCCACGATGAATCCACCAGTAGTGAGTGATGCCTACTGGCGCAATCAATGGGAATACGATACACCATGTAAATTTGGTTAAAAGTCCAACCCCCGTAACGATTCCTAGCTGGAATGTGTTTGACCAGGCAGTATCGTTTAACCACGCGCGGAAGTAATAAATCGCAGTTAATCCTCCTGCTGTTGCGGCAACATCTGGTGTCACAAGCGATGCATTCCCAAGGACCAATGGGGAGAATGCGAACAGGATGGTGACTGGAAGCGTCCCGTGATTGCCCAACAGCAGTCGATACCAACGAGACATGATCAGTATACCGAGTATCGAAAATGGCAGAAGTGCCAGTCGCCCGATCAAGAACAGCAAGCTACTCCTCGGGCCGTTTGCCGCAATAAACCTCTTTCCAACGATAAATTCCGATCGGGAAGCGATGCGCGTGTAATACCCCGTCCAGTCTGTTACAGGTGCCATACATATTACTGGCAACGCCGCCCATGATTCTGCGAGCGGAGGGTTCACGGCATACAGTTCGAACCTGCCAAACTGCAGGTGGCTGATTCCGGAAGGAAGATGAGCGACCTCATCAATCGCCGGAGAATGCACGGCCGAACTCCAGGTTACGAGCCCCACAAAGCTCAGCAACACAGCAATGCTAAGTGCTTGTGGACTCCGAAACTTCATGGTTCGTTCAACTGAGAGCTAGAGAGGTTGCCATCAATGGCAACAAGAGTCGGTAATACTTGCAGTTTGAAGGGTAGCTCATCTGTAGCAGCATTAAACTCGAAGCTGATAGTAGATCCCGACAAGGAGACCAAATCTTCGGGAGATATCTGGAGGTCCACGCTCAACAGATGATCTTGTTTTTTTTCTTGTGCCGCGATTGTTAGTGACTTCGGGACAATTTGATCATCCCCCACACCGGCGATCCGACAACTTTCGACTTGACCACAAAAAAGTGCTTTAACGTTCAGTTTACCACCATGTACGTCAGATGCAGCCCGAAATTCAAGGATCGATGGGAATGCTCGAATGGGATTGACGTCGCCAGTCACGACCGGGATTTGAATGTGTTCGAACCGTTCGACATCTGTTTCAATTTCAATTGTCGCGGTATCTCCCGCCGCAAAAGAATTTAAATTATCGACAGTTACCTTTAACACACGAAACGTACGCGCGGAGTTAGAGTCGTCAGGTACGCTGCCCACCGATCCAAGTCGAGCATACCACTGCTCTTTCTCCGGTTTGTTCCATTCCACTTCACGAATGTTGAGCGATTGGTTTGAAGCCTTAACTGCCAAGACGTTGAAACTCGAATAGTGATCCGGATGAGTCAGAAAGACATACTGAGGCAAAATCGTGCCGGACTTCAAATCCAACACGAGTGGAATCACCTCCGGGTTTATAGTAAGGCCAACAGAAGCAATTCCTGCGGTAGTCAATTGAAGAACCGGGTGTTTCGGATCATTTGACGTTACAACAACGGACTGTTCAAATCGCCCTGTTCTTGAATCGGGGCGGTACTTTAGTCGTAGTTTTGTAGTTTCCCCTGGTTTCAATTCTGTGGCATCCAGCTTCGATTCGAGACAACTGCATGTGACCATCAGATCCGAAATCACCAATTCTGCTCTACCGACATTCTGCACGGAAAACTCGATGTCGCGTGGGGGAGACAGTCGAGAGATCCAGCCGATATCTTTATAGAGTGAATCCACTTGAATAGAGGGCGCGTCGATTCTGCTATCCACCGGGGGCTTTAGCCGTTCCTTAGCAATGAGGATCGCGTTACTCCAGCGCTTCTCTATTTCTGAAATCGGGACCACAATTCGTTGCCCATTAAAGTCAAAAAGATGAATTGCAGTCGCATCTTTCTGAATCAATACTACGAAATGTGGTGGATCATTCAACGCCGCGACGCACGGAAATGACTCCGCAGTCAGTTCGCCCACAGAAATTCTCCGACCTTCGGTTGGAATTCGTTGCTTGTCCAGAAACTCCGCAATATCGAGTAAGGAATGCGTCCCTGTTGAGTCGGGCATTTCAGCCACAACGCTCTGCGTAGAGACCACAGCACCCCGCAGTTGGCATATTCGAAGGGCACACACCTGACCACACAGAATGCCATTTTCTGGATCTGGTTTAGGCGTCTCGGAAATAGTACCCAGCAACGTCGCAACCGCCACAAGTATCAGTAATCCGCCAGCAATTAACATCCGCCGTTGAGGAGTCAATGACTCTTTCTCCTTCTGTCTCGGTACATGAAAGCTAACATACAGGCAAGACCGAAAACACTCACCGCCAAAATAACGAGCCAACGAACTCGCTTTGATTCTGGAACGGCCGAATTAAAAGGAACGTTCCCGGCCGGTACAAGATTACCACCCGCTATCGTGAGACCAATTCCGCTGCGATTATCACTAACGATGTCGCCGTCCTTCGCTCCGATGGTGGCTAGGCTGAATGCCGCATCATCAAGTTCGCCATTTACCGTTTGTGAAACCCAAGTGAACGACCGCGTAAAACTAGTGCCATCCTGTGGCCGTCTGCTGACATAATCTACGTTCGACGGAACCCAAATGTCAGAAATCATCTGGTACTTCGTATTCACCTTCGTTTCCATAAGTAATCCGCCATTCTCATCGCTCTCCGTGTACAGCGATTCGACTAAGTTCGCTCCTTGCGCGAGATCAACTGTGAATTCATTCACGACGTTAAAATCCTCGCGGTATGTCACACAGGTTCCCACACGATTCGTGGTTCGTCGAGGATGCGGACGTCCACTCATTTCGTAGAACAAGTCGAACCTAGCCTCCACGGTCCGGGATCCTTCTTGAAAATAGTACATCGGATCAAAGTCCAATGACCCGGGACCAGGATGAAAATAGCCCACCTCATGAATTCCCAATGCTTGTGGGCCTTTGTAGTCTCCATGATCGAATGCGTCGAGGCGTGTCACACCTCCTTTCGTGCGAATGCCGCCCACCTGATAGAGTTGAAGGTCTGTCTCTTGCTTTCCGTCTACCGTACGCATGAGCTTCAGTTGCCGAAATGTCCATCGATATTGGTCCTCGGCCCTATTCAAGGCATACTCTACCTCGCATGTTGCAGATTGCGTTTCGTTTGGACGCGAGTAGCGGTCCAATACCTCAACTTTTCCTTCCCATGTCACAATCTTTTCCCTGTTGGCGACGTGACGAACTGAGATCTCGTGCAGAATTTCGAGTTTCTCGATCGCTGACAATTGGACTGTGGGCTTGAAACAAACAAGAAATGTGACAAACAGAAAGAACTTTCGCATTTCCGATTCCTCAGTCCGAATGACTAAAATGATCGACTTTGATCCACATCGGCGAACCGCAAACAAGAACCCGAAAGAGTACGACCACATGCTGAATCATGTTCATTGGCGTTCTACTCAGGTTGCGAAGCAGGAACGCAACTTCCGGTGTTGACTCTGAATACACCAACTGCAGATGGTGCACCCGTTGAACAGTCGCGGCACGCATAGCGCTGCTGCCAATCTTTGCCATCAAACCCAACAAAATCTTGTGGTGGTGCCGAAACAGTACACATCCAAGATGCGTCGCATTGCATGTCATTAACGACTGCTCCAGAAACGCAACTCACTGGCCAAGTGCAATCCATTATTCCAGTACTGCAGATAGACTCATTGCTTGGTCCTGACATTGAACATGTTCTGAACCAATTATTCATGTATCCTGTTCCGGTCGTCGCGCAAGCTCCAGGAACTGGATACGTAGCCGAAGTTGCACGAACTTGATCTGATACAGAAAAACAATTGCGGCAAGTACTATCAAACGATGGCCCAGCTGGATGCGTGCACGAGTGGAGTACACCTGACTGAACACAACCGGGCGGTGACGCGCCACGGATGCTCGCGAGGTCCGAGGAGGAAAGTCTACTATCAGTGGACAAAGAATGAGATTGCAAGACAGCCCCCAAACTGATGGAAGCGCCCACAACGATCATTGAAATAGTTTTCAGCATGAAATTCTCCCAAAAAACGAAACGGAAATGAAACGAAACTCTCAACGACTCAAACTACGGATATCTCTAAATTTGCTGCGTAGCTTAGTTCGACCGCCTGAATCGGACGGACGATCCCAGCCCCGCGTGTTCTTGTACATCAGTTACTGTTCCATCGGAAAGACGAAACACGCAGGGCGTGGGAGCAACCCAGTCAATTTCCGGATTCAGCCAGCCTATTGAATACAAACTGCTCGATTGCCGATCCGGGCCCGACAATCGCGATTCCGGATATCCGACTTCGAGAAATGCGACTCGTGTACTCGGAGTGTTTGCTAAGGGGAGTTTCACGCCAACGCCGGCATATTCATCATGTAATTGCTGACACGCTGAACATCCCGTATGATGAAGGATTACAATCCATTCGCCGACGGCCAGTTCACTGCCGATATTTGCGGAACCCAGAATCGGACAACGTTCACCTAACCAGGTCCGTGGCTGAAGTACTGTCAGTTCCCGTCCAGTCACAACCTCCGCGGCCACCTGTACAGTCATTGTCCCCAATGTAATCGCTCCTGCTGCTACAACGACTAACAGAAGGCTCCACACAGTCCGAAGAGATCTGGGTAGTTGAACGCGATTGGCCCCGAATAGGACTAACCATGTGGTTAATACGAAGAGATCGATCGCCACTGCAAACCAAGGCGAGAGTCGCACTGCTCCGAAGCAACCACACACATCCGCTCCTGACACTGCCAGCTTAAACGAATAGAGTGAAAATATGATAAAAACTAAGATCGTGACTAAGTTTGTGGCGGCCAGCGAAATGCCACTCATGAGCGTAAACGCGATTGCAGCTTCAACGACTGCCAAGAAGGCATTTCCCGTCCAAATAGCCCTCGAATCAATTGCAACCTGCATTTTCAGGGCGGCAGCAGCAATCAATGCAATTGAGGAAAACATCGCTGGGAATTGCCGCAACTCCGTGAGATGACTTTGGGGTCTCGCGCCAGTTTCCAGCATCTCCCAAAGTCCGAAGCGAATCCTGATCAACGCTATTGCGGCCTCAACTGCGTCACGAAATCGGATCTTCTTTCCCTGGTCCACACTACGCGGCGAATAACCGACGGCGACCTCTTCCATCCGAAGTTTCATGATCGCCGCTTTCCCGGTCACTTCAGGACAAAACTCAAATCGCTCGCAACGCAGATGCATCCGCATCATGTGCTCTGTGCGAAACATCTTAAAACAGCTTGCCTCGTCCGTTAGACGGAGCCCAAAGAGAAGTCGAACCAGCACATTAAGGCAACGTACGCCGGATTGCAGTACAAACCGCCCTTTCTGCAGATTCGGATTCTCTAGGTAACGGCTACCGAAGAGGACGTCGGCTTTGCCACTTTGCATTACCGCCCAGAGCTTGTTGATGTCTGCAGGATCATATTCCAGATCGGCGTCCTGAATGATCACGTGACTGCATGTAACGTGGTCGAGGCCCGTTCGGATCGCTCGGCCTTTGCCTCGGTTTTTGTCATGCTGGAGAACGATGATGGATTGTGTGTCTTCCCCGTGTTTGTGGGTGAATGTGGCACGGGCTCGCCAGGGTTCCAGTTCCTCCCACGTTCGATCGGTGGAACCATCATCCACAATGATGATTTGGGAAACACATGGCTGTGCTTCTAAACGGCGGAGCAGTTCGGCGACGGTGCGGTCTTCGTTGTAAACAGGAACGATGACAGCCAAGCGATCGATGGTCGCAGGTGCGGTGC
>Ga0209390_10004679_pt1 | contig 20280 bp, 10 predicted proteins | sample BON01_FD_187212 | JGI IMG/M metagenome (GOLD analysis project Ga0209390, IMG submission 187212) | Freshwater microbial communities from Lake Bonney liftoff mats and glacier meltwater in Antarctica - BON-01 (SPAdes) (version 2) | ecosystem: Environmental > Aquatic > Freshwater > Ice > Glacier...
GACGGGTTCCGGTAAAACAACGACGCTTTATAGTGCTCTGGGAGAACTCAACCGACCAGACCGCAAGATCATTACGGCCGAAGACCCAGTGGAATACTACCTGCCCGGTATCAATCAGGTAGAAGTCCGACATAACATCGGTCTGGACTTTGCCCGTATTATTAAAGCGATGCTGCGACAGGCCCCCAACGCGATTCTTGTAGGCGAAATTCGCGATACAGAAACTGGCGAAATGGCCATTCAGGCATCGCTCACGGGACACTTGGTATTCAGCACGCTGCACACCAACGATGCTCCGGGTGCAATCACGCGTTTGATCGACATGGGCGTGCAGCCGTTCCTTGTGGCGTGTTCTCTGATGGCCGTGATGGCTCAGCGACTTGTACGAGTTGTCTGCCCAAAATGTAAAGAGCCATATCAACCGTCGCCAGAAGAAGTGGACATATTCAACATAACTCCCGACGAACTGGAAGAAGGCCAATGGTGCAAAGGCAAAGGTTGCAACAATTGTAAACATACGGGATACAAAGGTCGTCGGGCGGTCTTTGAATTGATGACGATGAACAGTACCCTGCGCGAAATGGCATTCAACAGCGAACCTGCTCAAAACATTCGTCGCCAGGCCAGACTGCTGGGAATGCGAACACTGGTCGAAGACGCGAAAGACAAAGCCTACTCCGGCATGACCTCGCTGGCAGAAGTTTACAAATTATCCAAAGGCGGACATTGAGGAAAGTCTTCAGTTGGCAGTTTTCAGTGTTCAGTAAGAACACACGAAAACTGACTACTGACTACCGACCACTGACCACTGAAAACTCTTTCAAGGTTTCTCCATGTCCCAACCTGCTGGCGGACGTAATTTTCAGATCGATAAACTACTGGAAACAGTGGTGAAAGAAAAAGTCAGTGACCTGCACATCACCGTCGGGCAGCCGCCAGTGGTGCGTTCAGGCGGCCACATGGTGCGTTTGGAAACTCGCACGCTGACAGCCGAAGATACCACCAACCTGATGAAGAGTATTACGCCCGAACGTAATCAACAGGAACTTCAGGAACGTGGCGGGACCGACTTCGGTTTTGCGTTTGGCAATAAGGCCCGATTCCGCGTCGCCGTGTTCAAACAGCGCGGCATGATCGGGATGGTGCTTCGCCGAGTCCCCAACGAATTCCTCACGTTCGAACAACTTGGACTGCCACCGGTCGTGAAGGATCTGATTCAGCGTCCTCGCGGTTTGTTCCTCGTTACCGGTCCCACGGGTTCTGGAAAAACGACCAGTCTGGCATCGATGATCAACTGGATGAACCATAATATGGATCACCATATCATCACGCTGGAAGACCCGATCGAATACTACCATGATCATCAGAAGTCCACTATCAATCAACGCGAGATCGGTGTGGACGTGCCGAGTTTCCCGGAAGCCCTGCGACGAGCGCTGCGAATGGACCCGGACGTGATTCTCGTGGGGGAAATGCGAGACCTTGAAACGATTTCCGCGGCGATCACAGCGGCCGAAACGGGCCACGTGGTGTTCGGTACGCTGCATACCACCGGGGCTCAGGGTACTGTCGACCGTATCATTGACGTGTTCCCGACAAACCAACAGGAACAGATTCGCACGCAGTTGGCCAACGCGATCATTGGGATTCTCAGTCAGGCCCTGCTGCCACGCAAGCCAAAAGGGCTGGTGGCGGCATATGAACAACTTGTCGTCACACCGGCGATCGCGAACCTGATTCGTGAAGGCAAGACGTTTCGCATCAACAGTTCGATTCAGACGGGTCGCAAGTTCGGCATGATTTTGCTGGACGATTCGCTGTTCAATCTGTGGAAGAACGGCATCTGCGAAGAAAAAGACGTGATGTACAAATCGAACAATCCAGGCGAACTTCGCGCCCGTATCGAACGCGCCAAACGCGGCGTCTTCGATGATAGTGAAGAGGAAGACGATGATGATGAATAGGCGATTGCGGGTTTGAGGTTTCCGTAGGACAAGATTCCAGCCTGTCATGTCAGCAACATGAACAAATTTTTCGCAATTCGTTTTACGGCGAGCCATCGGATACAGCAGAAAAACCAAGCGATTACCACCTTCCCTCTGCTTACTCCGTGAACTCTGTGTTCTCCGTGATGAAAACTGCGATTCGTTTTGTAACCACGGAGGACACTGAGAGCACGGAGGAAGTGAACAATGCAGCATCAGAACAAGAACCTTCTTTCTGCCGTCCATAGCGACAGCCGCTTTCGGTCGGATGCCAACCTCAAATTCCAATCCAGCACTGAACACTGAAAACAGCCAACTGAAAACTTACTTATGGCACAACGTAAAATTGGACAAATCCTTATCGATTTGGGCTACATCAACGACGATCAGCTCTGGGACATGCTGGAAGACCAGAAGCAGAGCCCCGGAACTGTTCTCGGGCAGATCGCGGTACGTATGGGCCTTGTCACTCAGGCTCAAGTGACTGAAGCTCTGGCAGAACAATGGGGCATGCCCATCGTCAATCTGGAAGAAACCAACATCCAGTCGGCCGTGCTGGAACTGGTCCCCCAGACGATGGCCGAAATCTATCGCATCATGCCGGTTTCGTTGAAAAACAACGTCCTGACCGTCGCCATGGCCGACCCGCAAAATGTCGCGGCTCTGGATGACCTGCGGAACTTTCTGGGGTACGAAATTCGAGGTGCCGTGTCCTCCGGTCCTGACGTTGAAGCCGCCATCGCGCGCTACTACGCTGACCGCGAAGAAAGCATCGAAAGCGTCCTCGAAGAGTTGTCCACGGACGAAGACCACGAAAGAAGTGTTCACGGCTATGACCTTGCATCCGACTCAGAAATGTCAGATTCGCAGCCTATCAAAAAGCTGCTGAATATGGTGATGCTGCTGGCCATTCGCGATCAGGCCAGCGACATTCATTTTGAACCGTTCGAAGACGAATTCAAGATTCGAGTCAAAGCGGACGGCGTACTTTACGAAATGGTTCCGCCACCTCGACATCTTGCGAACGCCATCGTCAGTCGTATTAAGGTAATGTCCAACCTGGACATCGCTGAACGCCGCCTGCCGCAGGACGGACGTATCGAACTGAACGTCGGCGGCAACAGTGTGGACTTGCGAGTCAGCGTATTGCCCACGCTGTTCGGCGAATCAGTGGTGATGCGAATCCTCGACAGAACCGTCGTGGCGCTGGACCTGAACAAGATCGGGATGGACGCGGTGCTGCTTGCCAGTTTCCGTCAGATTCTCAAGCGGCCAAACGGCATTGTGCTGGTCACGGGCCCGACGGGAAGTGGAAAGACAACCACACTGTATTCGGCTCTGAACGAACTGAACAGCACCGAAACAAAGATCATCACCAGCGAAGACCCGATCGAATACGATATCGAAGGCATCATTCAGATTCCCGTCAATCCGGATCTTGGCGTGACCTTTGCCAATGTTCTGCGAGCCGTTTTGCGACATGACCCGGATAAAATTCTTGTCGGGGAAATTCGCGACTACGAGACCGCAGAAATCGCCGTCCAGAGTTCACTGACCGGACACCTGGTATTCAGCACGCTGCACACCAACGACGCACCATCGGCCATTACACGACTTCGCGACATGGGAGTTCCTGCGTTTTTGATCACGGCCACAGTCGAAGCCATTCTGGCTCAACGACTGGTACGCCGCATCTGCAGCGAATGCCGCACCCAGTTCGTACCGTCAGATGAACTGTTGATGGAACTGCAGTTACCACTGAAGACGGCTCGTAAGTACAAGTTCTATTACGGCAAAGGCTGTGCCAGATGCAATAACTCCGGCTACAAGGGCCGAGTCGGGATTTACGAACTCATGATCATGTCCGATGAGCTCCGTGACGCCATCGCGGCCGAAGCCTCTGGCGACGACCTGCGGGACATCGCTCGTCAGCAGGGCATGATCACGCTTCGTGAATCGGGACTGAAGTTAATTTTCGACGGCGCCACCACAATTGACGAAGTTGTTAGAGAAACTGTGATTGAAGATGTGTCTTGAAATGATGTATCATTTTGCTACAGCAAAACGCTGCACTGAATCACAAAACTGATCGTGACCTTTGCAGAAGACTTTGTAAACTAAACAATTAACAACGTCTGCGAGTCTTAAATACTCAACGGCACAAACTTTGCGGCTGAACACTTGGTGAGTTGCGGAAAGGGCTATAGCCCGAATCAACGCATCCAGGTTTCGGCCCGGTCAATTTTGACTGAAAACGTAAATTCAGTCGCCACCGAAACTTTCTGGAGAAAACGGCATGCCAACCTTTGCATATGAAGCAATGGACAGCTCGGGGCTAGAGGTGAAGGACACCATTGAGGCCCCTTCGGAAGCCGAAGCCCAGACAATGATTCGGGAAAAGGGCTTCTACGTTACGAAGATCCGCGAAAAAGAGCGGAAGAAAAAAGAAACAAAAAAGGGAGCCAAAGGGGCAACTGGCAAGGGGGCCAAAAAAGGCAAGACGTTCACCATCGGTGGCGTTAAGCCAAAGCTGCTCTGTACCTTCACTCGACAGCTTTCAACGCTGCAGGACGCCGGACTTCCGGTACTCCGCAGTTTGCGAATTCTGGAAGGGCAAAACAAACCGGGAGCATTAAAAAATGCTCTCATGGATGTGATCGAAGACATCGAAGGCGGTAACACGCTGTCGGAAGCGATGAGCAAACAGCCCAAAGCCTTCGACAATTTGTACGTCAACATGGTGAAAGCCGGGGAAGCCGGCGGTGCTCTGGAAGTGATTCTGCAGCGATTGGCTGAGTTTAAAGAAAAGTCTCAGTCGCTCAAACGCAAGATCGTGGGAGCCATGATTTATCCGGGAGCGGTCATTACCGTGGCCGTGACAATCGTGTCATTCATCATGATTTTCATCATTCCGAAGTTCAAAGAAATCTTCATTGGTTTCGGAGTCGAATTGCCTCCACCGACCATGCTCTTGATTGCCTGTTCCGACTGGATGATGAGCTACTGGTACATGCTGTTTATAGGGCCCATAGCCTTTGTGATATTTATTAAGATCGTGAAGAAGAATAAGACGGGAGCGTACGTGGTCGACTGGCTCTCGTTACGCATCCCGCTGATCGGCAAGATTTTACATATCGGAACTATCGCGCGAGTTACACGAACTTTGGGAACACTGATCGCGTCCGGGGTACCGATTCTGGAAGGACTTTTAATTTCACGCGACACGGCAGGCAACAGTGTGTTCGTGCGAGCCTTTGACAATATTTACACGGCCATTCGCGAAGGGGAAACCATCGCAGTGCCATTGCGAGAATCAAAGATCGTCGACGACATGGTAGTCAACATGGTAGACGTCGGAGAAGAAACGGGAGCCTTGGATGACATGCTCTACAAGGTAGCCGACGTTTATGATGAAGAGGTCGAAGTGCGAGTCGAAAGTCTTGTGAGTTTGCTGGAACCAATCATGGTCGTTGTGTTGGGTTTGATCGTCGGTTTCATTGTTATTGCGTTGTTCATGCCGCTGATTAAACTGTTGAACGACCTGTCGTAGTTAAGTGCTGATTTTTGATTGCTGATTGCTGATTTCAAACTGCGGCGAGCGGAGGGCGTCAGCCCTCCGGTACTTTGTGATTAAAGTAGCCGTCACTCTCCGAGTGACGAATGCTAAGAGCCGCGTTGTGCGTCCTGCCTCACTCGGAGAGTGAGGTCTACTATGTGGAAGCCAATGCCAGTGGGCGTCAGCCCTCCGGCACACGGCGAGCGGAGGGTGTCAGCCCTCCGGTACACCTGCGATTCACTTTCAACCTGTCCTAACCTCCCTTGTGTTTCCTATCCACTGCCAACTGAACACTGTCAACTTGCTGAGTCAATCCCATGCAACTCAACCATAAAACCGCCAGCAAAACTCTTCACAACACCCATCGCCTCGGCTTCACGCTGATTGAGTTGATGGTTGTGATTGTGATCATTGGGATCCTGATGGCGTTGATTCTGCCAGCGATTGGGGCAGTAAGACGGCGTGTGCAGCAGGCCGCTGTTTCGACAGAAATCACTCAACTTGATCAAGCAGTTGTTTCGTTTAAGGTGCGATTCGGCGTCGAACCGCCAAGCAGTTTGACAATACCAGTGAATGCGATCAGTTGGACGCCCACTGACCGTCAGAAAGTGCTTCGAATTTGGGACCAATTTGATTTCTCGTCGTGTGGCGGACTTGGTTATTCCGGCACGGAGGTCCATTTGAATGGAGCAGAATGCCTAACGTTTTTCTTAGGTGGTTTGAATTCAGGAACTGTAACAGCACCTTCGTTGATCGGTTTTTCGAAGAATCCCGTAACCCCATGGTCTGCTGCAGGCGAGAATCGGGATGCTCCATTTTTCGACAACTTTGCTTCGGCACGACTAGTCGATATCGATGGTGACGGCGCTCTAGAGTTTTTGGACTCGCTACCTGATCAAACCACTCCATACTTGTTCCTAAGCAGCCAAGGTAAGAGTTATCGCAAATTGAACCTCCCAAATGCATTTGATGACTATGACGTATACGACAACGTCCTTGATGCATCGCAGGATGTTAGAGACATGGCTTCATGCTATATGGGCAACGACAATAAGACACCATTGCGGAATCAAAGCTACCAGATTATCTCGCCTGGGCTAGACGGCCTGTACGGCGTTGGTGGGATTTATACAGATGGATCAGAATTGACTGCCGCGAACGGGCGGCAAGCAGAGGCCGACAATATCACCAATTTTTCTGGCGGTGTGTTACAGCAATAACACTGAATTGGATCAACTATTCTGGACCTTCTACACTGTAGCTCATCATGCGAAATCTGACACGACAACTGAACTCACGGCGAGCATTCACACTGCTTGAGCTTTTGATGGTGGTTGCCATTATCGGCTTGCTAATGTCATTTTCGATCGTAGTAATGAGTGGCTTCGCTGAGACGGCTCGCGTCGAAGCAACTTCTGCGACAATTCAGAAGATTCAGAAAATGATGGACCAGCGAGTCGAAGCCTTTGAGAGGGCATTTCGAGGATCGCGAAAGGATGCAGCAATGCAGCTCATGCGAGATCATTTATCTGATCCTGATCCTGATGGTGATGGGGATCGAAGTGACGGGATCTTTGGAGTATCCGACCCGGTTGTCGAAATCTTGGCTAAGAAGGCTCTGTTTCGTTTTGAATTTCCGCAGCGATTTATGGATCGCACCCTCCTCGCGTTTGGTGACGGTGTGACTGTTATGCCGGGATTGACGGACAGCATTTATTTCAATGTTCTCGCACCGACTGTTCGTGCAGAAATGGGGCTGCCGGATACGACCGCATTAAATGACCCAGCAATCATAGCACAGGCCGTTATCAAGTTCGCCAATCATGCGTCGTCACAAGAGACAGAGAGTTCTGAGTTGCTCTATTTTGCCCTGATCAAGTCAGGTAGCTACGGAGCATCGTCGGTAGATTCTGATTTGTTTACGAACCAAGAGGTTGCTGATCAGGACGGTGATGGACTCCCCGAATTTATAGACGCTTGGGGGCAGCCACTCCGCTTCTATCGCTGGCCAACACGATTGATCGATTTCGATGCTCCGTACCCATTTGAGCCAAATCTGGCCAATTTGACTGACCTAACTGATACTCGTGCAATCCTGCCAGCCGAACGAGCGATCGCAAACATCGTAATGAAAGGTTTACCACCGGCACCATTCGCACTGCCAAATGGCGGGGTACCGCGTGACGCATTATTGACCGACCCTGACGATCCTGTTGGGCGGCTCTATGCTGAGCTTGAAAAATTTGACGGTTCAAATGGAACAGGGATTCTGTCCACAGAATACAACGAATTGAAATATCACACTCCGGATACGTTTCAAGCTCCATTGATTTTGTCCGCCGGCCCAGACGGTCGGCTAGGCTTGTTTGAACCCAATTACTTTAATGTGCCGAGTCCTGGAGTGTATGAGTTCGGAAACTTAGCTCAACTCGAAGGCACAACAACACTCAGTCCCGCGCCGTCTGCTTCGACGATCGACCAATTGCGAGACAATATCACCAGCCGCAACAAGAAATCGGGAGGTCGCTGATGCGTTGCAAAACACCAATAACTCTTAATCACCATAGACGCGGCTTTACTTTGATCGAACTATTGATTGTTGTGTCGATCATGTTGGTCCTCTTGGCAATGACCGTAACGGCAGTCAATTTCAGTCGGGACTCGGAACGTGTTGTTGGCTCAGCTCTTCAGATTCAATCGTTTCTATCGGGAGCTCGAGACCGGGCAATCCATAGCCAAGAACCTCGGGGCGTTCGTTTCTTTCTGGATACCAATAATTACCGCGCTGTGACTTCTATGGTTTATATTGACCCAGCCAACTATTGGAGTGATGGGACCATTCAGTTGCGTCGCTGGGATTCAGATGGTGACGGCAACACGGATACAGGCTCTGCTGATATTCTGGGAGACGGTACTGCAGACGAAGACCCAACACAAGTTCGAGTCGTTGCGGGCGCTGATCCGGGTTGGTGGGAGTTGAAACGTCGTGGTTTTCTGCTTGATGGGCTCAGGATTGAGATCCCCAATGGCAGCAATCACTGGTATTCCATTAACACGCGGCTCATTGATGCGACTATCGCCAAGACCGCTGTTCAGTTTTTGATTTTGGAAAGTGCTTATGCTGATCCAGGCGATACGCAGGTGAGTCGCGCACAAGCCTACGATTCCGCTGGGCCGGTGGACTACCGATTAGAACTTCCAGCGACGGTGCTGCCGATGGATCCAGTGAAGCTGGCGGCGAACACGATTATCGATTTGGATGGTTCCAAGTTGCCACTTGCTTGGCGACCGGGCACAACATTGGCCAGCGGCGGATCAGGCAACCTACAGTATTCGCAGTTTATGGATGTCATTTTCTCACCACGTGGCAACGTCATTGGTGGTGCTGCGGCTGCCGGAGTGATTCACTTTTACGTTTGCGATGAAATCGATTCAATCAATCTGAAAGAACCATACGTCGAATCACTTGCCGATGTCGTAGGCACCGCAACAACAATGCAATTCACTGCCAATGGAGTTCCATTAAATGTTGGTAAGGTGATGAGTTTTAACAATTTGGTCAGGTCAGGGCATTTCATACCGACGAACGCCATTCGCACTTCAGTGGCGACATGGCTGCCTGATCATACTCACGATGATCCATATCTAGTACGCGATCGGCGGCTTGTTACGTTGTTCACTCAAACTGGGGCGGTCTCAACGCATCCAGTGAATGTCGCTTCAGATCTGTCGCCTGACTACGATGGATTTGAAAATGATCCCTTTCTCTTTGCGGAAACCGGAAGGACTGGGCAATGATACGCAACTCTCTATTTGCACAATCTGAACTCGCACAATTCGAAGCGGCCGACTCTAATCGAGCGGGTGTGACTCTCACCGAAGTGCTGATGTCAATGATGATCATGTCGATTGGGATTTCGTCAGTCGCCGTATTGTTTCCGATTTCTGTGCTCAGGTCTGTTCAAGCAACTCAGCTCACCAATGCGGCCATATTGAAATCAAACGCTGAAGCTTTGCTCGATGCCAAGAAAGAATTGATCTTCGATCCCGATGGCGACGGAAATTATCAAGAGCACATCGGTCGGCAGGACGAATTGCATTACATTGTGGACCCGAGTGGCTATTTCGAGATTGCTCAGGACACCATGTTTTCGACACCCTATTGCCCGTTCGCCACTTTGTCCGCCGGTAACAATCCGGCGTTGCCAAATGACTCAACGCTGCGAGGTGGTGCCGATTGGTTTGGGAATCTAGATACAAACGTTGATGGCATCCCTGAGCCGTACACAGTAATGCCGCGATATGACGGCGGGATTCGAGTCGGCACAATGTCCGGTAGTTATCCCGGCGGTTTCAATCCACTGGGCGGCGATCCAGCCGAGGCCCAAGCACTGCGATCGCTTGGTTCGACATTGTCGAAATTGGGTGATGCATGGGATACCCAATTCGATGGGGTACCTGAACAGTTTGTATTTGCAGATGGATCGACCGGCGCGACTGCGGCCACAGGTGCGGCAATCGTTGGGTTGATATTTCCAGTGGATGTCGATCTGTCAGCAGTCCCGTCAGCAAGTACCTTGGTTCCTCGTGTCGCCGGAACGCAAATCATACCCGATCCCGAAGTTTGTCGGGCCGTTGTGTTTTCACAGGACGGAAACTTTAGTGTCGCATTGCCACTCGTCGTCGTGGATCCGACGTCAAACGCCGTATTGTGGACCGAAGACATCGATTTCTCCGGCGGTGCCTATGACGCTGGCGAAGATATCAATCGGAATCTGACAAATGAAATTCGTACATTGCCGCCGCAATTTGTAAACCCTATCACAGGCCAATTTCAGATCGGCCGTGTGCTGCTGCAAACATCTCGATCCCATGACTACAACTGGCTCCTGACGGTTCGCCGTGGGCGAGACGGTCAGGCTCGTGGTGTTGACGTCGTAATCACTCACAACAAAGGCATTACGGCAGATGATGAACGCCTTTATTCGGCGTCGTTTGTATCGGGAAGCTTTAGTGTCAGCGTGATTCTGGATGGTGGCCTGACCGAAAGTCTTGAAGTTGCGGAGCCAGCCTTACGCAAGGGGGGGTTTTTGCTCGACATGACAAACGCTCGATGGTATCGAATCGCCAACTACACTGAAGTAAAGGGCATTACCATCGGACCTGTCACTGGCGATGGTTACGTAATTGCCCTCGAAACGTCTGTGGGATCAGGTGCTTTAGTTGGCAAGGCAATGTTTCTGCCGGGTGTAGTTGATGTTTATCCGATGGGTTCTGTCGCGGTTCCCGGCAACCTGTGATAGGGAAGGCAGAAAAGATGAAAGCTAATTACATCAACTCGAAATCGGCTCCGACGCCGCGACTTGGTTTCACATTGGTTGAGATGCTTGTCTCCGTTTCGCTTGTCTTGTTAATGATGACGATGTTCGCGACGATTTTTCAGATCGCGACCGGCAGCATGAACAAGCAACGCGGGATCGCAGAACTCGATCAAAAGGCACGTGTGCTTTCGACCGTTGTCCGCAAGGACTTTCAGCACCGCACATTTCGGAATGTGCTGCCATTTTATCCGGGCGAAGATTCGGCCATTTCTGCAACCACGTTTTCTAATCGCTCTGGGTATATTTATATTTCAACCAATAACCCTTACACCGGGCTGGATGACCTGATCCAACTGACGGTCAGTGCGAACGTGCTCGCTGAAGATCCAGATTCAACGCCGTACTTTGGCCGAGCGGCGGAGTTGTCAGATCGCAAGTCAACGGGTGCCGTTTTCAATGGACTTCAGATTAGCCCGAACCAGCCGGAAGCTGACGACGGGTCGTATGCAGCAAATTCCGTCGCCAGTTCTCCGTATGCTGAGATTTGTTACTTTATTCGCAACGGAAGTCTGTACCGCAGCATCATGTTGATTCGCGAACCACTCTCTGTGGCTGGTCAAAACTTCGGTGCTCAGCCGACAGCAACGTCGGGTTACAATTACTTTTCGGGACAACCGAACTCTATGAATGCGGCTACGTACGACGGCCTGTTTAAGGTTGTCGATAGTAGCTTTCAGCCCGATGGGGCCGCCGGAACGCTTACAAATGATTTTGGACTGCTATTCGATCACTCGGCGTATGCTGTGAATTTTCCAGGAAATCAATCGGCGGCTTTTTTAGGTTCGGATTCTCTAAGTAACGAAACCGCTGGGGCGGCATCTGAAGTTTTTGGTAATCCGGGACGACGCATGGGCTTCAACCCTCAGACAAGTCGATCACGTGAACACACTGTATCAAATTCAGCAGGAATTGGCCCCGCCATATTCTTTGGCCGTTTTACCAGGGCTGAAACTTCCAGCTTGAATTTCAACTGGCCACAGAATACGTCACGAGAAGAACTTGTTGGCCAGCTTTACTCTGATCCAGATAGCGCAAACTTCGTTGGTGTCGATTTTGATTTCGATGGCACTGTTGATTTTACATCAACCAATGGAAATCCGCTTGATCTCGTAGCAACACCACTCACGTTGAATCCCGCAACAGGCGTTGTTTCTTCGTTCGACACCTACGCGCCGTCGGTCATGGACCCGATCACAACCCGGCCAGTTCAAGGTCGTGGTGGTCCACGTCGCGTCGAAGATTTGTTGCTGTCCAACGTTCACGAAATGAAAATAGAACTGTGGGATGCGCGGCTTCAACGATTCGCGGTACCCGGACACTTTGCAAGCAATGGTTCAACGGGTGAGTTAGGAGATTACGCACGGGCTCGCTGTTTAAACCCGAATTCAGGTCCTGACTTCGGAAGCAATTCTGGCGCGGTGTTTGACACGTGGCATTTTAAGAATGCGGCGGCCGACTACAACGGAAACGGCAGTAGTGACGTCGAAGATCGAGTTGCTCCGTATATTCCATATGTCTTCTATCCGCCCCGACAGAACGATATACCACCGGGCCCATCGGCAACAACAATGCCACCGCCACCTTTCCCGGTCTCTTATTGGACATCTGGGGCAGGTACTTTTACGCCCGGGCAAACTGTAATTTTTGCCCCTGTGACTTTTGATGGTGATGGAGCGGTAGAAGTTTTCGAATGGGACGGGGACGGGCAACCGGCAATCGTAGGACTAACTCGTGATGCTGTGCCATCACAAGCATTTCAGATCGCGTACCGATGCGTCGCTGTGAACGATATCAATGGAATGAATGGAATTGAAACGGGCGCGTTGCAGCCAATTTTTCCCACAGCACCGGGACGACGGTTCACAGACAACGAAGTCACTTGGGAATCTTTCGACAATCGCAGACCACTGGAAGCGATTCGATTGACGTTCCGGTTTCAGGACAAAAAGTCAGACAATATGAGACAGTTGTCGTTAGTCATTCCGTTGACAAAATAGCATTTACAATTTGGCATCGAAAATGCCACCATTTCCAATGGTCTCTGTTCAATCGAAATCCAATAGTGGATTCGTGAATCCTTTCTGAGATCATGTTCGGCTGGCATAGTCCAGCGATCGGGAGCTCTACCCATGAAGACTACAACCACTTCAAACAACAATCAACGACGAGGCTCAACACTCGTTATTGTTATTGCACTCCTCGGTTTGCTTGCCTTTGTAGGCATGGTCTTCTTCAGTTTTGCTTCGTCTGAAAGGTCGTCCGCTGAGTATTTCAGCGAAGCGGCCAAGGGCGAGATTGATGAACCAGACAATGTCTGGGATCATCCTTTAAGTCACATTATTTCCGGGCCGAGCAATCGACCTTCTGATCGTGCGTCTATTCTGCGAAGTCCCACCTCACGACCCAGTATCGCACGAAATCTCGTGGGCAGCGACTTGTCGCCGCATTCCGGAGAAGGCGTTTCTGTTGGCTACGCAGGGGGATTGCCAGTTGTGAATGGCCCGCTTGGAAATGACTGGATGAATTTCGTGGATTCGCCTGCGGCTCGTGGTGGTAACGAGGTCAGAAACATTATCCCTCCAGCACCTGACGTTGATTACACGTACCCCGACATCAACAACCTGTTTCTAGCCTACAAAGGTTGGGCCATCCGTGATAACGGCGTTGGTGCAACTCCACGATTTGAACGTGTGCTTGTCATCATTCCTTCGTTCTTCCGACCTCAATACATGAAGTCCAATGGTACCAATAGTGCTACTGGCAGCGACGTTCCGACCGACTTTGACTGGGCTTCTTCGTTTGACCTGATCAACCGCCCAACGGCAAAATTTGCTTCGCGTTCCTTCCGACCAAGTCCGCAGCACATAGCCGGATTGCGACCTGATGGAACATCCGTCTTCCGATTTTTGACTGCGACCGAAGCTGCCGGGTTCAGTATGACAAGCGGTGGATTCCCGTTTGTACCCGATGACAATCTTGTTGGGCAGCCAGGGGGAGCAAACGGTATATTGGGAGAATTGGGTGTCTGGACAGGCTCAGACCCTGATGCGTATGAGCTTGATGCTGATAACGACGGCGACGGGATTCGCGAAGGCATTTGGTTGGACACCAACTTTCCGGTCCAGGAGTATGTTGATACTTCTGGCACTACACGACTCTACACAGTCCTGCATTCATTCACGATCTATGATCTTGACGGGCTGATCAATCTGACAGTTCATGGAAATATGAGTGGTCTTGGACGTGATGGAACTACCAAGACGATCGCCGCGTCGAATCAACTTCAGCGGTCGATGACATCGACATCAGGTCTTGGCTTGGGACCAAACGAAATCAACCCGCTTTGGGCTCTGCGAACGAATCTTGTCGCACCGATCACGGCAGTCACTGCGGCACAGTTTCAACATCACTACGGACGACTACCAACTAACAATCTTGAACAAGCGAATATGGAGTGGCTGTGGGTAACTGCCGGTCGCGCAAAGGTCGATGCTGCCGCCACCAAGCTCGAAGATCTTTTACCGGGACGCTGGGGTGAAAACGACAGACTGTATAACGCTTACAAATTGGGTGGTTCATTCAACGTTGCAGATCTGCCTCGACCGGGAGTCTCGGGTGATGCCTATCAAACGAGCAGCAGCGGCATCCGCTACGGCGGCACCTTAATAGGCGTGGGGCGAAATGGCTTCGATGACAATCAGGACAGATATGATGGAGAACTGAATCCGTCCTTGGGCCGCGTTCGAGCATTCGGAACACCAATGGACTATGCAGGCACTGGCCGGACGACTCAGGGAACTACGGGGATTTACAACGGGGCAACATTTCCACTGACTGGTGACGTCCGCCGACCATTGGTACACCACGATGCTACTTCGTTTGGTCCGGAGCGATTCCTTGGCCTGAATGGCTATACTCTGAAGCGTGATGTTGACACCTCGGTTCCGCGATATGTTTTCGGCCAGAATGGGGTGTTCGATGGCGGAACCGGCGATGACTTAATTGACAATATTGCGTTTGACGCTTTGTTCGAAGATCCATTGGAGTCAATCTTTGATCCGGATTTGGCTGACCGTAAGTTTGATGCGATCTTTGGACCACAGGATGTGTTCGCGTTGCATCTAAAGGCCACTGATATTTCGGCTAACTTTAGTACACGACTCAAACAGCTTTCACCTTATGCTCTTGATTTTGCAAATGCTCCTTTCTCAGCCAATGAACAAGTCACACCGAGTGTACGTTCACGCTTCACCACCATCAGCAATTCTCTGCATCGTTTCCTGATGCGAAGTCCGTTCGGGGCTGATGGACGCCCAGGCATCGCAGGAGTCGATGACAACGCCGATGGGATTATCGATAACGCGGCGGATTTAACAGATCCAGCTACAAGCTTCGTCTCGGGAGTACCAAATGCGAATGGTCAAAGTGACACAGATTCCATCAATCGCGCCTGGGAATTCAACGCCGACTCAGACGGGGCCGACAGAGACGGCGACGGATTCCCTGACGGGGACGGGTTGTATGAGTTCCCGCCAGCCTTTGGTACAACTCCAGCTAGTCGTCCTTATTCAGCAGCAGATCCGTTTCGGCCACAGGTTCGCCGCTTGATTTCAATGGAATCTGGCGAAGGTCGAGGTCTATTTGGCCAGATGCCATTGAGTCCAAACCATATTCTGGATGTGGAACGAAATGCACAGACACCGGCTGAAGGCACAACGGAATTTCTATACTACATGCAACGCGCCGGTTTGCGATTCCGGCCATTAACTGACCATCCACTTGCGGCAGAAGCTGTTGGCGTGACCACGATTCCAGCATACAACGTCGCAACTCCCGTGGCATTTCCGCCATCAACAGTTGAACAGCGTGAGTTCTGGGCTCGACGTGATCGACAGAAGCTTGCTCGCGATATCTACGTCTTGCTTTACACAACGGGCGGAGCCGGGTTGAACACCGCGACGAACAATACGCTGGACTACACTCTGCAAAATGATCCGAGCCTAGCGGAAGGGACGGCCCTTTACACGCATGACCAACTTCGTCGAATGGCTCAATTTGCCGTGAATCTTGTTGACTCAATGGATTCAGATGACGTCATCACGAAGTTCGAATACGACAAGAATCTGGGGAACGGCTGGAACTTGGACGACGACGCAGTTACTGCTGACTTTGCTGTTGCTGTAACCACTGATTCCGATTTCACAACGGTCACAAGTAACGGGATTTACCGTGAAGATCAAACGGGCAATGGAGCGACGGTTCCAGATCGAGGCGTTGTTTACGGAGTTGAAGCTCAAGAGTTAGCGATCAGTGAAACGCAGGGAATTCGGTCCAGCAACACAACAACGACAAATAATGCTTCAACGCCATATGATGACATGACACAGATTCGTGACTTCCTATTCGTTGAATTGCAGAACGTGCGACCTACGACGGTCACCTTGGGCGAAACGGTAAGTAACACGGCTGCAAAGGCAGTCTGGCGTTTGGCTCGTTACGATCGAAACGTGAATGCAGATGCGATCAAGCCAATGGCCGCACCAGATAAAGTGCTGGCGATTCTTCAGCACGCAAACAACGTCATTGATGGTGGCGGGCGTTTTTCTATCGGCGTCAGTAACGACACAGGACTTGCGACAAGTGCCTTTTTTGTTGATATCGGTGCAAGTGGGGCATTTGATGGAACGTACGAATTGATCGCGCCCGATGTGGCTTCACCAACTCTGCCGACCGGTGTGAATCAGACGGGTTCAGCAGACCCGGCTTACACGAACCCATTGGTTGACCTGGATGTCAATCATCAGAACCATAACGGGACCGTTGGTCCTGCACGTTTTGCCGCTCCATCAGGAAATTTTCTGACTGATGCGCCGCCAACCGTGGCACCAGCAACTTTGGTGACCTATGCCGGAAATCAACACTTCGAAACGCTGACCGGAGATAAAGGGACGTTTACAACATCCAGCAATGTGGGCTTTGATTTAGTTCTTCAACGCCGTGCAAATCCAGCCATGCCTGAATTGAGCATCGGCGACAATCCATGGATTGATGTGGATCGAACTCGAGTCATATTTGAGACGTTCGATGTTCAGGACGGCGACACGGCTCCGATGATATATGACGGCACAGCAATGCCACCAACCGGTAGACTTGTCGCCGTGAGAAGTACCGAACGATACGAACCGCTAGATGATACCCGACAGGCGTTTAGTATCCCAAAAACTGCAACCGGCTACCGTGCAAATACGATCAAAGGTGATACTGGTGGTTCGATTAGTGATGCGTTGGGTATCAATTCCAGGAGCCTGACGGACCCGCTACTTCCAGCGTCTGGGACTAACTTGGCGTTGCCATTCGAAATCTGGCAGCCACACTTTGACCGCGAGTACGCATCGACGGGCGAATTGTTGTCACTGCCGCTTGTAGGACCAAATCTGTTAACACAACGGTTAAACCGTATGCGTTACCCTGGTTATCAGCAGTCGTTTCCTGATGCATTCAATTTGGGGGGAACTCAATCTTACGCATTACTATCAACCGCTGAAGCCATGGTCCTATGGCCAAATTACACCGATACAGGAACAAACACGATCGATGCGGCACGGGACAATCGATGGTATCGGCTTTTGCAGTTTGTAGAAGTGCCGTCTCGTGTTCATAAGATGCTCGGAAACTATCTTGCACAAAACAAGATACCCGGCAAACTCAACATCAACATGATCCGACATCGCGAAGTGCTTGCTGGGTTGATTGATAATCCGTATCTGGCCGATGTTCCGCCACTGATGGATTCAAATATAAACACCAATGAAGACGGTCCGTTCATGACAAGTGCTCCAGCAATTGGTGGACGTGATCTTTATCACGACTTTATGAGTGAACGCGATGGTCGTCCTGTTAGAAGTTACGACCCTGTTGCCGGTGCATCGCGATTCTTTTCCATCCCCGGCACCCCCGGATCACATCCATTCCGTGGTTTTGGAGCAATGGGAAGTTCGTTTGGATTCGAAAACCAGTTTGATAACACCATTCTGCGGCGTCTTGCTGTTGATCGCGATGAAAACGACGACGGAATTTCCGATGGAGCGGGCGATGATCTTGGTGGTAACCGCCATTGGCTGGAATTGGCGACCCGTGGCTTCCACAAAAGACCAGGTGACTTGGATTCCGATGGGACGGAAGACGTTCGAAGCAATACTGCTTCTCAGCGTCATCAGGTGCTGTCCAAGATTATGAATAACGTCACCACCGTCAGCAACACGTTCATCGTTTACGGCACGGCTGCTTATTTTGAAGTACACGAAGACGTGGCAACAGGGTTGTTTCAAGTTGGCGGCCGATTTGACCTCAACGAGGATTCCAACCCCAACAATGACCAGCAACGAGCCATCTTCGTGATCGACCGAACGGAAGCGTTCGAAGCGTTTAACCCCGGAACAGGTGATTTTGATTGGAATCGACTTATCAAAGCTCGGGCGACAATTGAATAGGCAGGTTGTGGCAATTATTCACCCTGTTGCACAATACGGCACGGGATGTTGCAGGGTGCAACAGGTTATACAGTCTGTGGTTGCGAGAAGTTGTTGTGGGGTGTATTGTTCAACGTCAGGAAAATAGCCATTTAACGCGAATCCTCTAAAAGTTGTCATTTCTTCCCAGAATACGACGGATTCGCCCCGAAAATTGCGTTAATCAAATAGGCGATCATTCGCCACGCTCAAAATTGAATCAAAAAGTGTTTTCAGGCCTCTCTCGGTTTTCAAACGTCTTGCTCTCTAAGGAGTCACGCTCATGCAAATCCGTCGTATACAACTTACCCAGAAACCCGTTCGTCGCGGTTTCACGCTCATCGAACTGCTCGTGGTGATTTCCATCATCGCGACGCTCATGGCACTCATCCTGCCCGCGATTCAGCAGGCACGCGCAGCCGCCAGAACAGTAGAGTGCAAGAACAACCTCAAGAACATCGCTCTGGCCGCTCATAACTTTGCCTCGTCACGCCGCAGCTTTCCTCCGTTGGGAATTTATAAAGTGGTGGGTAGCCCGGCGACGACAGTACCTCTCCGAAGTTGGGTGGTTGAGCTCGCTTCTTATATGGATCGTCGTGACATTTCCGACCGTTGGGATGATAATCTGGCATGGAATGACGCCAGCACCGTACCAGGCACCGTACCAGTGAATAATTCTACGCTCGGCAGAACCTACATCAAGGTTCTGGCGTGCCCTGATGATCTAACGGCAATTGGGCTCAATGGTGGGCTTAGCTATGTCGGCAACAATGGTTATATGCGTTACGGAGGAACATCAAATCGCTGGGTCGCTGGTGGCTTGGACTGGAATTTAAGCGGCCTTGTTAATACAGCTGCAACACCAGATGCAGACATCGTTGATTCAGACGCCCATCGTGATACAGGTGTCATGTGGACAGATTACGGTAACGGCTCCCTTTCTACTCGTGAATCTCAGAAGAACAGCCACACTGTAGATGGGGTCTATGACGGTGGCGGTTCCACAATCATGTTCACAGAGAATGTGAATGCTGGATCTTCTGGAAGCTGGGCTGATCCTCAGTGGTCAAATGTTGGCTTTGTGTTCATGGTTGCCGGCCCAGTGGGTAGCACAAATTCATATCGAACTCCTGCGCCATACTACAATTCTGCGACACCTCCAGTGGCTGAGAATCTAATCAATAAGCAGAGATCTGGCCCAGAGGCAAATGGGCAATTTACCGCCGCTGCACCAAACAGTGGTCATCCCGGCGGAGTGAACGTTGCTTATTCTGAAGGCTCGGTTGGGTTTATAAGCGACGCAATTGACACGAACGTGTACGCTCGACTAGTGACTCCCGGCGGAGCGCGCAATCGTGCGACTTCCGGCATTGTTCCTCAGGATCCACTGGGCGACAACGCTTTCTAATCTGAATCAAAATCAGATTGCTCGTATGAGCTGACTTCGCCGCCTGGTTTTGGCCTGAAACCAGGCGGTTTTTTATTGCGCTGTCACATTTTTCATAACGCAAAGGCGCAAAGGCGCAAAGGCGCAAGGGCGCAAAGACGCGAATGACCAGCAAGCCTCGTACCGGGGGCTTACGCCGCCCCGCTCACCGAAGCACAAGAGCTCAAAGATGCGAATGACCAGCAAGTCGGTCGGGAGGTGTGGCATGTCGGCAACTATTCTTTGCGCCTTTGCGCCTTTGCGTTGAAGACACGCAAGGAACACCCAAATCAGGTTGCTCGTATGAGCTGACTTCGCCGCCTGGTTTTGGCCTGAAACCAAGCGGTTTTTTATTGCGCAATCACATTTTTCATAACGCAAAGGCGCAGAGGCGCAGAGGCGCAAAGATGCAAGTGACCAGCAA
>Ga0209390_10004685_pt1 | contig 20270 bp, 13 predicted proteins | sample BON01_FD_187212 | JGI IMG/M metagenome (GOLD analysis project Ga0209390, IMG submission 187212) | Freshwater microbial communities from Lake Bonney liftoff mats and glacier meltwater in Antarctica - BON-01 (SPAdes) (version 2) | ecosystem: Environmental > Aquatic > Freshwater > Ice > Glacier...
CCCAACTGGCGCAACACCAACTCAAACCGTTCCCGATCCTCCGCCATATCGATCGAATCAGGACTAGTCCCCCAAATCTTCGTCCCCACAAACCCCCTCTCTGCCTTGGAAAGGTGCTCTACTTGTCTGGTCGGGTCTCCCGCCCAGTTGGGAAACCCCAAGACCGCACTTTCCGCTGCGTTCTCCGTACTCTCCGCGCCCTCTGCGTTCTCCGTACTCTCCGTACTCTCCGCGTCCAAATACTCCTGCAACGGTACCGCCAACTTCAGCGGCGTTTGCCCACCAAACTGGATGATAATTCCTTCTGGCTGCTCGGCTTCGATGATATTGAGCACATCTTCCTTGGTCAACGGCTCAAAATACAAGCGATCGCTTGTATCATAATCGGTCGAGACAGTTTCAGGATTGGAATTGACCATGATCGTTTCAAATCCTTGCTTACTCAGCGCATAAGCAGCATGACAGCAACAGTAGTCAAATTCTATCCCCTGACCGATCCGATTTGGGCCACCACCGAGAATCATTACCTTCCGACGATCGGATGGGATAACTTCAGTTTCTTCCTCATAGGTAGAATAGTAGTAAGGCGTTTCGGCTTCAAATTCGGCGGCGCAGGTATCGACTAATTTGTAAGCGGGAATTACGCCAAGTGATTTGCGATAAGTGCGGACGATATCTTCGTGAGTTTTAGTTGCATAGGCAATCTGGCGATCGCTAAATCCTTGCCGTTTGACATCCCACAATTGAGTTTTAGTGAGGGATGTTAATTGTTTGGTTTTGAGGAAGGATTCAGTTACTAATATATTCTGCATCTTATCTAGAAACCACGGATCGACACCTGTGAGATCGTAGATATCTTCGAGGGACATCTTCAGTTGCATCGCATGGCGGATACTAAAGATCCGCTCAGGGGTAGGAATCCTTAGTAGCGAACGGACTTGCTCGATCGAGGGTAAGGATTCATCGCGATCGCAACCCCAGCCGAACCGACCAATTTCGAGCGATCGCAATGCCTTTTGGAATGACTCTTGGAATGTCCGACCGATCGCCATGGCTTCGCCGACTGACTTCATTTGAGTTGTCAGCGTTTGGGAGGAACCAGGGAATTTTTCAAAGGCAAACCGAGGAATTTTGGTAACTACATAATCGATTGTCGGTTCAAAAGAAGCTGGCGTTTTTTTAGTAATGTCATTGGGAATCTCATCGAGAGTGTAACCCACTGCTAGTTTCGCGGCAAATTTAGCGATCGGAAATCCCGTTGCTTTAGAAGCTAACGCCGAACTCCGACTGACGCGCGGATTCATTTCGATGACGATAAATTCTCCTGTATCGGGATGTACCGCAAACTGAATATTAGAACCCCCCGTCTCGACCCCAATCTCGCGAATAATTTTAATCGACGCATCGCGCAACCGCTGATACTCCTTATCAGTCAGCGTTTGAGCTGGAGCGACTGTAATCGAATCTCCGGTATGAATCCCCATCGGATCGATATTCTCGATCGAGCAAATAATCACAACATTATCCGCTAGATCCCGCATCACCTCTAGTTCGTACTCCTTCCAGCCAAGCAGAGATTTCTCGACCAAGATCTGATCGACAGGCGAAGCTTCGAGTCCAGTTTGGACGATCGCTTCAAACTCTTCTTGATTGTAAGCGATCCCCCCTCCGGCACCTCCGAGGGTATAGGCGGGACGAATAATCAGTGGGAAGTTCCCGATCTGTTTAGCGACTTCCCGTGCCTCTACAGGGGTAGTAGCGATGCCTGATGGACAAACTGGTACGCCGATCCGTGCCATTGCCTCTTTAAATAACAGCCGATCTTCAGCCATTTCGATCGCCGGTAATTTCGCGCCAATCAATTCGACTCCATATCTCTCCAATACTCCAGATTTCGCCAGACTCACCGCGATATTTAGAGCTGTCTGTCCCCCCATCGTCGCGAGCATGGCATCGGGACGTTCTTTGATAATTACTTTTTCGACAAACTCTGGCGTTAGCGGTTCAATATAAGTGCGATCGGCGGTGTCTGGGTCGGTCATAATGGTCGCAGGATTAGAGTTGACCAAAATGACGTAATAACCTTCCTCACGCAGTGCTTTACAAGCCTGGGTGCCAGAATAGTCAAATTCACACCCTTGGCCGATCGCAATTGGCCCAGAACCTAAGAGTAAGATTTTGTGTATGTCAGTCCGGCGAGGCATAGGGTTAGGGGGTAGGGTTAGGGGTAGGAAGGCTTTGGGCTTTGGGCTTTGGGCTTTAGGGGTAGAGGGTAGGGGAGAAATTATGAATTCCGATCTATCTTACGGGGTTTGGGGTACTTGGTGAGAAATCATCAGCAACAACTTTAGCTCGAACAAGAGCAGATTAAGTGTTTGACACAACTGTTCCACTCAGGTTCTAGCTCGAGTTTAGACCTTCACTGTGTCAAGGCGATCGCTCGTTTGACTGAGTTACTCGATCGCCATCAGCAATCTGCTACTCAAGTTTATAACGTTCTCAACACACTCACACAATCTAAAGACGCTCAGTATTTAACTCTCGATAGTCCAGGCGAAATCGCCACCTGTCTTAAATTAGAACTGGTTGAATTAGTAAAACGATTGGGCATCGCTTCGAGCAATAATTTATTAACAGCGGCTAATAATACACATGCTTGGTCGAGGTTGATGAATACATATCCCGATCCTGATAGTTATCAATGGCAGTTCCCAAGCTCCAAGCGCGGTTTCTTTCATCAAACACATTCACACACAGTTGGTAGTAAAACTGTCACCCTTGTAACGGGTTCATCACTAAATTAGTAATTAGGTAGCTCAATCAAAAATCTGCCCTATCCCCTCACCCCGATTGAACTGAGTAACTTGGTAATTTTCCGTAATAACTGTTCGGGATTTACTTGGATCCACAGATAGTCATCTACATATTGCTTGCTAATTGGACTAATAGTATCCTCTTTAGTGGCGATCGCGAGAATTTTGAGTTCGCTAATTTTACTCGACTTGCGGATATTGCCGATTAAGCGATCTACAATACCCGTATGTTGTGTCAAATTAACAATTAATAAATCTGGTTCAAACATTGAGATCTGTCGAAATGAGGATTCAGCAGATAATAACCAAGTCACTTGATACCTCGCAGCAGTGAGAATATCACAGATAAAGTTAGCCAAATCTTCATCCTGTTCGATCAACACAATTCGGGTTGGAATTGGATTGAGTTCGGGATCTTGAAACACTAATTGACGATCCATTTGCACCCAATCATTAGTTGGTAATTGGAGTGGTTGTGCAGCCAATCGGACTGTGAAGGTCGAACCAGAACCCACAATCGAATCAACCTCGATCGATCCACCATGTAGTTCTACTAATTGTTGGGTAATTGCTAATCCTAAACCAATCCCGCCATAATCTCGATCGTATTCAGAATTGAGTTGTTGAAACTTTTTGAATAAACGTGGGATTTGCTCGGCTTCGATGCCGATACCACTATCTTCAACCTCAAATACAGCAGAGGAATCCTCTAGCCAGGTGCGGATAATTACTGTTCCATCTTCGGGTGTGAATTTAATTGCATTAGTCAAGATATTTAATAAGATTTGACGCACCCGTTTAGGATCGCCATGGAAGCGTAAGTCGCTACCGTTTATCTGTGAAACATTCCCGTTAATAATAGTTTGAACTTCAAGGACAATTTTTCCATATTCTGCTTTTGCCCTAACAATTTCAACTACTTGCTCGATCAGTTTTGCTAATGAGAATTCACTGACTTTAAGAAAAGTTTTACCGACTTCTAGCTTGTAAAAATCTAAGATATCATCAATTAATACTGATAAATTTTCGCCACTATTATAAATTATTTGAAGATATTTTTGTTGTCGATCTGTTAAGTTAGTTAGTGGTAATCTAAGTAGTGTAGCAGACAACCCTAAAATGCTAGTGAGTGGCGTTCGTAATTCATGACTCAAGAGTGCGAGAAATTCAGTTTTAGATTGATTTGCAGTTTGAGCGACAATTAGCGCATCACGCAACTCTTGCGTTCTTTCATTGACTCGCTGTTCGAGATTTTGAGTGTACCAAAGACTGGCTGAGTATAACTCAGATTGATTAATTGCCAGAGCTAAGTGCTCGGCAACTTTTTGGAGAAATTGAGTTTCTTGAACTTGCCACTCACGCGGAGATTGACACTGGTGAGCGATTAATAAACCCCACAACTCTGAATTAACAATAATCGGCACTACTAATTTAGACTCGATCTGCGATCGCTTCATCAGATCCAGCATACATTTATTTCGAGCGTACTCTAGATCGACTCGATCGATCGATTTAGTCATCCCATCTCGATAATTGTGCCACAATTGTCGATCGTCAAAACAATCCTGATGCTCTTTCACATCTAAAACAGATTGAAGATTGGCAATCCCAATCGATTCATAGGCAACTCTCCCCACGCCATTATAAGCATCAAAACCTTTACCGCTAACTTTACCATCAGTTTTGGCAAACTCAAATTGATAAATAATTAATCTATCTGCATGTAAAAATGTCTGAACCTGCTCGACTGCGGCTTGAAGAATAATCGGTAAATCCAATGTTTGATGGATTTGGGTAATGATATAATTAAGTAAGTGGGATTGAGCTACTTGTTGTTGTAAATCGAGTTCTTGTAGTGATATCTTTTCGATTGGCGCAACATTTGTATGATTTTGTGCGGCGGCGATGCGCGTGGCGGGTAATCTGTCATCACAGAGGAGCGGCTGCGCTAACGCGTTTAACAATAGTTGCGTAAAATAGCTCTGGAGATAGCTATCGTTAGCAAAATCAGGAGCGGCGATTAATTGTACTGTTGAGGGTAAGTAGGGAATTAGCGGCTGAATAAATCGATCGATCTCTACGGGGACAAAGGTAATTTCGATCGCCATTTGCTGCGAATTGGCCGAGCTGACGACACTCCCAGTTAATAATGCTTGAAACTTGTCAGATTGTAATAGTGAGAATTGTGGTAAGTGCCCTAGTGTGGCTACTGGAGGATCGAACTTCCCAGCTTCAGAATATGCCCAGATAAAATCCGCATTCGTCACCACTCGCACATTTTGGTTAGGATAGCCCCTGCTGCCAGGAATCTCCGCCGCTATTTGGCACCACAAATCTCGGACAGTCTTAAATGTACTCAGGGGATAATAACCCCGGATAGTTGAAGTCAAATTAGACATTTGTGAAGACGATCCAGATTGAGATTAATCTCGCAGTACTGCGATGTAAACACTAAGAAATTGTTAAATTATGAGTCGATCGTGCACGCGATGATAAATAATTATTCACTCGCAAATTAGTTAAACTACTTGTCCATAACTCCTGCCATTAGTAGGTGCGATCGGCAATAGTAATTGACTTTGGTTTCAGTATAGTTGACTAATTACTAGTCTAATCTAATTTGCATTGTTTTGAAGCAATTCCTAATTTGGCGGGTGAGACTGCTGGTAGAAGTTAAGACAGCGGGGATATTTATAGTTGCACCAGCACGTAAATATTGGTAACAGTGCAGGGTAAGATAAGTCAGCGATTGTGGAGGACAAGGCTTTTGAGTATGCGAGTTATTATTTTACGGCACGGACAGAGTACTTATAACAGTCAAGGGCGTATCCAAGGGCGCAGTGATTTATCAGTTCTGACCGATCGAGGTCGAGAAGATGCTAGGCTGACTGGTGCAGCATTTCAAGGCTTAGAATTTGATGCAGCCTACTCCAGCCCCCTGCAAAGAGCGCAGCAGACAGCAACCATAGTTTTATCTGGCTTGGAGCAGCAAGATCGCCTCCAGACAGACGATCGCTTATTAGAAATCGATCTCCCACTATGGGAAACCATGTTCAATCAGGAAGTCCGCGAAAAATACGCAGCCGAATATCAAACCTGGAGAGAACGTCCCCACACATTTAAAATGTTGCGCCCCCAAGCTGATGGTAGTCAGCAAGAGTTTTTCCCAGTCTTAGCCTTATCCGAACAAGCGACTACTTTTTGGCAAGGAATCTTACCGCAACATCAAGGACAAACGATCCTCATCGTCGCCCATAATGGCATCAACCGTGCGCTGATTAGTACGGCACTGGGTATACAGCCCGCGATGTACCACAGCATCCAGCAGTCAAATTGTGGTGTTACCGTGCTTAATTTTAGTGGCGGTTGGGGCCAGAGCGTCCAGTTAGAATCACTCAATCAAACCAGTCACCTCGGACAAAAATTACCAACATTGCGCCCCCAAAATCAAGGACCAAGATTTCTGCTCGTCCGTCATGGCGAAACTGACTGGAATCGGGCGGGTAAATTTCAAGGACAAATTGATGTCCCGCTCAACGAGTACGGACGCAATCAAGCAAGTCTAGCCGCTGAATTTTTAAAAACCACCGAAATTGACTTTGGATTTACTAGTTCGATGTTACGTCCCAAAGAAACAGCCGAAATTATTCTCAAGGGTCGAACCGAGCTAGTACTGAATGAAGATGCAGATTTGCGCGAGATCGGGCATGGACTCTGGGAAGGTAAATTTGAATCCGAAATTGAAGCTAAGTATCCAGGTGAGTTGGAACGGTGGCATACTCACCCAGAGTTAGTCCAAATGCCTGATGGCGAGAATCTTCAGGATGTCTGGGATCGGGCGACTGCTGCATGGGGTAGAATTCTCGTCCAAGTGGGCGATCGATCGCAAACAGGGATCGTCGTCGCTCACGACGCGACCAATAAGGTGTTATTGTGTTATCTGCTGGGACTAGGTTTGGCAGATATCTGGAAGATTAAGCAGGGTAATGGTGCGGTGACGGTAATTGATTATCCAGACGGTATTGAGGGTCAACCTGTGATTCAAGCTCTGAATATAACTAGTCACTTGTCTGGCGGGATTCTTGACAAAACGGCGGCTGGTGCGTTGTAGTAAATGCCTTTGCCCCCTCTAAACGATTGACAAGTCTGTTGATTCAATCCGTAGTCTTTTACCCCGCCCTAACCCTCCCCTGATTAAAGAGAGGGAGCAAGAAAAGCCCCCCTTATACAGCAGGGCTGATTCACCCCCTGTAGGAATGAATTTGTCAATCCCACAACCAAGTGATTTCGATCTTCATGTTGGTGCTGCTTAGCTCGAAATCGCCAATTGTTCGGTCCAAATCACTTGCTTTTCATATTGACAACCTTCGCCCAGCAAAGAATGAATCAGCCCTACCTTTATAAGGGGGCTTGGGAGGGTAAATCAACCTAAACAGAAGTCTAGCCGACTTGTCGGTACGCGGTAGTTCGGGGGGGTTGGGGGTAACACCATTCTCATTGTCTATCTCCCCTGCATCTGGATCCAGTAGACGCAGAGAAGAGGGCAAATCGCTTCAAAATAGGAAATGATGAACCAATTATTCCAACAGATTAGAATATTAGACCCGATTGTTGCCATCGATCGTCCAGTATCAGAACGAGTAGCAGATATATTAGTCATCGATGGCGTAATTGAGGAAGTCTCACAGACAACCCAACTCCCACCAGATCTGAACATTACCCCTGCACAACACCTAATTCTGGCACCAGGATTGGTAGATCTATATAGTCATAGTGGCACACCAGGGCACGAGGAGCGAGAAACGATCGGATCTTTACTCGCCGCCGCCAAAGCCGGGGGATTTGTCTCGCTCAATATTTTACCCGATACATTACCCGCACTCGATCGAGTTAGTAGCATTGTCAGCCTCGATCGAGAGTACCATCAAATCGCTACCCAAATTCCTAATTGTCCCCAGCTTGGCTACTGGGGCGCACTCACTCAGGGAGTAGAAGGCAAGACGATGACAGAATTGGCAGAACTCGCCAGCACTAATATTATCGGCTGGGCGGATGGACACTCGATCGCCAATCCAGCCTTAATCCGCTGTTTGCTTGAATATCTCCAACCATTCAACCGCCCGATCGGATTATACGCGCTCGATCGTCAGTTGCGCGGTCATGGGATTGCCAGAGCGGGAGTCGCCGCACTCAAATATGGCTTACCTGTCGATCCTGTCAGTAGCGAAGCGGCGGCTCTAGCTGCAACGATCGAAATCATCGCCGAAATTGGTACTCCCGTCCACCTGATGCGAATTTCTACCCGTCGGGGCGTAGAAATAATTGCTGCGGCTAAACAACGCGGCGTACCGATTACCGCTAGTACCACCTGGCTGCATCTAGTCGCCAATACCACCGATCTGGTAACTTACGACCCCAATTTCAAGCTCGACCCTCCTTTGGGCACTCCAGATGACCAAATTGCCCTCATTGAGGGAATAAAAATGGGAGTACTAGATGCGATCGCCATCGATCATAGTCCTTATACTTATGAAGAGAAAACCGTTGCGTTTGGCGAAGCTCCTCCAGGCGCGATCGGTTTAGAATTGGCATTACCTTTACTCTGGCAAAATCTGGTCGTTCCAGGTAAGTTGTCAGCCCTTGAATTATGGGCAGCCCTGAGCACCAAACCAGCTCAGTGTCTCCACCAATCTCCACCGACTCAGCTCATCCTCTTCGATTCTCAAAAAACTTGGTCGATCGCTAAAACTAGTCTCAAATCTCTCGCTCATAATACCGCATGGCTAGGTCGAGAAATCATTGGTAAAGTAAACTGCCAATACTCTCTACCGACTCTAATTTCGACCCAAATTAACCTGTAATAGTTTTTAAAACACTTGAAGCGAGCCAAGACACAATCGCTGTACTATCCTAATCGCCTTCGCGGTTGCTATATCTGTGCATTGAAAGATGTGAACTTGGATACATCCACTTTGCTATAATGCCATGTACGGTCGTTAGCGTAATATCTCCAAAGGAGAGGCTCGCGGGAACATCACAAGTAGCCACTTGAGCTTTCCATCGTGACTCAAGGAGTTACTAATCAGCTAATGTCGATCTGATGATATTGGTTGGCAAATATAGAGGTTGAGACTAGATTTTGGGTATGGGCATAGGCTAGAGTATTTATTATGGTTTACGAAGCAGATCTGAACTTCCTAGAAGATGACACCGATCTAGATAGTCATCTTGACGATCTGGATACTTTAGCTGTACTAGATGCCCATCCAGAACCCCTCAGACCAGATCCAGAGGAGATGTTGCAATTACTCACTCATCCAGTTGCCGCCCAACGGATGCTAGCCGCACGGGCTTTTTGTGAGATTCAAGATCCTCGAGCCATTCCCCACTTAATCGCCCTATTAACCGATCCTTGCCCTTTGGTGAGGGTTGCTGCTAGCTATGGTTTAGGGCGCAATCCCAGCCACAATGCTGTAGAACCGCTGATCTCGCAACTCGATCGAGATTGGAATGGTTATGTTCGTAAGGGGATTGTTTGGGCACTGGGCAACTGTCGCGATCTTCGCGCTCTCAAGCCACTATTACGCTCTCTCAAGCTGGATATTTCGGCGGTTAGGCTCTGGGCGGCTAGTGCCCTCGGTCAAGCCGCAGACCTCAGTTATGAGGCTGTCATCGCCACCATACCACCGATGATTGAAGCATTAATTAACGATCCATTAGCGGCTGTGCGAAGTAATTGCGCTTGGTCATTAGGGCGATTATGTCGGGAATTGCCATCCAATGTTGTCTATGCTACTGCTGTTGATGCACTGATTCAAGTCCTCGAAGAAGATGACGATCTTGGTGTCAGAGATGATGCCAAAGCAGCTCTACTCAAGCTCGGAGATCCACGCGGGATTCAATCGATCGAAAATCTAGAGTCAGAATCAGAGCTACCACTTTGAATCAACTCTCAACTACTTCCCCTGCGCTTCTAAAGCGACTTGCTCGACATCATCAGTTGCTAAAATTGCTAAAGCTTGAGCTGCTGACTCGCCGCCCAATGTCCGCAAAGATCGAGCCAATTGGTAGCGAATTTGCCAGTCAGGATGAGTGACAAACGGGATGATACTCTCGATCGCAGTGGGATCGCCTAATTCCCCAATCGCCCCAATCGCCGCAGTTTGGACGAGGGATGTTTCATTAGTCAAAGCAGTTTGTAATAATTTTAAGCCCCGTGCGTCTCCCAACTCACCCAATGCAGCGACAATACTAAACTGTACCAACCACTCAGGCGTAGTCTCATACAGATTTTGGAGATCGTCAAAAGCGTCAGTTAGTTGAAGTGCGCCGATAGCATCTGCGGCTGCGGCTTGAACATCGGGTTCGGTATCATTGACGAGTCGATCGCGTAAAATAGTTAAACTCTGAGCGAGATCTTCGGTTCCCAATGTCGCCATTTGACTCACCGCTGCATAGCGGACGCGAGTATTTTTATCGGTTACCAATTGTTTGATGTAGCTAAAAGCAATAGCTGGTTCGAGTTCTCTAATCGTGTTTAAGGCTTTAATTCGATCGCCTTTATTTTCTGAGTTAATTAATGTAGTAATATCGGTCATGTAAGTATAAATAGGGGAGTAAAATTTTAAAGATCGATAAAATTTAGATTGACGATCTATATCTTATCGATCTTATCACCACTCCTCACAATTTTAGGCAGAATTCTTACTCACACCTCGACGAAACAATCTAATCGATCGGCTTCAGTCAGATTGAGGATTTCTAATCGATCGCGATCGCGATCGATGACTGCCGTAAGGACTTGTGCTTTGCGGCTGCGATTTTACTGTAATAGTCGATTACCTACAGTAGGCTACGCCAACGATCGGGACTTCCAGCTAGACGATCCAAATTCGCGCATGATAGCCAGCAAATAAGCGAATTAAGCCCGATCGAATTTGTTTGACGATATTAGTCGTATTCCCGACAAAAGGCGTTTCAGATTGCAGATATCCTTTGGCTAGCTCTCTACCTGCTCGAACTATCTTTCCTTGCTCATCTGTAGGTGAAGTCTTCATCTCTTGACGTAATTTATAGAGTGATATTACAGCCGAGATAGAAATAACAAAACTATCTTGAAAAGTCAATTTGACTTTTCAAGATAGTTTCATAGGGTAGTTAACGATCTAAATTATTTGAAGCTTACGACTTTTAGACAGCAGCAATTGCACGAACTATGTCGCTTTCAGTAATAATCCCGATCGGATGACGCTCGGCATCAACTACAGCTAGACGGTGAATTTTTTTATCGTGCATGATTCTGGCAGCTTCTGAGAGCGGCAGATCGGCAGCAATTGAGATCGCGTGAGGAGTCATTACTTCTCCAACTGTTTGTCCTAAAGCTTTATGTAAATCTCGGTCGGCTGTTAATGGATTTTGGAAATAAATTACGCCACCTAAAAATATCATATATGGTGGTTGGTCGGGGCCTTTTTCCCGCCACATCAAGTCAGAATCAGAAATTGTACCGACAAGCTTGTTCTCATCGTCTATTACAAGTAGACCACTAATTTTGTGCTCGACTAGCGACTTGACAGCATCCGCGATCGGGGTACTAGGCTTGACAGTAATCAGCTCGTAATTCATCCAATCTGCAACAGTTTGGGACATAATTTAACTCATCTATAGATGTAGAATTAGTTGGGATCGATCTAAAGGTTTGGCTCATAATTACCAACATGTTAAGTAAATATTCTCGATATATTTACGATATATTTAGCACAAAATAATAACGATTGAATGTTGCGTCTTCACTTGTTTAAATCCGATCCGATGGCTGGAGATGAGCGAACATCTCCAGCCATCAGTTCTAGAAATTATGCAGGTACAAACTTCATCGATATTCCGTTCATACAGTAACGTAGTCCGGTCGGTTTAGGACCATCTTCAAATACATGCCCTAAATGTCCGCCACAGCGACGACAATGAACTTCTGTCCGAGTCGAAAATAATGACTTATCAACTGAAGTCTCGATCGCGCCTGGGATCGGATCGTTGAAACTTGGCCAGCCAGTGCGACTATCAAACTTTGTCTTAGAGACAAACAGGGGTAACTCGCAAGCAGCACAGACAAATTGACCGTCGCCATACTCTTTGTCTAGAATACTGGTGCCAGCACGTTCGGTACCGTGTTTCCGCAATACATTAAACTGTTCGGGAGTGAGAACCTTGCGCCACTCATCGTCAGTCTTGGTGATTTCAAATTCGCCTTGTGTTTTTGCCATTGGGGGTGTCTTTGAGGATAAAAAATAAAGTCCGCCAGCCGCACCAATCGGTACTAGCGCAGCCGATAATAGAGTTCGTCTTTGCATTTTGTCAGGCTCGTCGAGATCTTCAAAAAATACCTCGGTCGTAACCTACGCTGAGAAATTTTGGATTACCTCTATTTTAACAATTATCGAAAAATTAGCTCAGTTCGGTTGAGCGCACTTTCCTATTCACCGTCCTGGAGATCGATCCGATGCAATTCCCCGATTTAAACCAACTTTCTCTCGCTCAACAAGTAGCCCAAATGGTCGTAGTAAGAGCCTCTAGCCATTTATTCGATCTTCAGATCCAGTATCCTGAATTTGGCGAACGGGATCGAGCCACACTCAAACACTGGATCGCCGATCTTGGGATCGGTGGGGTCATATTCTGGGGTGGAAATGCGGGAGAATTGACACTTAGAATCCAGCAGTTGCAAGCCTGGGCAACATATCCTCTCCTAATAGCCGCAGATATCGAGGAAGGAGTAGGGCAAAGGTTTACGGGGGGTACTTGGTTTGCACCACCAATGGCTCTAAATGCGATCGCCCAGACAGATTTACCCAAAGCGATCGAGTATGCCCGACAGATCGGCGCGATTACCGCGACAGAAGCCCTAGCAGTCGGGATCAATTGGATTTTGGCTCCAGTTGTCGATGTCAATAATAACCCCGCCAATCCCGTCATTAATATTCGCGCCTTCGGGGAGACTCCCGAAATTGTCAGTCAGTTGGCTACAGCTTATATCCACGGAGCGGCAGATTATCCGGTGCTGACGTGTGCTAAACATTTTCCAGGACACGGTGACACAGGGGTGGATTCACACTGGGCACTGCCCATAATTACCCACGATCGGGCGCGATTGGACTCGATCGAGTTGCCCCCATTTCGAGCGGCAATTGTGGCGGGTGTAGATAGTGTAATGAGTGCCCATTTGCTCATTCCCGCACTCGATCCCGCACTCCCCGCGACGCTTTCCCCCAGGATTTTAACTGAGGAATTACGGCATAATTTGGGCTTTGAGGGATTAATTAGTACCGATGCCTTGGTGATGGGAGCGATTACCGATCGCTATGGCGCGGATGATGCGCCAGTGATGGCTGTATCGGCTGGTTCGGACATTATTTTGATGCCTGTAGATCCCGAAATTGCGATTCTGGCTGTGTGTCAGGCAGTAGAGTCAGGGCTGATTAGTGCAGAACGGATTAAAGATAGCGTCGGGCGGATTTGGCGAGCCAAACAGAAGTTATTTAAGGAGTGGGATGGTGTCACCCTCACGCAATCGCCAGTCAACAGTCAACCAGCCCCATTGACGACACTCGCTCAACCAAAATCGATAGCTATTGCCGATCGCATCTTACAAGACTCACTGATTACTCAGGGCACATTACCCCTACAGCCACGCCCTGGCAAGAATATAATCGTGCTAGAAGAGATTTTAGATACTACCTTCTTGAGCCGTAGTACTCCAGCGATAACCATTCCAAATCAACTCGGTTATCAACTCCGACTAATTAACCGTCATAGCCCGACAATTAGCCTTGAACCTGACGAACTAGTTATTCTGCAACTTTTTATTCGTACCAGTCCATTTTCTGGTGGACTAGGGATTACATCTGTAGCGAAACAGTTGCTTCAGCAATTATTAGCTAATCATCAATTACAGGGATTAGTTATTTATGGCAGTCCTTATTTAATGGCAATTGCAGTAGACTTACCCCCGGAAATACCTTGTGTGTTCTGTTATGGACAAATGGCTGCGGCACAATCGATCGCCCTAGAGCAGTTATTCGGAGTCCAAAGTTAAATAGTTGGCACTTCACCGACATTCATCTAAATTACTTCTCGATATTTCCAGCTTTTTCCCCAAGGATGTGTACCCAATCTTTTCCAAAAAGCGATCGACATAATATCTGTACTAAATTAGCGAAAGCTCATCTACCCTCCGACTAAGTTAAGATTATAGGCTTCATGATAGTTCTTATTTGATAGATCTGTTTTTAAGTATGAGATCGACTAAAGATAGTAGCCAAATTAATGCGCCTAAACTAGTAATTCCAAATAGACCTAAAGACCATAATGGATAGGCACTTAATAATAATGCCGCGATCGCACTAAATCCAGTCAAGCACAAGTAGCCAAGATTATGAATGACTAAATAAAGCCGCTTAATTAAGCTGTTTGCCGTTTGCACTCGGATCGAGATTTCAATTTCTTTTTGCTCTAATCGTTGCTCTAGTTGTTGGATTAGTAGCTCCTTAGCACTAGGCTTAGTTAATTTATATTTGAGATAAACAACCGCTTTTTTGCCGAGTTTACTAACGATATTACCACGTTCGGAGATAGCGACGTTGCGGATAAAAGGTTGTGCTGCAACAACTAAATTGTACTCAGGATCTAATGTCCGAGCGATCCCGTCGAGTGTAGATAAAGCTTTAATAATAAAGCTCATTTCTGGGGACATCTTAAATGGTTGCTGCACAAAAAGTGTGGTAACTTCACTCTTGATGCGATCGAATTCGCGGATATCGACTGGTCGATCGGTAAAACGTTCGAGGATGAATTCGATCGTACGTTTAATCGGACGCATATCCTCAACCTCCTCGATTAATCCTAGCTCGATTAAGTTATCCGTAACAGCAACACCATCTTTTTGGATTATCGCCCAAAATGTCTCAATCATCCGATCGGTAGAGATGTGTTTTAACTCTGCCATCATCCCAAAATCATAGACAACTAGTCTACCATCAGCCATAATTGCCATATTACCAGGATGTGGGTCGGCTTGAAAAAAGCCATCTATTAGTAATTGTTTAAGATAGCAGCAGATACCTAATTGATTAATTTGTTTGGGGTTAAAACCACAGGCTTCTAGGGTAATGAGATCGTCAATTTTTATCCCTGGTAAGTAGCTCATTGTCAATACCTTACCCGTCGTATACTTCCAATAAATCTCTGGTGCAGTAACTAGTTTATCTGCTTTGAAATTTGCTCTAAATCGATCGGCATTTTGACCTTCATTAGTATAGTTTATTTCTTGAAACAGGAGTACAAAAAATTCTTGATAGATCGCTCTGAGTTCGATCGATCTCTTCTTTGGGATGACTCGCTCAACCCACCACAATAATTTCTCAATAATTTCAAAATCCAGTTCAAATAATCGCTGCAAACCTGGACGTTGCACCTTAATTACAACATCTGTACCCGCTGGTAATCTAGCTCTATGTACCTGTCCCAAACTCGCAGCCGCGATCGGAATTTGGTCGAATTCGGCAAACAAGATGTCGAGTGGAGCACCGAGTTCTGTTTCAATAATCTCGATGGCTTCGGCGACGCTAAAAGCAGGTACTCGATCTTGTAATTGACTCAGAGCTTCAGTATAAATCGGTGGGAAAAAGTCAACTCTCGTAGACAGAGCTTGACCGATCTTAATAAAAGTTGGCCCCAACCCGATCGCAGTATTGACTAATTTCTGAGCGCGGCGGCGGTGATAGCGCGCGTTTGTAGTGGGTAAAAGCGCATCTCGCAACAGATCTAGCCCTAATCCAATTGCAGCGGTGAAAATATCATATTGTCTAGCTAGGGGTGAATATTTAACCCTTTGCCACCGAAACCTCTGCGGAAATTGGATCTGACTGGTAGTGACTACCGCGCTGGGCAAATCTGGCAATGTTTGCCGTTGCGATCCGAATCTCCACATAGCAGATTGCTTCCTCAATCTAATGACGTTCGAGTACTGTTGGGATGGTAATAGTGAAGCAGGTTTTGGCAATTTTCGTGCTGTTGGCAACGCGTCTACCTGTACCCAAGGGCGAGTTATCGTCAACACCCTGAGGTGTTGACGATTGTACTACATGTTCGCTCGTCACGGTAATAGTACCTTGAATGTGTTCTACCATCGATTTTACTAGTGCTAAACCTAACCCAGTTCCCGCGATCGCTTGTTGAGTAGTACCAGTACCGCGCCGAAATCTCTGAAATAGACTGAGTAGATCTTCGCTAGAAATTGGTTGGCTGAGATTGGCAATCTTAAAAATTGCTTGTTGTGGATCGATCGTCAGCCAAACTTCTACCATCGTATGTGGAATGGCAAACTTACCTGCATTTACGAGTAATTCCTCCAAAATATGTTTGAGACTATCAGCATCAGTTTGGATTTTGGGGGAGATCTGAGGTAGATGGAGAGACAGTTCTAGAGATCTGCTTTGTTGCCATCGATCGGCTACAATTGTCGCTTGCTCTGAGATCAACTGATTGAGAGGCATCTGCTGGGGTCGAAATTCTAGTTGTCTCGATTCCAACTGTTGCAGTTTGAGGATATCGTTAACTAGCTTAATTTCGCGCTGACACTGCTCGTCCAAGATATCTAGATACTGCTGCCGTCGCGCTGGATCGACATCGGTTTGGCGCAACATTTTGATGGCTAGAGACATACTCGTTAGTGGTGTCCGTAACTCATGACTGATGTTACTAATAAATTCATCTTTAAGTTCGTTAGCTTGGCTTAATTTTTCCATCCGTTTGCGGCCGACATCATGTAATTTAGCCTGAAGCTGTAGACTGGTTTGAACTTGGGATGTACGATTAGCGATCGCTGCACGAGCTTGTTGCAGAGTTTTTCGCTGGAGTCTAGCTAGGGCAATTTGATAAATCTGACACTGGAGCAATTTTAATTCGACTGGATGCCAATGACGAGATCGATCGTGTTGGAGTACCAACCAACCCCAGATCGCCGCAGTGGGTTCGCGATCGGGCATTGTGGCTCCCATCAACGGAATCATCGCAATACTCGGGAGCCTGTCGTCTTGAAAGATCGCTCGATCGATTGGAGTACTCTGGATGTTACCATCGAAAATGGTCGGATTCGGTGCATTCGCTAATGCTGTTTGGCACAAGTAAGAATCTTCCAACAGAAAGGATGACGGTAATGGGGGGATCGCATCTTTTTTCCGAACATCGATCGTCGTCACAATCTGAATCTGGGTAGCAGTTTTGGCAGATACTACCGTGGGTTCAGGCGATCGTGAGCTGGGCTGTGATGTCAGCGGACGATTCCACTCGTCGATTTCCAGCGATGATTCACCCTCAGTCTTGATGACAGTAGTTGGTGACTGTTTGGGCAGAAGATCGCTGGTTTTGAGAGTCAAAACCAGTCCGCGTCTTAGCTGTAATGCCTCTACCATATCCGATACAGCAAGTTCAAATAGTCGATCGACCTGTTGATTTTCGACAATTGCCTGAGTCAGTCGATGATGTAATCTAGGGTAAATCTGCGAGATCTGCGCTTGCACCTGAAGATCTGCCTCAATTAAGGCTACCCCAACGTAGTCAGCCACGATTTGGAATACCAACTTTATCTGGTGGTACCATTCCACACCCTTTGTCGCCACGATCAAGCAACCAGTTACTTTCCCTTGGTTGCGAGTTTCTACCAACATTACCTGGTAATCAGGGAGTAATGGCATCCGCCATTTAGTTGGTGTCGGTGCCGAGGGAATCGTCTGATGAGCTAATTGACTCGAAATCGAGTTGGTACGATGGCTGACGCAGGCACTAGCAGCAATCCGAACCACCCCTAGGGATACATATTGCAATACCCAGCAGCCATCCGCTGCGAAGTTATTAGCTACCGATTGAGCTAATAGAGATAGCACCTGTGTTCGATCTTCACTAGCTGCCAAGGGCTGGACGATCTGGAGAATGCGTTGTCCGAAATAATCAATTTCGCGGGAATCCTGCATGATTAGTCTGTCAGATGAGCTGCGAGTGTAGATACTAGACCTACCCATTTATTGTGCCATACTGTTCGATCGCAGTTAATGGTCTAAGTAAGGATCTATCTATCTATACTAAGTATGCCCAGAGATCGAGGCATTGTTGATTATTACTAAATTTTCATCTGTAACTTTTTATTACACATTGCTAGAGATCGGCTTGGCGGAGGGTTTTGACCCATTTTAGCCGTTTGGGAAAAATTGCCATCCGCGCGATCGCCAACGGCATCACCACCAGCCAGTGGAGAATAAATATCGATCCGATCGCAGTTTGGCTAAATAGTCTGGCGATACTCACTGTCCGATTGGCTTGCTGATAACTCCGTCGCAATCCCACCCAAGTTGCCCACAGTGGGAGAGCCACACCCAGCGAAGCCGTCATCGGTAGCAACAGCGGAGGATGTTTGAGCCACAATGCCATCAGGAAATCGGGGATACCTGCCGGTGGGAGGAGATATTGAATCGAGAGGAAGGAGAGCAGATCGAGCGTTTTTTTCGTGCCCATACGATTGCTAGCGATCGCGTCCCAGTAGTCGAGATAGCGTTGGAATCCGCCTTCCGCCCAGCGGTTACGTTGATGCCAGAGAGCTTTGAAGGTAGTTACGCCTTCCTCACCCACAGGTGGATAGGGCATCAGTTCGATGTCCCATCCAGTCAGATGGAGCCGAATTGTCAGATCTAGATCGTCAGTGATCGTCTGTTCATTCCAGCCGTCACAACTATCTAATGCTGTACGGCGGACAAATTGACCGTTGCCGCGTAGTTCCCCGATGCCACCACCACTTGTACGTTGCTGTTGAAGATAGGCATCTAGAGCCATTTCTGCCCGCTGTCCGCGCGTGAGAAAATTTGTGTCGCTATTGACGATCGCTTTGCGGAGTTGGATCGCGCCGACGGTTTCGGCTTGAAAGTAGGCGAGTACTTGGTACAGAAAATCAGGAGTAACTTGGGCATCAGCATCAAAAACGCCGATGATCTCGCCCTGCATCAGCGATAGGACTTGATTGAGGGCACCGGATTTACCACCTGTGTGCCCCTCGGTGCGGTGGAGTACTTGCAGTTGGGGATACTTCTGGGCGAGTCGATCTAATATTTCTGGAGTGCGATCGGAACTACGATCGTCGATCGCCCACACTTCATAGCGATCGATGGGATAATCCAGACTACATAAACTTTCTACCAAACTAGTAATCACTGCTGCTTCATTTTTGGCAGCAATCGCTAGGGAAATAAGCGGATAAGTCTGAGGTGGAATAAATAATGGCGGTGGATCTACTTTGGTAGCGACTAGTTTTAGTGCCCGCAGACAAAAGATACTCGCGATCGCCCATGCTAAGATGTAGCCCCAACTAATCAGATGTAACGCCGCAACTCCCACCCACAAACTCCCCAGGATCGTCGCTGCTTTGAGTCGTCGATCGCCCATCCCTTTAGACCAATCGATCGTTGGTTTAGTCGGATTTTCAATGGTTAACGGTAAGCTGCGATCGGTCATGTTGAGCGGGATAGGAGTTGGTAAATATGAGCGAGCGAACCGAAATTACGATCGACCAAACCCGATCTAGTCTGGTTCTCATTCGCCTATTTACACATCTTAACCTGACTGGGCATGACTGCGACCGGTAAATTTCGATACTATCTATTACAGCTAAAATTCTAGATCCCGATGGCGAGCGGATTTTTACATCAGCGATCTGATTTTACCGCATCTATTCCCGATCGATCTATTGAGCATAGATTTTAGATGTCTATGGCTGATGCGGGATCTAATTCCCAGCGATCGAGATCGCGCCGTTCGATCATTTCCTCAGTATCCAGCGGCGAATCATCATCGACGACAATGCCCGCCGCCTTAGCTAATTGTTCGGTGTCATTCTGATTGGTAACTGCGGTTGTCCCACCAACAGCTTCGTCGCCATTAACCTCTGCTCGATAGGCATCATCGGCATCATCTTCTGGATTTGCACCTATTAATGAATTCGATCGTGGATCGTTCATACACTTCTTCCCGTAATTAAAAATTGTCATAGCCCACCATCAACTCAGATTTAGAGAATCCAAAATTGATGATTTCCTCTACTTTATCTAAAACTCTGGGTACAGCTATCTTCCTAAAGGAAGAGCCTGTCTCCAATCATCTTACTAGGAGAGTAATGTCTAATTTGACACCGAGAAGGGAGTATTACCAAACAGTAGGGGTTTAGAGCCTCCTGCCTAAAGGTGCGATAGTTGTTATGTGGGAGATTTAAACTCCCACTTAACAACTTCGCTCTCTTGATTTGCTGTCTTGTCGTTTTTTTATTCGGGGGGAACCCCCGAATAAAAACGCCGCTAAACCCTCTCTGCGATCCGCTGCGCGTTGGCAGAGCCTGCGCTTTGCGCTTACGGGGAACCCTAC
>Ga0209390_10004686_pt1 | contig 20266 bp, 15 predicted proteins | sample BON01_FD_187212 | JGI IMG/M metagenome (GOLD analysis project Ga0209390, IMG submission 187212) | Freshwater microbial communities from Lake Bonney liftoff mats and glacier meltwater in Antarctica - BON-01 (SPAdes) (version 2) | ecosystem: Environmental > Aquatic > Freshwater > Ice > Glacier...
AACCCCGCGGACACTGGCGGAGTTAAAAGCGAACATCGCCTCCTTCATGCACAGCATCCAGAAGCAGCCCGGGAGAGTGATGCGCTATTTTTTTGGCCGACACATCTCCTACGCCACCGGTTAACTTGCGAATGTATTTAAGGGCCGCATTAATATTAGGTGCTTCTTCGTTTCGCATAAAGAAATATGATTGCGTAAACAAACGCTCCAGCAATCCAAAGTGCGCGGCTCTCACCTGACGCGTGAGTGATACATAACCGGCCACAAAGAATGCCGCGACGATAGTGATCAGCAAAAGGAAATCCCAACTGCGAACCAGACGGAGTCGCCGTGCTATGAGCAAGTCGTGAATCGCTTGAACGAACAATCCTCCCACCGGCCCGACCATCCCGACCGCAACGCAAGCAAACAACCAGAACGCCAAGCTGTCACCCGAACTGCCGAGGGCCGATAAAAGTATGAAGAACAGAACGGACGTCACCGCGTAACCGACCCAAAATGGCCGACCGAGTCTCCGCGTCAATGGTTGTGATGCTTCCCTCATGCAATGAGTGCAGATGAGCCGAACGTCCGAGTCATCCTCCGCCTGACCGAGGGCCGCGCCGACTTCTGGGTTGGCGGTTGAATGCTCATGAGATTTTCGGCTCGAGGCGGGTCAGGCGTTAGGATCGACGTCTTGTTCGCTTCATATGTTAATGTGTGTCGCCAGTTCCTCGGGCGTGTAGGTAGGGATTCTTCGATGAAGCATCGCATGGCAGTTCGGGCACACGGGAATAAGGTCAGCAACAGGGTCAACTTCGTAGTCCCCGCCAATGTCTGCGAGTGGTCGGAGATGGTGAACATGAATAAATCCGTCGCCAATGGTGCCAAAGTGCTCGCTAAACGAGTAACCACAGATCGAGCAGTTGCAGCCGTAGTGGTCTAAACATGCTTTGCGTGCGCGTGGGTCGCGCTCATACGCGTTCACAGCAATTCGTCTCAGTGCTCCCTCAGAATAACGCTCCGGAGTCGATACCTCATCTGCAATCTGTTGGGTTGCTAACCCGATCGTTCCGAGATGATGTTGCCACAATTCCTCGAGTCTAGCCGCACCTTCAGGGGCAATGGTAATCCCACTGCCTAGTGGGCTCCACTGCACATCAGGCAGCTCCTTCAAGAGCAGAGGACGGCCAAGCAACGCTTCGCTTCTTGGATTCAGCAACACATCATACCGAAGATCGGTATAGTTTGCTGTTTTCGTTGGATCAGAATAGTGAGGAGCTTTAAATGGAGCCGACAATGCGAACCCTGAAGCCATAATTCCTTTCGGCTCACCTTTGCCAAGTTTGATTAAGAATGCGCGATCTCCAGGAACAATTTTCTTCGTAACGCCGCAAGACCAACGACCATCAAGATAGCCGCGGCGCTTGTAAGACGCGGAGTCCTCCTCTAGCGACTCCCAATCCCATCGCTCAGGGTTCCATGTGAAGAGGTAGGTGGCCATTTTCTTTCAGCGAACATTTATATCCGGCCAAACTCAGTTTGGCCGGACGTGAATTGAGTTCAGGGTTTCTTCGAGATCATGCGATGGAAATTGATGATTCACGGAATTGAGGCAAGCACTTTGGTTTGGCCAGCTTCCAACCGGGCGCATCTTGCCCCCGTATTCAAACTGGCTCGGAGCGCCGCGTTTACGCCGCTTCATTCTTCAAACGCCCACGGGCCAGTCGTCTCGCCGTTGCCCACTCGGTCGTCGAAGCGGCCTGAAGGCCGCGCTCCGGAGGCAGTGTCAAGATGCGCCCCTTCGAACCCGTCACTCGTCTCCTTCCAGCACCCAGGTGTCTTTGCTGCCGCCGCCTTGTGACGAGTTCACCACGAGCGATCCCTTCCGCAGCGCGACCCGGGTGAGTCCGCCGGGGATGATCGTGGTCTTTTCGCCGTAGAGCACGTACGGACGCAGGTCGATGTGGCGGCCCTCGAAATGGTCGTCACAGAAACACGGGTGCCGCGACAGCGCGAGCGTGGGCTGGGCGACGTAATTCCGCGGGTCGGCCTTGATGAGTTTGCGGAATTTTTCAACCTCCTCCTTCGTCGCGTGCGGACCGACCAGCATACCGTATCCGCCGGCTTCGTTCGCGGCTTTCACGACGAGTTTCGGCAGGTTGTCCATGATGTATTTCATGTCGTCCTTTTCACTCGCGAGATAGGTCGGGACGTTCGGCAGGATCGGGTCCTGGTCCAGGTAATACTTGATCATGCGCGGCACGAAATAATACATGACCTTGTCATCCGCGACGCCGGTGCCGATGGAGTTGGCCAGGCTGACATTGCCCGCCCGGTACGCGCTCACAATGCCGGGCACGCCGAGCATGGAATCTTTCCGGAACACTTTTGGATCAAGGAAATCATCGTCAATCCGGCGATAGACAACGTCCACCGGTTTCAATCCCTGGGTCGTCCGCATGAACACGTGGTCGTTCTGCACCACAAGATCGCGACCTTCCACGATCTCGACGCCCATCTGCCCGGCGAGGAACGAGTGTTCAAAGTAGGCGCTGTTGTGAATGCCGGGGGTGAGCACCGCGATCGTCGGATTGGGTTTGCCGTGCGGCGCGATGTACTTGAGCACATCCAGCAGATCCTCGGAATAGTGTTCCACCGGCCGCACGCCGTGAGATTCGAACATCTGCGGAAACACCCGTCGCAACGTCGAACGGTTTTCCATGACGTAGGACACGCCGCTCGGACAGCGCGCGTTGTCTTCAAGCACGAAGTACGTCCCGTCGCCGTCTCGCACGAGATCCGATCCACAGATGTGAATGTAAATGTTTCGGGGCACGTTGAACCCCATGAACTCTTTGCGAAAATGTTTGGCCTCGTCAACAAACCGTCGCGGAATGATGCCGTCGCGCAGGATGTTCTGCCCGTGATAAATATCGTGCAGAAACAGATTCAACGCCGTGATCCGTTGAACCAGACCCGCCTCGATGTGCGCCCATTCCGAAGCCGGAATTACGCGCGGAACGAGATCGAAAGGAAAGATGCGTTCGGTTCCCTGGTTGTCGTTGTAAACGGTGAAGGTGATGCCCTGGTTGAGAAACGACACGTCCGCCATCTTCCGGCGCTCATCGATCTCCGGCTCGGTCAACCGGTTGAACCGCTCGATCAACGAACGGTAGGCCGGACGCGGTTTGCCGTCCGCAGAAAACACTTCGTCGAAGAATCCGTCCGTCTGATACCCTTTGAAGAGCTGCCGCACCGGTTCCTTCGCGGTGTTCGGTTTTTTCTTTGTTGCGACTTTCCTATTAGTTTCCGGCATAAATCAAAGGGGTCCGAATGTGGGATGGCGCATTTCAACGTCGACTCCTCCTTCGAGGAACCAACCTGGGTGACGCGTCTGGCGATCGCTCATGCTCCAAACAGGGTTCCACAATCGGGCATGCGATGGCGAATCCAAATTATGGTTCATCCATGAATAATATGAATGAACGCGAACAACATCGACCACCGGATCAAGCGGGCATTCAAAGAACCATCGCGTATTCGCGACGGTTTCGGATCTCGAATGCTCCGTTCTCTGGCGGCAAATTTCCGAGGTTCCGGTTTCCGAGTTCGTTATCGTGACCCAGTTTTGATCGGACCGGAGCCTGCCGGTTGGCCAAGTCCACGAGTTTGGAGCCAGTCCCCGGCGCGGTCGCTCCAAGTGCCGATATCGGAATCGGGACGCGACCGGACGCCGTATCCGTGTCCGCCGTTCTGATATACGTGCAGTTCCGCCGGGACGTTGTTCTTCTTGAGCGCGGTGTAAACATATACCGCGCCGAGCGAAGACGAATTGTCGTCGTGCGTGTGGACCAGAAATGTCGGCGGTGAATTGGAGGAGATCTGAATCTCCGGCATCAGTGAATCGGTCGCGTCGTTCACCAGCCGCCAGGGATAGATCAACATCGCAAAGTCAGGGCGCGCACTTTGTTCGTCGACCGCGTCCGTCGCCGGGTAGGCATCCCCGAAATCGCCGATGTGAATCGCGCCGACCTGGCCGCCGGCGGAAAAAGCCAGCAACCCGATTTTCTTCGGATCCAGTTTCCAGCGATCAGCGTTCGCACGGATGAACCGGATCGCGCGCTGTGAATCCTGAAGAGGACGTCGCCACGCCCCCCACGGCCCGGCGTCGGTCGTGCGGTAATTCAGAACGAATACGGTGACGCCAAGTCCGTTCAAGAACAGCGCGGCCTCCGAGCCTTCGAGATCCGGGACGACATAGCGGAATCCGCCACCCGGCAGAATCAGAATCGCCACCCCGTTGCCCGGCGCGGTCGGCGGGAAGACCTTCATGGTTGGACAGGTGATGTGCTCAACCCGGGTGATCGGCGGGCTGTCCGTCTGCCGGTCTGGCAATGCGGTGCCGAGTTGTTTGTCTGTTTCACCCGGAGCGAGATCGGGCCAGACGGTGATCCTTTCACTTGCGCTGGCAGAGTTAAGCAGCACCGCAAATATCAGCACGGCAAAGCACGCAGAACCCAGGCACAAACTGAATGGCTGAACAGGTGAACGATTCATATGCTTGGGGAGGATGTCAACGGGTGCGCGACAATGCAAACGCTTCGATCGATTGCGAAGTTCCGCAGGCACCTGCTGGCAATGCCGACCATGATTCCGCCCATCCAGATCGCGCAGCCCCGTAAACATCCAGAGTGCCGGGCACCTCCTCGGCTCGGGGGGTGAGTGCGGCGGTGGCTTCACACGATAGGATCAACCGACCAGGCCATCGTCAGCAAGAATGGGTAAAACCGACGGGTACTTTACAATTCCCGGACTAGCAATCGCCAAGAAATGAGAGGCGGAATCAGGTGGTTTCAAGGGTCTAATTGCCGGAATGGTACGACTGACGAGCAAATGTTGGGAGCGGTACGTCAAAAACGGATATCGCGTTTTCGTGGGATCGGGGGCCGCGTGTCCGCACGGGTTGATGCGTCGGTTCGTGAAGGCCGCCCCGCGCTTTCACGATCTTCAGGTGGTGCACATCATGACGCTGGGAGGGACGCCATGGTGTTCCCCAGCGCTTTCCGAGCACCTGAAGGTCAACGCCTTCTTTCTCGGCCCCGGCACGCGCGAAGCGGCAAACTCGGGGACCGCTGATTACACCCCCTGTTATCTCTCGGAACTGCCGTCGTTGTTTCGCGACCACATCATACCGATCGATGTCGCGCTGATCTCGGTAACGCCGCCCGACGAGCAGGGCTACTGCTCGCTCGGCGTGTCTGTGGACGTGGTGAAGTCCGCCGTGGAATCCGCCTCGCACGTGATCGCTCAGATCAACCCAAGCATGCCGCGAACGCTTGGCCAGTCGTTCATTCACAAGGACATGATCGATGCGTTTGTTGAGATTGACGAGCCCATCATCGAACATCCTCCCGCCGCGATGGACCCCGTCTCGATGAAGATCGGAAAATATGTAAGCCTCCTGATCGGCGACGGCAGCACGTTGCAGATGGGCATCGGCAAGATCCCGGATGCCGTCCTCTCGTGCCAGCGAAACCATTCCGATCTGGGCGTGCACACCGAGATGTTCAGCGACGGCGTGCTCTCCCTCTACGAAAATGGAAACATAACGAACCGGTTAAAGGGCATCCACGAGGGCAAGACGATCTGCACCTTTTGTTTCGGCAGCCGGAAGCTCTACGAATTCGTTCACAACAATCCGCACATCGAGTTTCATCCCAGCGAGTACGTGAACAATCCCGGGGTCATTTCCCGGAACAAAAACATGATCGCCATCAACAGCGCGATCGAGGTCGATGTCACCGGGCAGGTGGTGGCGGATTCACTGGGCAACCGCCTCTACAGCGGCATCGGCGGCCAGGTCGATTTCATCCGGGGCGCCGGCATGAGCGAGGGAGGCAGACCAATCATCGCCCTGCCCTCGACCGCCTGCAACGGGTCAGTTTCCCGAATCGTCGCCTCGCTCACGGAGGGTTCCGGCGTCGTCACCTCACGTGGCGACGTTCATTAGGTGGTGACGGAGTACGGCATTGCGACCCTGCGTGGCCGGTCGATTCGTGAACGTGCCGTGGAATTGATCCAGGTGGCTCATCCGAAGTTTCGCGATGAACTGTTCGAGAAGATCGGTCGCACCATGCATGTTCACAGGGAATCGTCCCATTCATCGAAAACCGTCGATGAACTGGGCGATGTGGATGTCATCAAGATGAAGCTGCAGGACGGCCCCCACTATTTTCTGCGTCCGCTTCGAGCCTCCGATCAGCACCGGCTTCAACAGTTCTTCTACTCCCACACGACCGAGACGCTCTACCAACGCTATCGCCACGTGCCGAAAGCGATGAACACCGAGCGGGCCTATCGCCTGGTGAACGTGGATCAATCGCGCGACCTCGCATTGTGTGTCGTCGAACTGCAGGGACCCCGCGAGGTGGTCCACGCGGTGGGCCGCTACTACCTGAACGAGTCGGGCGACACCGCCGAGGCCGCGTTTGTCGTCAGCGAATCAAAACGCAACATCGGCATGGCGACCGCCCTGATGACCCAGCTCATCGACATTGCCAAGAAGCGCGGGCTGAAGTTGCTCTCCGCCCTCGTACGCACAGACAATCATTCAATGGCCCGCGTCTTTCGCAAATTCCGGTTTAAGCCGCAGCCGGACGAAGATCCGGCCGAGACACTGTTCATCCTGAAGCTGCGACGATGAACCACGCGTTAACCCGGCGGTTTCCGATCCGCGACCATCATCTGAACATTTACTTCCACCCGGACTGCCTGCTCCACGAGGGGCCGGACGGACATCCTGAAAGACCCGCACGCTTTCAGGCCATCCTCGACGGCTGCCTCGCGTTGCCGACGAATACGCCCGTCTCGTTTGTGATTCCCCGGCCCGCCACATTCGATGAACTGCTGCGAGTCCATGGCAAACACTATCTACAGCGACTCGAAGAGGCCACGCATCACCAGTCAACCTTCATGTCGCCGGACAACTATCTTTGCCCCGAATCGTTTGACGCGTTTCGCGCCGCCGCCGGGTGCGCAATTGCTACCGCCGATTCGCTCGTAAAGGGAACACCGTCCTTCGCGCTCACGCGCCCGCCCGGTCATCACGCCGGTCGCGATACCGCAGAGGGATTCTGCTTTGTGAACCACATTGCACTCGTCATCGAAACCCTCCGGCAAGCCCACTCCGACGCGAACTTTCTCGTCGTGGATTTTGACATTCATCACGGCAACGGCATCGACCAGATCTACCAACGTGACAGTTCTGTTTTCTATTTTTCAATTCACGGCGACCCTCAACACATCTATCCGAACACAGGATTTCCCGATGAACGCGGAAAAGATACCGGCCACGGCTACACGCGCAACATGACGGTGGACGAAGGCACGTCGGGTGATGAATGGTTGAAGATTTTCCGAACAACATTGGCGGAAGTGGCGGGTTCATTCAGGTATGATTACCTGCTCGTTGGAGCGGGTTTAGATGCGCATGAAGAAGACCCGTTCAGTCTGATGCAACTCTAGGACGCCCATTACCTGAAAGTCACCAAGGATCTGCAAACGCTGGCAAAAACCCACTGCGGCGGTCGCGCAGCCTGGTTCCTTGAAGGGGGTTATTCAAAAACAGTTCTGAACCGGCTGATTCCCAAGGTGATCGCCACCCTGGCGAAAAGTGATTAGAACAGTTTAAGAAATTACGCGGCCCGAAGAAATGGTCGGCAACGTCATGTTGTGGGCAGCTACGACGAAGAGTTTCCCCGGAGCGCGGGTGTGTCGAAGACCACCCGCAGCAGGCCGTGGACGTTTTATGGTCAGCGAACTGCGCAAACAGTTTGGGATCGCGCGCCACGAGCAGGATGGCGATCGTGTTCGGTGTACCTGCGGATGAGCCGTCCGCGCCCCCCTAATTCCTCGGGCGGTTCTTATATTTTTCATTCAACCGGGTATGCCGGCTTTCCAGCGAGACTTCCTCGCCACCGATCCACATGCGTTTCACGTTGGACCGGATATCGAGAATGTCGCCGTCCACCGCGATGAATGTCGCGATCTTCCCCTTTTCAATCGACCCCAACTGATCTCCTAGCCCAAGAATATCCGCTGCGTTCACGGTGATCATTTTCAACGCGGCGTCGGGATCGAGACCGTAGCCCATCGCCTGCGCTGCTTCGTACGGTAGATTGCGATCCTGACTTGCATCGTCTCGCCAACCGGTCACGGCAAACGCGACCTTCACTCCCGCGTCGTTCAACACCTGGGGAGAAGCATACGATTCGTCGTAGGCCCGTTCGGATTGATTGAAGATCGAATACGTAGAATCAAAAACAACCGGCATGCCCGCCGTCGCCAGTTCATTCGCGACCTTCCACGCGTCCCGGCCACCGACCAGAACAACATTCAACTTGCGCTCGTTCTTCCATTCAATGATCGCCTTGATCTGACGCAAGTCCGACGCATACACGAACACCGGCTGCTCGCCTTCAAGAAAAGGAATCATTGCCTCCCACGCAGGCACGAGTTTCAGCGAACTGCCATCGGCTCTTTTTACTCGTGCGTACGCGGCCGCCTGAGCGAAAAACTCATTCAGCTCACGCAGCTTCTCCCGACGTTCCTTGTCCTGATCTTTAAGTGATTTTTTCGTGTCAGGATTGGTGTTCAACCCCATGCCCGGCCAGTAAACAACGAGGCCGCCACGGCGCTTCACTGCCATGTCCTCGATTGTCCATCCCGTCGTCTGAATGACCGCAGACTGACCGGCCACCACGCCGTTACCGGGAATCAGATGGGCGTACGCAACGCCGTTCGCGCGGGCAACGGGAATGAGTTCCGAATCCGGATTCACCGACACCCACGCAGCGACTTCCGGCGTGTAAGTTCCAACCTCGCGCGAATCAATTGTCGCTCGAACGGCGGAAATTTCATCAAGCCCGAGCACCGACGCGGCGTTGATCAAGCCGGGAAACAAATGCATCCCAGACAGATCGATCGTCTCGACATCACCAACAGAAACGTCCGGACCCACCGCAGTGAACTTGCCGTCCCGAACCAGCACGATGCCATTCGTGATTGTTTCACCGGCTGCCGTGTGAATCGTCGCGCCCGTCACTGCGAATGATTCCGCATTCAGTCCGGTGGTGAACAGGTTGATCGAGGCAACGCCAACGACGATTGCGGAGGAAAATATTCTTGGAATCATTGGTGCAATCAGTTGTGGGAATGGAGTTCGCTGCATGAATAGTTAAACAGGGTCGAATGTTCCAAAGCTTCGCGGAAGAACAACGCGCGCGCGGCGTCCGACTCCTTGTCGTCCTCCTTCTTGTCCTCGTCCTTCTCAGATTTCTTGCGGGCCTTCGCCAACAGCGCACCACGTTCTTCGGTCGTCTTGCGCACACGCTCCGCTTCGAGCGAGCGATCAAAAAGCTTCCGGCCGTCCACCCACGTTTGCAGACAGATCGACGAAGTGGACAACGGATCGCCGGACCAGATCGCAAAATCAGCATCCTTCCCCGCTTCCAGCGAACCCACACGATCATCGATCCGCAGCTGTTTCGCCGGATTGATGGTGACGAAGTTCAGCGCCTCGACTTCCGGCACACCGCCATATTTTACTGACTTCGCCGCTTCCCGATTCAGCCGCCGCGCGTAATCCGACGAATCGGAATTAATCGACACCACCACGCCACGGTCATGCATGATGGCAGCCGCGTAGGGAATCGCATCGATCACTTCGTATTTGTAACCCCACCAATCGGAGAAGGTCGACGCACCCGCGCCGTGTTCCGCGATCTCATCGGCGACTTTGTAGCCTTCGAGAATGTGCTGCAGCGTGCCGACCTGCACACCAAACGATTCCATGGTCCGGAGAAACGCGATGATTTCATCCTGCCGATAACTGTGACAATGAACCAGCCGTTCGCCGTTGATGATCTTGCCGATGGTTTCGAGTTCCAGATCGCGACGCGGCTCAGCGCCAGTTCCATTTTCAAACGCGGCCCACTCGGCGAGATATTGTTGCGCCGCGGTAAACCGGTTTGCCATGAACACCGGCACGCCCATTCGTGTTTGCGGGAAACGGGATTTGTTGTCGTCACCCCAGTTGCTCTGTTTGACGTTCTCGCCGAGCGCGAACTTAATCCCGGGAATCGCCCCTTCAAATTTCATCTCCTCGGGACCCGAGCCCCAGCGGAGTTTCACGACGCAGTTTTGTCCGCCGATCGGATTTGCCGAACCATGAAGCAGGTTGGCAGTGGTCAGCCCGCCGGCCAGTTGGTGATAGATTCGCTCGGTTTCGGAATTCACCACGTCGGCAATCCGGACCATCGCAGTCGATGGCAACGTTCCTTCGTTCACAGCTCCAAGAATAAAACTATGACTGTGGCAGTCGATCAGGCCAGCCGTGATGTCAAGTCCGGTGGCATCGATCTCAACCGGTTCGTGCGACAGACGGATGTTGCTCAATACGTTGTGACCAACCGCCAGAATCTTGCCGTCGTCACCGATCAACAGATCGCCGTTGGTAATCACGCCCTCCGGGCCGCTGGTCCAGATCGTTGCGTTCCTAAGAATTGTCAGTCTCGGTGGCGTCAGTGGCCCGCGTCCGGTCATCGGTGATTGTGCGATGCGCACGTCATTCGTGCTCTTCGGTTCGTCTTTCTCCTCAGATTTCTTGTCGGAGTCCTTCTTCGGTTTTTCAGGAATGGCGGCAGGATAATTGCGCCCGGCGATCCAGACCGAATCCATCTTCGCTTCCGGATCGAAATAACTGCCGTTCACAATCGTCAGGTTCGCCAGCTTTCCTGCTTCAATGGTTCCAAGCTCATCGCCGACGCCGCACCAGTCGGCGGGATTCGTTGTCAGCGCTGCCAGCGCGTCGTCCTCGCTGAGACCGCGATCAATTACCAGTTTCAGATTCTTACGAAACGATTTCTGATCCTTGAGGCTGTAGGTCGTGAGTGCGACGGCGAGTTCGTTTGATCGCAGCACGGCCGCGTTTTCCGCCGCCCAATCCCAGGCACGCAATTGATCGAGCGAGACCTGATCCCAATCATCGTCGTCCGGCAGCTCGGGACTTTTCGGGAAGTTCAACGGAACAATGAACCGTTCCTTCGTCGCCGCCACCAGATCAGGGCGGCGCCACTCCTGTCCGCTGGCAAGGATGATCGAGTCCACTTCCAGTTCGTCCGCCAGTCGGGAAGCGCGATCCACCATCAAAACGCTGCCCGGCTCAATCACCACTGGCATCGTCCCGCTGATTACCGGAGCGAGACTTTCCAGTGCGGGATTGAACCCCAGACCGGGATCACGTCGCGGCGGATTTTCTTCAGCAAGACGATGGTAAAACTGTGCGTCCAAAATGGTCTGACGGATCGCAGCAATCACGCCCATCAACGATTTGGGGTACGCCTTGTCCGGCCCCGTGCCCGCGTCGAACGCCGCGTGCTGAAACACGTCCGCCTTGAGCACGGACTGGTTCGGGCCTTCATCCCCGAGGTTGATCAGCGCGCTGGTGCCACGGATCACCCCCTTGCCGGGAACGATGTTGGCCGCCGTAAACCCGAGGTCGCGCAATGCCTGCTCCTGTTTGTCAGAAAGGGAAAGCCCCTCGACCTGCCGTTTTTCGGGATGAATGACGCTCAGCTCGTATCCCGGTCCCGAAGCACCTGGATCGCCTTCGCCACCCGGCACTCCGTAAAAATTGATACCGCCTGAGGTCAGCGCGTGATCATGTATCGGTGAATCCCCTGAGCTGTCAACCGCCTCGTTCTTCTCATCAAGCACCACAAACGGATCAAGAAAACCGGCGTATACCGTCGCGTTCGTCAGATTCCAGACGCGGGCATCCGGGGGAATCTTGATGTCGACTCCGACCGTTTCGATACGCCCATCGCGAATGACAATCGTCGCCCGTTCAAGCGACTCGCCTGGCTTCACAAAGACCTTCTCCGCCGTGATCGCATGAACTCCCAGCGGCAACGGACGATGCCCGGGTGGAAGCAACCCCGCCGCCGACACCGGGTGAGAATTCACGAGAAACAACAGTGCAATGAACAACCGCGCGTTGGCTGAAAGCCGACTCAATCCGTGGAACATGCCGGGAGTATGCTGATCGAAGAGGCAATGGCAATTTGGGAATTCGCGCGGCCTCTCCAAGAAAACCCGCGTGGCGAATAAACTAACAACGGTCTTGGTTCCGAGCTGGATGCGATCCGCCAGCTTCTTGAAGTCGGAATCCTTCGGGTAGCTGTAAGATGCCATGATCGGCCAGGCGACCTGCTCCGAAGCAATACCGGCCCTCAATTCAGGATGCTTCTCCGCCAGTTCGTTGGTGACTCCAGCAGTCACAGTCATCTAGCGTCGGCGGGCCTCTTCTTTTTTTAACTTCTTCTCGCGCCGTTGAATCTCCGCACGCAACAGGTCTTCTGCCGACCAACCCTTGGACTGCGCCTTCGAGGCGAGCTCGAAGAGTTCCTCTGAAATCAATTTTTTTGTCACGCGCCCGGCCGACTTCTTTTCCATCAACCCATGCTTGCGCGCTTTTTTTACGAGTTTCTCCGCCCGCGCGAGCGCCGGCAGGTGCTTTGGAATCCCGTCGAGCGCTGACGGACGTTCAAGATGGGTCCCCTTCTTTTCCGCGTGCTTGATCTGCTCCCAGTTCGCCCAGACTTCATCGACGTTCTTCACCTTCACATTGCCGAACACATGCGGGTGCCGGCGCAGGAGTTTTTCGTTGATCGTCTGCACAACTTTATCAAACGTGAACGCTTGGCGCTCCTTCGCCAGCTGGCTGTGAAACACGACTTGTAGCAGCAGATCACCCAACTCCTCCATCAGCTCATGATCATCGCCGGCCTCGATCGCGTCGATCATCTCGTAGACCTCCTCGACCGCGTGGTAACGCAGCGACATATGATCCTGTTCGCGATCCCACGGGCATCCGGTCGGCGAACGCAGTTTCGCCATAGTTTTCAGAAGATCATTGATGGCGGGATTGCGTTTGACGGTCATAAGAAATCCAAATTGTTATCGAATCGAACTTACAAGATCACCAGGTCATCCCGATGAACGACTTCCACCCGGTTGAGCGTGCCGGACTTCACTTCGTCCATGTCAAATTCCGCGATGCCCCGGGCAAACTCCGTCCCGTCGCGGTCGCAGATCATCACGACGTCACCTTTGGAAAAATGTCCTTCGACCCGCTTGATGCCCGGCGGCAACAGGCTCTTTCCGTTTTCGCGCAACGCCTGTTTCGCACCGTCATCGACAACAATCGATCCGGTCGGTTTGTGGAAAAAGGCGATCCAACGTTTGCGGCTGCTCAGCCGGGATGTCCGGGGAACAAAGATGGTTCCCACGTCCTCGCCGTTCATCACGCGTTCCACCGTGTCCGACGCCAGTCCGGAGGCGATGATCAGGGGAATGCCCGAGCGCACGGCGATCCGTGCCGCTTCAACCTTGGTGGCCATTCCGCCCACCGCCGTCGCGCTCGACGTGCCTTGGGCATGTTTGCGAATGGTTGAATCAATCGACACCACGCTGGAAATCAGCCGGGCGTCGTCCGTGCCGAAATGTTCGATCACTCCGTCCACCGTTGTCAGAATAATCAGCAGATCCGCCGGCAAAAGACTCGCAACCAACGCGGACAGCCGGTCGTTGTCGCCGAACTTCAATTCGGTGAACGAGACCGCGTCGTTCTCGTTGATGATCGGGATCACTCCCTTGGCCAGAAGGGAGATCAGCGTCTGGCGTGCGTTCAGGTGGCGTTCGTGATGTTTGAGATCTTCGTGGGTGAGCAGGACCTGCGCGACGTTGAGTCCGTGCCCGGCAAGCAATTGATCGTAGGCGGCCATCAGCTTGACCTGTCCAACCGCGGCGCACGCCTGAAGTCCGTTCAAATTCTTGGGCCGCTTCGCATCGTTGAAAACCCCCATTCCGGCGCCCACCGCGCCGGAAGTCACCACGATCACTTCGAGCCCACGTTTTCTCAGCGCGGCCACCTGTGCGACCAGCTGCGACATGCGCGCGGGATCAACGCGGTGACTGGCATCGGTGAGGATGCCAGTCCCGAATTTCACCACCACCCGGTGGACGTCCTTCAACCATTGTTCACGCATACGAACGGAGCACGAAGCTACGTGCGAAGGCCGACACCCGGCAAGCCGTTTGAACGTTTTTCCGAAGTTCGCATACGCGTCGAGATGATCATTCGCACTTTTCCTGTTGCACTGAAACGGATGGCTTGTTCCTAATCCGCGCATGCGACCGCAATCTCTCGAATTTCTGAAAGAACTCGTCAACACGCCGAGCCCGACCGGCCACGAAGCGCGCGGCCAGCGTGTCTGGCTAGACTACGTCAAACAGTTTGCCGATGAAACTTACACCGACGCCCACGGCAACGCGGTCGCGGTCCTGAACAAGGGCGGTTCGCCCCGCGTGATGCTCGCGGGGCACGCCGATGAAATCGGGATGACGGTGAATTACATCGACGACAACGGATTCATCTCCGTCCGCAAACTCGGCGGAGTCGATGCCGCGATCATGAAGGCGCAGCGCGTGACGATCCATTCGCGGAAAGGCCCGGTCGCCGGCGTGGTCGGAAACATCGCCCCGCATCTGTCCAAAAAAGATGGTGACCGCAAAGTGCCGCAGATGGACGACCTCTTCATCGACATCGGAGTGAGCAGCCACAAGGACGCGCTGGAGCTGGTTCAGATCGGCGATCCCATCACGCTGGTTGACGACTTTCAATTGCTGCGAAATGACCTGGCGGTGGCGCGCGCGTTTGACAATCGCATCGGCACGTGGGCGGTCGCCGAAGCGCTCCGGATGCTCAGCAAGGACCGGAAGAAACTCAAAGCCGAGATCTGCGCGGTGAGCAACATCATGGAGGAAACCGGTTGCTGGGGTTCGCGACAAATTGCCTATTCACTGCAGCCTGACGTCGCACTGGTTGTCGACGTGACGCATGCCACCGATTGCCCGACCGTCAGCAAACAATTGCACGGTGATGTGCGGCTTGGAAAAGGCCCGACCGTTTCACACGGCGGAAGCAACCACCCGGAAGTTGTTGCGCGCATTGAAGAGGTCGCGAAGAAGCAAAAGATCGAATTGCAGCACGAAGCCGTTTCCAACACGAGCGGCACCGATACCGACGCCATTTTCTGGACGCGCGGCGGCATCCCGAGTGGACTCATCAGCGTGCCGAACCGTTACATGCATTCCCCGGTCGAACTGATCAGTTTGAAGGACCTCCAGCTCGTGCCCGAGTTGATGGCGGCATTTTCCCTGTCATTGAAAAAAGGCGAACGCTTCAAGGTGAAGATCTGACGATCCACTGAATGGCCGGCTGAACCCTGCGGTCTTCCATATTCAGTCACCCGGAAGAAGCTCCCTCGCCGATGGTTCTCGCGACGTAATATCACAACATTTTCGTGATTGGCCATGGGTTCGTCACGGCATGCGAAGTCGGTAGATACGGGGGGATACTTGGCTGAAGAATCCGACAAAGACCGTTTCGCCTTCGCGCTCTTTGTGCCTTTCTGCGGCGGCAGTCCCTGACCGGGCGATTCCGTCTACGCACCCGGTTCAAAAACATTTCTTGTTTGGCCATTAGTTTTGCGGATGCTGCGGCCATGACATCCATCATCATTGCCACCCGCAATGCGCACAAAGTTCAGGAAATTAAGGCGATTCTCGGAAAACACGTCCGGTATTTCACCCTGGATAACTTCGCCGGAGCCCCGCCTGCCAAGGAAGATGGTACCAGTTTTGAACAGAATGCTGTCAAAAAATCGATTTCGCTCACCCGCTGGCTGCTGAAAAACCCCAAGTTTCAGGTGCCACTCCTCCCGGAGTCCGTCAAGGAAACCATCGGCCCCGTGTTTACGCTGGCCGACGACAGCGGTCTCGAAGTCGACGCGCTGGGTGGCGAACCCGGAATCCACTCGGCAAGATACGCCCACATCGGCACCGAATTTCACGGCAACGCCCCGGACATTTCCAACAACCGGAAGCTGCTCGAAAATCTCAAAAGCGTTCCTGAGCTGCAGCGAACAGCCCGATTTCGTTGCGTCCTGGCACTCACCCCCGTGGAAATCGCGGACGATTTGCGGCGGACGATGGATCTATTTGGTGAAACGCTGACGGCGCGTTCGCAGATTTTCTCAGGTGCCTGTGAGGGAAGAATTTCATTGGGCGGCAACGGCAGGGGCGGATTTGGTTATGATCCGCTGTTCATTCCCGACGGCCACGACCGTTCATTCGCGGAACTGGGAGAAGTCGTGAAAAACAGGATGAGCCATCGCGGCCGGGCGCTCGAACAGCTGCGCGACTGGTTGAAGTCCAACGGCCGCCTCAAATGACCGTTCAGTTCCCGACGGGAACTTTGATCGCGACGACAATCTTTTGATCATCAGCGTCGGCGTCCCACGCAAGTTGAAGAAACTCCGGCAGCGTCATGCCGATGCTTTTGACGAAGGGCCGGTCGCCACCGCAGCCGTACATGATCGAGGCGTCGAGTTCCCCGCGCAATTTGGCACGGGCTTTGGCGATGATTCGGGGCAACCAGGAAATACCTACCAGCTCATCGGATTTCTCGGGCAGCTCCCTCGGATCCACCTCGAACTGGGAGTGGATCCCGTGCTGGACCTCCGTGAAATATTTGTATCGGATCGCCGTGACCTCCTGGACCGTCTCAAAATCCGGTTCGCCATCGCGGCAATGATCTTCGACAAAATCGAACAGTTCTTGTCCGCTCGAACCGATCTTTCCCAGAAACACCTGTTGGGTCTTGGTGAACATCTTGTCCGCTCGCGTGGTTCCATTCCGGTATGCGGCGACACCAGAATCAAAAACTTCTTTGAACGTATTTATCCATTCGGACATGCGCGCAGAATGACATGTCCGGCGGCCGGAAGCAAACCCCGCGAACAACGAACGTCGAAACATCTGGAATTCAGAGGATTAAAAAATCGCCTCCGGCGCGGCGGCGGGAACACGAGCCGCGTGTTTGAAATCAACGCGCTCAAACCGCGTCCCCGCCGCCGTTGATCCCGATCAAACGTCAAAACCCCAGTCCATCGACGATGGCTCGCGAAGCGGCGGATCCGAGAATGCCTCGGCAGCCGGCAGGGGGGAACCCGCTCAACACGAACTGCCCGACCGTCGCCCGGCAGCTCGTTTCCACCACTGAACGACCAGCCAGCCAAAGGCCGCCACGCCCACGATCTGCATCGCCCGGGAGCCGAACACCACCGTCGCGTTGAACCAGATGAACGCGAGAAACACGTGAACGCCCGCGCCAAACCATCGCGCCCGAGACGGGTAGGAGTTCGGGCAAAACACCCGCCAGCACGCATCGCTCAGCCAAACCGCTGTGAAAAGATAGTTCAGCCACACGCCTCCGCCCCAGTTCATCCCCGTGACTTCCGCAGTTTGGCGCGCGGTCTCAACGATCGCCGCCTCGTGGCTCCACTGATGGTGAAACTGAAAGGCGAGAGCCACGTGAATCAGCATCACGGCACTGCCGGCAAGCCAGACAAATTTGCCCCCCCGCCCGGGTCCGGTTCGACCAACGTGCTGCATTTGTAAGAACGTGATAAACCACAGCGCAAACGCCAGCCACGCCGTGATCCGAGTCAGCCATTCGCCAGAGGACATGGCGCAACATCACCGGAGCACCCGCGCTTGATCAAGGTTGGATTCCCGTCCGGTTCCCGTTTGTCGCCGAACAGTCGCACACCGTTTCTTGCCCTCGCCGGACTCAATTTGGAACAGAAGATCCGCAGCCAAAGTTGAATCTGTTCATGGCTGGTCCGTCCAAATTCCTCATGAAGATCAAAACTGGGGCTCTGGCATTCGGCGTTTTCTGCTCCGCTCTCGTCGCGACACCCGGGGCTGAAATCCATGTTTCGACTTCGGGAAACGATTCCCAAACCGGAACTGAAGCCGATCCAGTTCGAACGCTCACCCGCGCCCAGGAATTGGTGCGGCAAAAAGTGACCTCTCAGAGCGAAGAACGAATGGTGGTGCTCCACAAAGGTTCATTTCGGATCGCCGCGCCATTGAAATTTGAACCGGAAGACAGCGGCGTTACGTGGCTGGCCGCGGAACCCGGCAGCGTGACCATCAGCGGAGGCCTCGTCATTTCAGGTTGGAAGGAAATGCCGGATGGCAACTGGGTGGCCAAGGTTCCGCAGGCCCTTCAGGCAAAAGGTATCGTGCGAGAACTCTTTGTAAACGGCGGGCGCCGCACGCGGGCGCGAACGCCAAATGAAGGCTACCTCCGCGTTGTCACCGCAGCTGCCGACAATCGCACAGGATTTACGTTTACGCCGGGCGACGTCGCCAACGTGCCGGATCTCGATCAGGTGGAACTGGTCTTTCTCCACGACTGGTCGATCACGCGGGTCGGCATCCGATCGGTCGATGAAAGGAATCACAGTCTCGTCACGAAAAATCCGATCGGCGCCAACGCCCGGCACTATTCGATCAACTGGTTCGAACCGCATCCCCGTTACCTTCTCGAAAACTCCCGGGCATACATCGATTCTCCGGGCGAATGGTGCCACGACATCGCTGTGGGGGAATTGATCTACCGGCCACTGGCGAATGAAAAACCTGGCGACTCCGAAATCGTTGTTCCCATGGCGACCGGCTTGATCGAAGTCAGGGGAGAACCGGGCAACGCGGTTCACAATCTGCATTTTGACGGGATCAACTTTGAACACTGTAACTGGCAGATCCCCACCAACGGCTATGCGGAAGGACAGGCGAACTATCACGAACCGCGCACATCCGCATCCGGCATATTGCGCGGCATCATTCCCGCAGCGATTCACTTTGAACTGGCGGAGGATTGTTCGATCCGCCGTTCCCGCATCGGAAAAACAGGAGGCGGAGGGATATGGTTTGGCAGCCGCACGATGCGTTGCGAACTGGTGGATTCAGAGGTCTACGACATTTCCGGCAACGGGGTGCTGGTCGGCGAAGATACCGGTCGCGCATTCGACGGCAACCCGTGGTGGCAGGCTGCTCCGGACCAAGCGGCCGAGGGCAATCTCGTCGAGTCCTGCCGCATTCATGACTGCGGCCGGCAATACTACGGAGCGGTCGGCGTCTGGGTGGGACTTACTCAGCGGACAGTCATTCGCGACAACGAAATTTTTGACCTGCCCTACACAGGCGTTTCACTTGGGTGGATGTGGAGTCCCACCCCCACGCCAAATGGGAACAATCGAGTGGAGAACAATCACATCCATCACGTCATGCAAGTGCTCAGCGACGGCGGAGGAATCTACACCTTGGGCTTGCAACCGGGCACGGTTCTCAGTGGCAATATCATCCATGACATCCCGGTGAATCTCGGGCGGGCGGAGAGCAACGGCATGTTCATCGACGAAGGCAGCACGAGCATTACGATCGAGGGCAACTCAATTTACAATCTTGACCGTTCGCCGTTGCGCTTTCATCAGGCCGGCGAGATTCTCGTTCGCAGCAACTTGCTGGTCGTCAAGGAAGGTATCCCGCCCGTCCGCTACAACAGCACGAAGACCGAGAACATCAAACAAACCGGCAACACGATCGCGACGGAGTCGGAACGCCAGCGTTGATCGAACCCGACCGGCATGAACGTCCACCCGCCTGCTGGCGCCCCGCCCCTTCCGCCCGCGTCCACGCCTCAAAACGTCACGCTCAACCCTTGATTGTTCAGGCGCGAGTTTTGATGAACCTGTGGCGGTTTCCTCCGCAAGTTCCGTCGTAATCCGCGAGGACAGCAAATGAGCCGGCGCCCCCCAACCGCAGCTCGCAATGTTTCGCGGCGGTTCCCGACCGAAGAACTGGCGACGGAAATCCTCGTTCGCAACAACCTGCTGTTCGGTAAATGAAAAGAACCATTACGATTTTGCTGGTTGTCGTGGGGGTCGTTCTCGGCGGCGCGTTTCTCTACTTCAAGGGCAAGCGATCTGAGGTTGTTATAACCCAGAATCAGATCGATGCAGGCTTATCGGAACGATTCCCTGCAACGAAGAAGTATTTGCTGGGCTCCAGTATCACCTACTCGAACCCGCAAGTCACGCTCTTGGAAGATGAAGACCGGATTCGGGTCGGACTGGACGCCACTCTCAATATCCGCTTCAACGAAGAACTGATGCAGCTGGGAGGGGGGATGTCCCAGGGATCGTTAAAACGAGGTGTTGGTCGGTTGGGTCATTGTGGTTTCTTGTTAGCGTATGATCAAGACGGAATTTCCTCGGCGGCTTCGGCCTCCACTACAGGCTCTGAGCTTGGC
>Ga0209390_10004687_pt1 | contig 20265 bp, 19 predicted proteins | sample BON01_FD_187212 | JGI IMG/M metagenome (GOLD analysis project Ga0209390, IMG submission 187212) | Freshwater microbial communities from Lake Bonney liftoff mats and glacier meltwater in Antarctica - BON-01 (SPAdes) (version 2) | ecosystem: Environmental > Aquatic > Freshwater > Ice > Glacier...
ATATTGCAGTTCGAAAGCCGGACTTTACATGCTGAGCCGCTCTGTACTCAATGAATATAGCAAAGAGGGCGTCTCGGTCTACAGCCTACAGCCAGGCCTGGTCGATACCGAGATGCAGGCACGCATCCGCAGTCAGGGCGTGAATGAGATCAGCCGCATTCCGCAGAAGAAACTGGCGTCGCCTGAATTGTCGGCCGGCGTCATCGCCTGGCTCGCCGATACCCTGCCGCGCGACCTGATGGGCAGCGACCTGTCGGTCAATGATGCCGGGCTGCTCGAGCGCGCCAGCGCGACGAAGTAATCGCGACACCGAATCACCGACACCTTTCGGCGTAATGACACCTTTCGGCGTGGTTCAAAAAATGCCGTTTTTGGGTAACATAGGCGCAGAAATTCCGGCTTACTGGTTGCGGATTTCCAAATTCACTCGAAATTGAGCGTTTAGGGCAAGCCCTGAGTGGGTAATCCCTTATATTCATGGATTGAGCGATTAGCTAGACTTGCGACTGTATTTTTTAATTTAAACCCAAGGAGTTACTTATGGATCGTCGTTCCCTTATTAAAAACGCCGGTATTGCCGGTGTCTTGGCCGCAGGCGTTGCGCCCGCTGTGCATGCGCAGGCAGCCATTCGCTGGCGCCTGGCCTCGAGCTTTCCTAAAGCGCTTGACACCATTTATGGTGGTGCCGAGACCTTCGCCAAGAAAGTCAGCGAAATGAGCGGTGGCAAGTTCGTCATCTCTACTCACGCAGGCGGTGAGTTGATGCCCGCTTTCGGCGTGGTTGATGGGGTGCAGAACGGCACGGTCGAAGTGGCTCACACCGCGCCCTACTACTTCTTCGGCAAGGATCCCACCTTTGCACTGGGTTGCGCGATTCCCTTTGGTCTGAACAGCCGCCAGATGACGGCCTGGATGTACCAGGGCAATGGTATGACGCTGATGCGCGAGTTCTACGCCGACTACAACATCGTCAACTTCCCGGGTGGTAATACCGGAGCCCAGATGGGCGGCTGGTTCCGCAAGCCCATCAAGAGCGTCGCTGACATCAAGGGTCTGAAGATGCGCCTCGGCGGTTTTGCCGGTTCCGTGATTGCCCGCATGGGTGGCGTGCCGCAAAACATTCCTGGTGGTGAGGTTTACCAAGCGCTGGAAAAAGGCACGATTGACGCCGCAGAATGGGTCGGCCCCTACGACGACCAGAAAATGGGCTTCAATAAGGTGGCCCCGTTTTATCACTATCCCGGCTGGTGGGAAGGTGGTCCCCAGCTGGACTTCTACATCAACGACAAGGCTTATAACTCCCTGTCGGCAGAGTACAAGGCGATTGTTGAAGCCGCTGCGTCCTATGCGCACGTGGAAATGCAGGCCAAGTACGATGCCAAGAACCCCAAGGCGCTCAAGGAACTTGTCGCTGCCGGCACCAAACTGGTTCCGTTCCCGAACGACGTGATGAAGGTGGCATTCAAGGAGGCCATGGCCTTGTATGCCGAGATCAGTGCCAAGAACCCGAAATGGAAAAAAATCTACACCGATTACGCGGCATTCCGTAAAGAGCAGAATCTTTGGTTCCGCTTTACAGAAGCGAAATTCGATAGCTTCATGCAGTCGCAAAAACTTTAAACCAGACGTCGTCTGATAAAAAAATCACGCCTAGGCGTGATTTTTTTTGTCAGACCAAGAGCCGACACTGAGCCGGCTCGATACCGCATCGTTTTGCTTACTTAGGCGCGGATTTTTTCTTCTTTGCCGCCTTGTCGATGGCTTCCTGCACGTACTGCATCGGGTCGATTTCAGTTGTTTCCTGCTCTGACGGGGCTTCGGTGCCAGGCTCGCCAAGTTCCGACTCCGGTTCTTCCAAAGTACTCTCAAGCAGTTCCATCACCGCCGCATTGCTGAGTTTCTTTTCTTTGTCGAAGCTGCCAGTCACCAGGGTCGGGTAGAGCATGACCGCGCCTATCATGACGAATTGGATGAAGATAAAGGCGATTGAACCCTTGTAGATTTCGCTGGTAGTTACTGCCTTGATGTGCGCGCCTGTCACTCGGTCCTTGTAGTCCTTCTTGGCGGCCACGCTGCGCAGGTAGAACAGCGCAAAGCCGAACGGCGGGGTGAGGAAGGAGGTCTGCAGGTTTATGGCGATCATGACGCCAAACCAGATCATGGCGGCGTCCGCCGTCATGCCCGGCACCAGACCCGGCAGGATCTTCTCGGCCACCGGGGCCAGCAGCGGGATCACGATGAAGGCGATCTCGAAGAAGTCGAGGAACATGCCCAGAATGAAGACCAGGATGTTCACCACGATCAGGAAGCCCCAGGCACCGCCCGGAATGCCCGTGAACAGGTGCTCGATCCAGATATGGCCGTCGGCGGCATTGAAGGTGAAGCTGAAGACGGTGGCGCCGATCAGGATGAACATCACAAACGAGGCCAGCTTGGCGGTGTTGTCCAGCGCCTGCGTCAGCAGCGACCAGGGCAGGCGCCGCTTGCCAAGCGCCAGAATCAACGCGCCCAGGGCGCCCATGGCGCCGCCCTCGGTGGGCGTGGCGATGCCCAGGAAAATCGTGCCCAGTACCAAGAAGATCAGGATCAGCGGCGGCATCAGCACGAAGGTGACCTGCTCGGCCAGCCTGGAGAGCAGCTTCAGGCCGGTCACGTGGTTCACGATGGCCAAGCTCAAGCCCAGCAGCGAGGCCAGCGTCATCGACAGGATGACGATTTCGTCTTTCCCGGAAGGCATGCTGCGTTCTAGCCATGTGCTCATCAACTGATCATGCACCTGGGCCCAGCTAAACCCCACCGCTGCACAGATCAGGAGCAGCGCCAGCAGCGACTTGTGGCCCGAGTTGCCACTGGCCTCGCGGTAGATGCGGGCCTCGGGTGGCAGGGCCGGCACCATGGCCGGACGGACCAGCGCCACCACCACGACAAACAAAATGTACAGAACCACCAGCAGCAGGCCGGGCAGCAGCGCGCCGGCGTACATGTCGCCGACCGAGCGGCCGAGCTGGTCGGCCAGCACGATCAGTACCAGCGACGGCGGAATCGCCTGCGCCAGCGTGCCCGACGCCATGATGGAGCCGGTGGCAATCACCCGGCTGTAGCCGTAGCGCAGCATGATGGGCAACGAGATCAAGCCCATGGAAATTACGGCTGCGGCTACCACGCCGGTGGTGGCGGCCAAGAGCGCTCCCACCAGGATTACCGCGATGGCCAGGCCGCCGCGCAGCGGCCCGAAAACCTGGCCCACGGTCTCGAGTAGGTCTTCGGCCATGCCCGAGCGCTCCAGGATGATGCCCATGAAGACGAAGAAGGGAATCGCCAACAGGGTGTCGTTCATCATGATGCCGAAGATGCGCAGCGGCAGCGCCTGGAACAGCGCGGGCGGGAACAGGCCCATTTCCATACCGATGAAGCCGAAGCCTAGGCCGGTGGCGGCAAGCGCGAATGCGACCGGAAAGCCGGTCAGCAGCAGGGCCATCAGCCCGAAGAACATGATGGGCACAAATTGTTGTGCCAGCAAGCTGGTTTGCATTTATTTTTCTCCAGCCATTTTGCGTGCGGCGATGGCCTCAAGCTCTTCCAGGTGTTTTTGCTCGTCGGACTTGGCATCTTCACCAGACAGCACGTCGTGTCCACGGCCCGTCAAGAAGGCCAGCCGCTTGATCAGCTCCGACATGCCTTGCAGCATCAGCAGCGCAAAGCCCAGCGGCACCAGCGCGTACACCGGCCAGCGGATCAGGCCACCGGCGTTCTGCGACATCTCGCCCGATGCGAGCGCCATGGTGAGTAGGGGCCAGCTCAGCGCGATCAAGAGCAGGCAAAACGGGAACAGCACCGCCACAATGCCGAACACGTCGATCCAGTTGCGGGTGCGGGGGCTCAGGCGTGCTGAAATAAAGTCGATGCGGACGTGAGCATTCCTCAGGAAGACGTAGCCTGCACCGAGCAGAAAAACGCCGGCAAACAGGTACCACTGAATCTCCAGTAGCGCATTGGAGCTGCTGTCGAAGACCTTGCGAACGATGGCGTTGCCAGCGCTGATGAGCGTGGCGGCCAGAATCAGCCACATGGTGATTTTGCCGATCTGGGTGTTCAGCCAGTCCACGGCGTTTGAAAACTTCAATAAGGCGTGCATTTTGTCTCCAGGGGAAAAGCGTTCACGCATAAAAATCATCCGGCATGTTATGCCGGATGCAGGTCTGCGTGGATTGGGTTCTATAGAGGACTATAGATGACAAGCTGACAGTTTCGTGACGGGGTTATCCCGTAGCAGTCGTGGAGTTTTTGGGGTCAGCGCCCAAATTCGCCGCGCCTACGGCTCGCCCGAAAAATGAATCTATAGAAACACCCTTTAGATGAGCTGCACGCCGCTGCCTTCTGTCATGCGGCCTATGACGCGCGCATCGGCAAAGCCCTGGCTGTGGAAGCAGGCCAGAACCTGGTCGGCGATGTCGGGGCTGCAAGACACCAGCAGGCCGCCGCTGGTTTGCGGGTCGCTCAGCAGGGCCTGGTGTGCCGGGCTGAGGTCGGCGGGCAGAATTACTTCGCTGCCGTAGCTGTCCCAGTTGCGGCCTGATGCGCCGGTGGCCATGCCTTGAGTGGGCCAGGCCCAGCACGCCGGGCGCGATTTTGCAGCCACAGCCGCCACCGTGTGACAGGCTGGTGAGCCGTGGGGCGGCGAGGGTATTGAGTTTGTCGGGTGCGTTCATGGGGTTTTCAGATATTTTCGTGCCTGGCTAAGTGTGGCTAAGGCCCTAAGGCGGAGGTGACCAAGTTTAAAACAAGGCGCTTTTCGAGGGCTGGCTCAAACCAATGGGCGCGTTGCCCGCATTGGCTTTGCAGCAGGGCCAAAAAATCGGGTTCCAACGCGCAGCGCTGCACCAGTTTTGCCAGTTGCGCGTCATGACCGAGTTCAAAGTAACCCGGATAATGTTTGCCCAGCATACCGACGTTGCCGTCAATGCGGGACGCCAGCACTGGCGTGCCGGACTGCACGGCCTCCAGAATGACGTGGGCACCGCCCTCCATCTTCGAGCCGATCACCAGCACATGGGCACGCTTGATGCGCTGGCGGGTAGCGGCTCTGGGTAAACCGCCGAGCCAGCGATAGCCTGGATTGAGCCGGGCAGTTTCCAGCGCCGCCTGCTCAAAGCTCGGCTCCAGCGCCATGCCGATCTGCTCGAAATGCAGCGTGCTGCTGGCCACACAGCGCGCCGCCTTCATAAACGTCAGCGGGTCTTTTTCATCCCGCAAGTGGCCGACCATCAGCGCCACAAACCGATGCGTAGCTTTCACTGCGGGTTTGAGCCTGCGGGCCGATTGGTAAATCACCTGCGTTTTTGCCCGATAAGACTCAGGCAGCGCAGCCAACCCGGCCTCTTGCAGCACCACGATATGGGTGGCGAGAGCGAGGGACTGTTGGGCCAGTCGGTCGTGCTGAATGTCCCGGTACAGGTCGGTACCCGTCAGCACCAGAATCAGCGGCTTGGCGGGGCAGGCGCTGGCCCATGCTGCAATGGATGCCGCTGAACGCCTGGCGTGCAGGGCAATCATTAGATCGGCGGCTTGTTTTGAATCGGCATCAGGCTTAGCAGGCGTATGAGGCCACTCGGTCATGATGGCAGTGTCACAATGATCCAGACCTTGCGACAAAAATTGCGACCAACGCTGCGCCGTATGCCAGTTACCGTTGTTGGCTTCTTGTGTCGCTGGGCTTACCAGCACGACCCTCATTGAGAAAACTTCATTATTTTGCCAACCGATCCTTCTTTGTCATCTGCTTCATCTGCTGCACCTTCTGCGGCCTTGATTGATTCCCCCCTGATGCGCAGTGCGGGTAAGGAGGAGTTGTCACTGGCGCTCATGGATGCGCGTAATCATACGCTGCACCTTTTTGCGCAGTATCAAGAGGCGCTGGAGGATAAACATTTTGTCGTTCCGCAACTCGCTAGCGTCAATCCGCCGTTATGGGAGCTGGGCCATGTGGGCTGGTTTCAGGAGTGGTGGATCAGTCGCAACCTGCAGCGCGCTTTGGGCACCCGCTGCGCACCTGACCACGCGCGGCTGGCCTCGATTGAGCCGAACGCCGATGCCTGGTGGGACTCCAGCCGCGTGGCCCACAACACCCGTTGGGGCCTAGCCTTGCCCGACGTTGCCCATATTCGCGCTTACCTGCTCGATACCCTGGAAAGCACGCTGGAGCTGCTGCATAAAACCGGCAGTCACAACGAGAAAGACGACAAAAACGACAAAAATGACGATGGGCTTTACTTTTACCGCCTCTGCCTGTTCCATGAAGACATGCATGGCGAGGCGTTGGTGTACACCGCCCAGACGCTGGGCCTGCCACTTAGCAAGGCGTTGCAAACGGTGTTTACTCCACAGCCGATGGCTGTACGCGAGCCACTGCTGATACCCGCCACCACCTGGCAAATCGGTAGCGCAGCTGATGCCGGTTTTGCGTTTGACAACGAGCGCCCGCAGCACGCCGTGCAAGTACCTGAATTTGAAATTGATGCCCAGCCCGTGACCTGGGCGCAGTTTGTCGAGTTCGTTGACGACGGCGGCTATGACCGTGCCGAGCTTTGGCGGCCAAGCGGCTGGCAGTGGTTGCAAAAGATCAGCGCCGCAGATGGCAGAAGAGGCCCGCGCTACGTAGACCAGATAGGCGTAGCCAGTGGTGCAGTTATGCAGACCCGCTTTGGCCAGGCCATGCGAATGCAAGGCGTGCAACCGGCCATGCACATGACTTGGTATGAATCCGATGCCTGGTGCCGCTGGGCCGGGCGGCGTTTGCCGTTTGAAGTTGAATGGGAAATCGCGGCGCATACAGCATCAAGGCGCGGCTTCAGGTGGGGCGATGTGTGGGAGTGGACCGGCAGCACTTTCAACGCCTACCCTGACAATGATGGCAAGCGCAGCTTCCAGCCAGACCCGTATACCGACTATTCAGAGCCCTGGTTTGGCACCCACAAAGTGCTGCGCGGCGGCTCGTTTGCAACCCGCGCCCGCATGAAAAGCCCGAAGTACCGCAACTTCTACCAGCCTGATAGAGACGACATTTTTTGCGGCTTTCGATCCTGTGCGTTGTGAGGAGATGCTATAAAAAAGTAGCTGATCAGGTCTCAATACTGTTCGTCATAAGCCCGAACGGTTTCAGGTTTAACCAAACAGTATTGGGGCAGGTCCGTTTCTATTGAGCATCAGGTCTGGGCCAAAAGGCGACTCAACGCTGCGCGCAACGAGTGCAGGCTTCCTTCAATCACGCCCCACACAATCCGGTTATCGACGCTGGCATAACCGTGAATCAGAACATTGCGAAAAGCAACGATGCGCGGGAGTTCGGCAATGGTCGCTGCCGTGGCTGGATCAAGACGGGACAGCTGGTTAAGCGCCTCGCCAACGATTTCGAACTGGCGCTCAACTGCAGAACGCAAATAGTCGTCGGCTTCGTAATCCACAAAGGATTTTGCGGCAATAAACCGCGCCACACGTTCAGCGGCCTGCTGTGCATCCCACAATAGTTTTCCAGCGTCAGGATGCATAGACTGTTTGCCGCTCGGACGCGATGCGGCGCTGAAAATACGGGTTGACCAAACTGCTCTGGGTCAGCAAGTCCACCGGGCGATTGAAGAGCGCCTCCAAACCTTCCTTTAATGCGAAAAAGGCTTGCGCATACGCAACAGGTGGCGCGTTGTCGAACTCCACCAAAAAGTCCAGATCGCTGTGCAGCGGGTCAAAATCTGCGCGCACCGCAGAACCGAACACGTCCAGCCTGCGCGCGCCTGAGCGGCGACACAGGTCGGCAACTTCATTTCGTTTCTGATCCAAAAGGGCGTACATAGTGGGTTCCTGTGCGAATTATGCAACCATCCTGCATACTATAAAAATAATAGCTGTTTATGCAAATTTCTATTGGGTTTAAGCGCTTTTTATGGGTGAAAATAAGGCGATTTTATGAATTTCAAACTGCTTTTTATGGTTTTTAAATCCAAGCTGTGACATGAACACCTTCTCGGACAGCATCAGCACGGCTTTTTCGCTCATCGGCTCGTTTGACCCGCTACTGGGGAGCATCGTGCTTCGGTCGCTGGCCGTCAGCGCTTTGGCCTGTCTGCTTGCCTGCAGCGCGGGCCTGGTGCTCGGCGCCTGGCTTGGTGTCGCGCGCTTTCGCGGCCGCGGTGTGGTGCTGGCCTTGCTGAATACGGCGCTGGCTTTGCCGTCGGTTGTGGTTGGCCTGATGGTTTATCTGCTGCTGTCGCGCAGCGGGCCGCTGGGTTTTCTGGGCTGGCTGTTTTCCTTCAAAGCCATGGTGCTGGCGCAGGCCGTGCTGGTGTTGCCGGTGGTGATGGCGCTGGTGCGGCAGACCATTGAAGACGCTGATAGAAGCCATGGCGAGCAATTGCAGTCCATGGGCGCAGGGCGGTTTTTGCGCAGCCTGATATTGCTGTGGGACGAGCGCTATTCACTCCTCACCGTGCTGATAGCGGCCTTTGGCCGGGCTATTTCAGAAGTCGGAGCGGTGATGATTGTGGGCGGCAATATCGAGGGCTTCACGCGCGTGATGACGACCTCGATAGCGCTGGAGACCAGCAAGGGCAATCTGCCGCTGGCACTGGCTTTGGGCATGGTCTTGCTGGCTGTGGTGTTGCTGCTCAATGTGCTGATGGCGCTGGTCAAGCGCTGGCGCGAGATGCTCGATGATGCCGCCCCCACGCCGGCTACTCAAGGTGCGCCGCTATGAGCAGCCTGTTCAACTTGCGTGCTGTCAGTGTGCAATACGGTTCAGGCAAGAGCCGGGTACAGGCTTTGGTCAACTGCAATCTGCAAATCAACGCGGGTGAAAATCTGGCGCTGATCGGCTCCAACGGCAGCGGTAAAAGTACTTTGTTGCGCACGCTGCACGGCTTGCTCGCGCCTTCATCAGGCCAGCTTGAAGTTGACGCGAAAGCGCGCCAGGCCATGCTGTTCCAGCACCCCTACATGCTGCGTGCCAGTGTGCTGCACAACGTGGCGTTTGGGCTGTGGCTGCGTGGTACGCCCTGGAGTCAGGCCAAAGTTGAAGCCTTGAGAGCACTTGCCCGTGTTGGCCTGCTTGACGTTGCGGCGCGCAACGCCAAGGCACTCTCAAGCGGTCAGCAGCAGCGCGTGGCACTGGCGCGGGCCTGGGCCTGCAAGCCACAAGTGCTGCTGCTTGACGAGCCCACTGCCAGCCTCGACCCCAGCGCCAAGCGCGAGGTCGAACGCCTGATGGCTGAGTTCGCAGGTGCCGGTATGACGCTGATCTTCAGCAGCCACAACCTCGGCCAGGTCAAGCGCCTGGCCAGCCGCGTGGTGTACCTGGAGCACGGCGCGCTGGTGGCTGATTTGCCGACGCATGATTTTTTTAACGGCCCTTTGCCTGCGGCGGCTGAACATTTCTTAAAAGGAGAGCTGGGATGAAGTTGCTAGCTAAAAAACCTACTTTTCTAAGGACGTTTCAGGTTGTAGCCATTATTTTATGCACGCAAGCAGCTACTGATTCGATAGCGCAAACAAACGCTATCCTGATGGCCTCAACCACCTCCACCGAGCAGTCAGGCCTCTTCACCTACCTGCTGCCAGAATTCAAAAAAGCCAGCGGCATTGATGTCAAAGTGGTGGCCGTTGGCTCTGGCCAGGCGATAGACATGGGCCGGCGCGGCGATGCCGACGTGTTGTTTGTACACGACCAGGCGGCTGAAGAGAAAGTCGTGGCCGAGGGCTTTGCCATCAAACGCTTTGCCGTCATGTACAACGACTTTGTGCTGATTGGCCCCGCCGCTGACCCCGCCAAAACCAAAGGCAAGGACATTGCTGAAGCTTTGAGAAAAGTCGCTGCGATTAACAAGGAAGGAGCCAACTTCATCTCACGCGGCGACAAAAGCGGCACCCACGCGGCAGAGCTGCGCTACTGGAAAATAGCAGGCATTCAAACACCTTCAGGGAAACCGATTTTTGCAAACTACAAAGCTTGCGGCTGCAGCATGGGGCCAGCGCTGAACATGGCAGCCAGCACAGGTGGCTATGTGCTGGCTGATAGAGGCAGCTGGCTGGCATTCAAAAACCGTGCAGACTTGAGGGTGCTGGTCGAAGGCGATAAGCGCCTGATCAACCAGTACGGTGTGATGGTCGTGAATCCGATAAAGCACCCGCAGACAAAAGTGGCTGAGGCGCAGAAGTTTGTCGATTGGCTGACTTCACCCGCAGGGCAGACTGTGATTGCGAGCTACAAGATGGGTGGTGAGCAGCTGTTTTTTCCGAATGCGGGCAAGTAGGGTTATTGGGGTCAGACGCCAATTTCATTACGATGCAAAGCATCGCACCCGAAGGGCGTGCCAAGGGCACGATGAATTTGGACTCTGACCCCAAAAACCCTACATCCTCAACGGAACCCGAATATGACATCACATTTGTTTGCAAAAGTTGGCTTAGTAGTCGCCTTGTCGCTCGCGACTGGTCTAGTCGCAGCACAAACCACCGCCGTTAAAGTCGAGGGCGCATGGGCGCGTGCAACCGTACAGGGCCAAAAAGGCACGGGCGCTTTTATGAACCTCACGGCCAAAGAGGCTACGCGGTTGGTTGGTGTGTCGTCACCCGCAGCGGGTGTGGCCGAAGTGCATGAGATGAAGCTTGAAAACGACATCATGAAAATGCGGGCGGTCCCCATCCTTGACTTGCCTGCTGGCCAGACCGTGCAGCTCAAGCCCGGTGGCTACCACATCATGCTGATGGACTTGAAGACTCCGCTCGCGAAAGGCGGTACCATGCCCATGACCTTGCGCTTCAAGGACGCCAAGGGCGTGGAGAGCAAGCTTGATTTGGTGTTACCGGTTGGCTTGGCTGCGCCAGGCGCTGTTGCTGGCAAGGCTGCCGAGCATAAGCACTGAGCACAGAAACTGACGATCCAGTTGCAAAAACCACTGCCGTTGATGAAAAATTAACCGACGAATTGACTTCACGGATTTACGGGAAAATCATTGGCAGAGTGCCGAGCTTGATCACTCTGCAGAGACGCAGCCAGTGCCTTGCGCGCCTGGCGTCGGCGCAGAAGCAGATAGACGGCAGGCACCACAAACATGGACAACAGGGGCGCAGTGATCATGCCGCCGACCATGGGCGCGGCAATCCGTTGCATGACTTCGGAGCCGGTGCCCGTGCCGTACATGATGGGTACGAGACCGGCGATGATCACCGCTACCGTCATGGCCTTGGGCCGCACACGCAACACCGCCCCTTCGCGGATCGCGTCGAGCAGATCGGCCTCGGAGCCTTTACCGTCGGCCAGGCGCTTTTCCCACGCCTGCTTCAGGTACAGCAGCATGATGACGCCAAACTCCGCCGAGACGCCGGCCAGCGCAATGAAGCCGACACCGCTGGCGACCGACAGGTTGTGGCCCAGGGCCCACAGCAACCAGATGCCGCCTGCCAGTGCAAACGGCAGTGTTGCCATGATCAGCGCCGCTTCGTCAAAGCGCTGGAAGGTCATGTACAGCAGCACAAAAATGATGAGAAGCGTTGCCGGCACCACAATCTTCAATTTCGCGGTGGCGCGTTCCAGAAATTCAAATTGCCCTGACCACGCTACCGAGTAGCCCGCCGGCAGTTTGACTTCCCTTGCAACAGCCTGCTGCATGTCGCGCACGGCGGAGCTCAGGTCCCGGTCACGAATATCCACATACACCCATCCCGACAGGCGTGCGTTCTCGCTTTTTAACATCGGCGGGCCGTCGTTGATGCGAATATTGGCGACGTCACCCAGGCGAATCTGCGCACCGCGGTCAGTCAGAACCGATAGCTGACGCAGTTTTTCGACTGAATCCCGCACTTCCCGGGGATAGCGCACATTGATCGGGAAGCGTTGCAGGCCTTCGACCGTTTCCCCGATGTTGTCGCCACCAATGCCTGCCGAGACGATGCTTTGCACGTCGGCGATGTTCAGTCCGTAGCGGGCAGCGGCATCCCGGTCGATATTGACGTCAATATACCGTCCTCCGGTCAACCGTTCGGCCAGGGCCGACGACACGCCGGGCACCTTTTTAATGACGCGTTCGATGTCGCCTGTAATACGGTCGATTTCCTGCAGACTTGCCCCTGCAACCTTGACACCCACCGGGCTCTTGATGCCGGTTGCCAGCATGTCGATGCGGTTGCGAATCGGCGGCACCCAGATGTTGGCTAGCCCCGGTACCTTGACGATGCGATCCAATTCCTCGACCAGCTTGTCGGTTGTCATGCCCTCACGCCATTGGTCACGTGGCTTGAACTGGATCGTCGTTTCAAACATTTCCAGGGGCGCTGGATCGGTGGCTGTTTCAGCACGCCCAGCCTTGCCAAATACGCTTTGAACTTCGGGCACAGTTTTGATCAATCGGTCTGTTTGCTGCAACAATTGCGATACCTTGCCAGCGGATAGTCCCGGCAATGCGGAAGGCATATACAGTAGATCGCCTTCATCAAGCGGCGGCATGAATTCACCACCTAGACGCGACATCGGCCAGATAGTGACTGCGGCCAAGACGGCAGCAATTACCAGCGTCATCTTGGGAAAGCGCAACACGCCTTCGAGCAATGGGCGATACGCCGCGATCAGAAAGCGGTTGAGCGGATTTTTTTGCTCAGCGGGTATGCGTCCGCGTATCAGATAGCCCATCAATACCGGTATCAGCGTCACGGCCAGTCCGGCTGCCGCTGCCATCGCATAAGTTTTGGTGAAGGCCAACGGCGAAAATAGCCGTCCTTCCTGCGCTTCCAGCGTGAACACGGGGATGAATGATAGGACAATGATGAGCAGCGAGAAGAACAGGGCCGGGCCGACTTCGGCGGCGGCATCGCCAATGACATGCCAATGGGCTTCTCCTTTTAACTTCTTGCCGGGATGCGCATGGTTCCAAGCCTCGATGTGCTTGTGCGCATTCTCGATCATGACCACCGCCGCATCGACCATCGCACCGACGGCAATCGCAATGCCGCCGAGCGACAGAATATTGGCGTTGACTCCCTGGTAATACATGACGATAAAGGCAATCAAAATGCCAAATGGCAGCGTGACGATGGCGACTAACGCCGAGCGCAGGTGAAACAGAAAAATGGCACAAACGATCGCCACGACAATGAATTCCTCGACCAGCTTTTCTCCGAGGTTTCTCACCGCGCTCTTGATCAGGTGCGAGCGGTCATAGACCGGGATAATTTCCACTCCCGGAGGCAGCCCAGGTTTGAGTTGCTCCAGCTTGGCCTTGACCGCATCAATCGTCTCCAGCGCGTTCTTGCCGGAGCGCATGATAATGACGCCACCAGCGACTTCACCTTCACCGTTCAAGTCGGCGATGCCGCGCCGCATTTCCGGGCCCACCTGGATGCGTGCCACATCACCTAGCCGGACTGAGACGCCGGCATTGGTGGTCAACAGGGGAATCTTGCGGAAATCGTCAAGCGACTGTAGGTAGCCCGAGACACGCACCATGTACTCGGCTTCGCCCAGTTCCAGTACCGAGCCGCCGGTTTCCTGGTTGGCTTTTTGCACCGCTTCGATGATCTTGCGATGCGGAATGTTGTAGGCCCGCATCTTGTCCGGGTCGAGCACGATTTGATACTGGCGCACCATGCCGCCGATGCTGGCGACTTCGGAGACATTCACGACTGTTTTAAGCTCGTACTTTAAAAACCAGTCTTGCAGCGCGCGTAACTGCGATAAGTCCATCTTGCCGCTGCGGTCGACCAATGCATATTGATAGACCCAGCCGACACCTGTCGCATCCGGTCCCAGCGCGGTTTTCGCCTGCGGTGGCAACCGCGACTGTACTTGGCTCAGGTATTCGAGCACGCGAGAACGCGCCCAATACTGGTCAGTGCCATCCTCAAATAAGACATAGACGAACGAATCGCCGAAGAACGAATAACCGCGTACGGTTTTGGCGCCCGGCACCGACAGCATGGTGGTTGTCAGCGGATAAGTCACCAGGTTCTCGACAATCTGCGGCGCCTGTCCCGGGTAGCTGGTGCGAATGATGACTTGCACATCAGACAGGTCGGGGATGGCGTCAAGCGGTGTCTTTGACATCGACCAGAGGCCCCAAGCGGTGAGCATCAGCGTCGCCAGCAAAACCAAAAAACGATTGACGATGGACCAGCGGATCAGATTGGCAATCATTTGGCGGCTCCGGCGGTGGGGGAGATGCTGGCGATCTCGAACATGCCGTCCTTGAGCGCACGAACCTCGAATGCCACGGCATCGCCGACTGCTACATTCTTGGGTAAGCCGCCTGCTGGCAGCTTAAAGTCCATCGTCATCGGCCCCCATTGCAAGCTCGGAATCGGGCCATGCGAAATCGTGATCTCGTTCTTATCGATTTTTTCGACTTTGCCTTCACCACGGTGCGCTTGAGCGGCCGTAGGTTTGTCAGTCTTGCCACCTTTGGCTCCTTCGGCGACCGGCATATCTGCCATACGGGTAGTGGTGCCTTTCAGGCTGGCTTCCGAATCGATCAGGAACTGGCCGGATACGACAACCTTTTGCCCGGCTGTCAAGCCTTTCCGGATCTCGGTCATGCCATTGTTCTCGGTGCCGGTTTCGACGTCGACCGCTGCAAACTTGCCTTCGCCCTCGGCGACCATCACGACGCTTCGGTTGCCGGTCTGGATCACTGCTTCAGTGGGCACCAGCAGCACCTTCTGGCGGGCAGCCGGTGCAAATTTGATCGTGGCAAACATGCCAGGCACCAATTCGCCTTTCGGGTTGGCCAGCTCGATTCGTGCTTTCAATGTGCGGGTAGCGGCGTTGACTTCAGGCAGCAGGGCGTTGACTTTGCCTTTGAATACGGCACCTAGCAGCGAAGGCGTACGCGCTTCCACCCGGTTGCCGGGACGCACCTGTGCCGACAGGTTTTCCGGGACTTCGGCATTGACCCAGACCGTGCTGGTACCGTTGATGCGAAATAACGCAGCGCCGGACATCACCGTCATGCCTTCGCGCACCGTCAGTTCGGCTATGACGCCGCCAATGGGGGCAGTGATGGTCAGGCGCGGCTGCACCTCACCGCTGGACATCACCTGACGGATCTGCTCGTCTTCCATGCCAACCAGGCGCATGCGCTGGCGTGCACCATCGAGCAGGGTATCCATGCCAGGGCCATTGCCCATGCGTTTGACGGACAGGTATTCTTCTTGTGCCGCGACCCATTCGGGCACATACAGCTCTGCCAATGGCTGGTCCTTCTTTACCGGGTCGAGCACAGCACGCGCATACAGCTTTTCGACAAATCCGTGGCTGCGGGCCTGCACCAACACCATGTCGCGGTCGTTATAGGCCACGCTTCCGACGGCGGTCACGGCCGCATCCAGTGTTCCTTTGCTGACTTCGGCCGTGCGGATACCCAGGTTTTGCTGGACGCGGGGGCTGATGCTGACCTTGCCTTCGTCTGCCGCATCCCCCGCATAGACGGCGACAAGTTGCATGTCCATAAAGGGAGATTTCCCCGGCTTGTCGAACTTCTGGCTCGGCACCATTGGATCGTGCCAGTACAAAACCTTTTTGCCGGAGCTGTCCGCCTCCTGAGCGCCACCGCCGGCTGATTTGTCTGTCGCCGCCGGCATAGTGGCGGCCATTCTCATGCCTTGGTCCCTACCCAGCAAATACATTCCGTAGCCGAGTGCGACTACAAGTCCGGCCGCGGCCAGCGCCAGGATGAGTTTGTTAGGTTTCATTTCGTGTCTTCGTTGGTATTCATAATCGTGTGCGCTGCAACGTCGCCGGTGGGAAAGAGGAAGTTGAGTTGCGCCCAGAGCCGGGCCGTGTCGGTTTGCAGTTGCAATGCCTGGATGCGCACGTCGATCTCGTTTCGACGCCCCGCCAATACCTCGGTCAGCGTTGCCTTACCGCCGCGGTAGGTGGTAATAGCTGCCAGCGTGCGCTTGCTGGCAAGCGGGATGAGTTCGCCTTCAAAGCGTGCCGAGCGTTCGCGATTATTTTCCCAGTCGTTGATCATCGTGCGCATCTGCGCAATACGGTCGCGCAGCATTTCATCGCGCTCGGCTTTGGCTTGCTCGACCAGTGCAAGCGTGGCTGACAATTCCCGATCCTGCCGGTTTTTCTGATCCCATTGGAATGGAATCGTTACGCCGACTGAAACCAGGTTGGAGAAGGCCGAGCCGCGTTGCTGGTAGGCGACTTCTACAGTCCAGTCGGATTTTTTGTTCGCTTGTGCAAGCTTGGCTTCGCTTTCAGCAATTTCTATCTGTCTAGTCGCGACAGCGATTTGCGGATCATGCGTTAGCTGCGTCTCCAGCGTCGCTGGGTCCAGACGAATCACCTCGGTGGCAGGTTTTCCGGCCAGCGGCAGGTCTGCAGCACTGCCAATCCAACGCGCGAGCATGGTCTTGGCGTTCAACACGCGGCGCCGGACTTCACTGGCGAGGTTCTCAAAACTGACCAGGGTGCTGCGCGATGTAAAGATGTCTGCCTGGTTGCCGCGTCCCGCGCGATACGCACCTTCGGCCGCTTCAGTCTCGAGCCTGGCTTGACTACCTTGCTCGGCAACGACCGCCACCATCGCTTGGGCGTAATACAGGTCAAGCCAGGCCAGGGCAGTGTCGCGCTCAATCGCAGCGACAGTGACTCTCTTTTCGGCCAATGTCTTTTGTGCGCTGCGCTCAAAGCGCTCGGCACGCAGCCGCAGCTTGTCCGAGCGGGTGATTTCCTGCATCACGCCAATGCGGCCCTGGGTCATAAAATCGCGCGACAGGCTCAGCCGGTCGGGACCCGTGACGGGCAGGTTGTCGATGCCGAGCTTGAGCACCGGGTCGGGCAGCTGGCCGGCCGCCACCGCCATGTCGCGCGTTGCCCTGGTGACTGCATCCTGGGCGAGCAGTTGCCCCGAGCGGCCCACGGCCAGTTGCTGCGCTTCCTGTAGTGACAGCGGTGCAGTGAGTTGAACCAGGTCGATGTTGACCACAATCCTCTGGCCCGGCGTGGCAGCCCACAGCGGTGCAGTGAGTTGATGCAGCAGCGCCGCAGCCAGCAGGCTTCGGATGAGGGAAATCCGACGAAAAATAGACAAAGAAAACATAAAACCTCCAGACAACATGAAAAACCGCCCGCACACAGCAGGTGCTCAGGCGGAAAACAGGAAGCAGGAGGATTTAGAGGCGGAAACAGCAGTGGCGCACGGCCACAGATTGCACGGTGGTGCGCGCCAGAAGTGGTGCCTGCAGGGGAACGCCTAACGACGTAACAGTCACAGTAACGCGAGGTAACGGGAAGTCGCTTGCCAGATCGGCCAAGGCCACCAATCCAAGCACCTGGTGTTTGTCGGCGGTCTGCTGCGCGGCCTTGCAGTGCGCATGGCACAGGCTGGGCTGCTCATCGTCCATCGTGAGCGTCAGGGATTCGGCGCAGGGCATCCCGGCGTGTGCCATGGTGGCCGTTGGACTTACCTCGACCCCCTTTGGCATGCCGTCCGGACAGGCATAGGCGGCCACCGCCAGCTGCATGAACAGCAGATTCACCAGTGCGAACAGCACGATGGCAAAGCGCTTACGGTGGTTCCAGGTCATGGCATCGGACAGGTGGGGGTGGTGAATACGGGGTGGACAGAGACAACGGCAGTGTAAATCCATAGATACGGGTTCATCCAAAAAAGTTCCGTCGTTGGCAGCCGGATCGAAAATGTCGTGATGCCCCCGCTGGATTCGGCCACAATCGGGCCGCCATGGGCTCAAGTGATCGAGCGCGTGATGGTCGGCGCCACGCCGACGTACGCAATCATTTGCGCGGCGAACAAATGGCGATAGGTCCGGTTGGCGAGGATACCGAGCATGCTGTGTCTTTCGAGGTTAGGCGATAGCGCCAATGAGGGCCGGTCTGTGCCAGCGCCTCAAAGGTAGCGGGTGATTTCCTTGAACTCCTCCATGGAGTGCTGCTGATCCCCACCTAGAGGCCCTACCAGATCCTCCAGGCAATGATGCAAATGATCCTGGATCAGAGCCTTCTTGGCTTGCTGAACGGCCTTCTCCACTGCCTGCAACTGCTGCGCAATATCAAGGCAAGGGCGGCCCGCTGTCAACATTTCTATCGTGCTGTTCAGATGCCCGCTCGCCCTTTTCAGACGCTTGATGATGGCTGGGTGTGAAGCATGTATTTGGGCTTGTGTCATGGTTGATAGTATCCCCTCCGGGAGGATACTATAATCGCCCGCATCGTCTGCGAAAATCTCATGACCCACCGTGCCCACCCCTCTACACGGCCTGCTCTGGCAACGCTGGGCATGCAGTGGCTGGTGCTGATCGTGATCGGGTTAGGGACGATCGCCTCATCGATTGGGCTTACAAGTTCTCATGGTCTCGCCGTCATAGCAGCGTCACACGAATCTGAGCCACCTTCTTCTGAAAATTCTCACGGGCATGCGCACGCAGACCAAGGGGTCGAACTCGCGGTGACTCATGAGAGCGCAAGTGGTGAGCATCCTAACCACGGCATGGACCATTCGCACGACACAGCTCACCACCTGCCCCTGGCCTGGGGCGCTGCATCGTCGCCACTCCCCAGCTGGGAGGTGATGATGCGGCCGCGGATTGAAATCGGACAGGCCTACCGGCTGGATCGCCCACCCATGGACTAACGCTTCTCGTCACCGCCTTCGCGCTGCACCACGCAGCGCATCGATTTCTTTCAGACCATCGGAGTTTTTATGTACAGCCATGTTCACGACAGGCTGCCACGTTCGCCATGGGCGACTTGGCAGGCCCGTCTGCTATTACTTTCAGCACTTTTCGTTTGCCTTCTCATCGGGAGTGATGAAGCCTTTGCTCACGCCGTAACGGCGGGCGACAAAGGTTACATCCAGGAGATTTCAGGCGTCAACCTTTTGCCCTTCACGTACTTGGGTGCCAAGCACATGATGACGGGATACGACCACCTCCTGTTTCTCTTCGGGGTGATCTTCTTTCTCTACCGCATCCAGCACATCGCCATCTATGTGAGCCTGTTTGCGTTGGGCCACTCCACCACCATGATCCTGGGCGTGTACTTCAACGTCGGGATCAACAGCTACCTGATCGACGCGATCATCGGCCTTTCCGTCGTCTACAAGGCGTTGGACAACATCGGTGCATTCCAGCGCTGGCTCGGGTTTCAACCCAACACCAAAGTTGCGACGTTGGTGTTTGGTCTTTTTCACGGCTTCGGGTTGGCAAGCAAGATCATTGAATACGAGATCTCGCCCGACGGTCTGGTGCCCAATCTGCTCGCATTCAACCTGGGCGTGGAAATCGGTCAGCTGCTGGCGCTAACGGTCATCTTGATCGGCATGAGCTACTGGCGCCGTACGCCAAGTTTCAGCCGCAACGCCTACACCGCCAACGTCGCCATGATGAGCGCGGGCTTCATTTTGGTGGGCATGCAGCTCACCGGTTATTTTGTGTCTTGAACATCCAAGGAATTTTCAACATGTACAACAGCGATACCCCTTTGCGCGCCGAACTTCCCTCTTCCAAGCGGCTCTTGCGATCGACCCTCTTGGCCGCTATTTCGGCACTGGCCCTCTTGGTTGCCGTGGTTCTCCCGGCTGAATACGGCATCGACCCAACCGGGGTCGGCCGGGTCCTTCGAATGACCGACATGGGAGAAATCAAGCAACAACTGGCGGCCGATGCTGCAGCAGATGCAGCAGGCACACCGGTCGCCGAGCCACCTGCAACCGGAACAACGGTCATCGCCAAGGTCGATACGGCACAGCCAGCAACGAAGGCCACACCGGTCGACACCATGGCTGCTTCGGCTCAGGCCGCTGAGCCTAAAGTGGAATGGCGCGATAAAACCCCTTTCACTTTGAAACCAGGTGAAGGAACGGAAATAAAACTGAAGATGGTTGCAGGCGCCAAGGCTCAATACTCCTGGGTGGTCAAGGGCGGCGCAGTCAACTTCGACACCCACGGTGACGCACTGCTCAAGTCGATCAGCTACGAAAAGGGCCGCGGGGTTGCCTCTAAGGAAGGTGTTCTGGAGGCCGCGTTCACGGGCAACCACGGCTGGTACTGGCGCAACCGGGGCCAGTCAAATGTTCAGGTTATTTTGCGTACCCGTGGCGACTACAGTGAGATCAAAAAATGATGTGAGAAAAGACGCCACTAGTGTCCGGTAAATTTCATGACTAACGTGTCGAAACGCAAGCTGGATACGGCTTGCAGCCGGATTTACGATTCCGGCGATTTGAAACGCGATTTTTGCCAATCAGCGTACCGTCACCTCTT
>Ga0209390_10004688_pt1 | contig 20261 bp, 3 predicted proteins | sample BON01_FD_187212 | JGI IMG/M metagenome (GOLD analysis project Ga0209390, IMG submission 187212) | Freshwater microbial communities from Lake Bonney liftoff mats and glacier meltwater in Antarctica - BON-01 (SPAdes) (version 2) | ecosystem: Environmental > Aquatic > Freshwater > Ice > Glacier...
GTTATGTATCCAGGAGGATCCTGCTCTCGTGAACGCCTTTGTAGAAGCTGTTCACTCAGTGTCTGACAAGATGCTCAAGTAATCCATCCCGTCAGCAAGTGCCAGCTCGAGCAGAGCGAAATCCAACTAAAGAAAGAAATACATAGCAATACCACTCTGGTACAATTTGGACCAGGAGACTTCCGACGGAAAGCAGTTTTTCTTGTTTTATTACACTTTTGAATCTAATAAATGGATGAATTTACACACAGCAATTTTGCTGTTTTGGCTTGCTGTTTATCCTGTCACGTTGGAACAAAGAAGAGCGTATCCTGACTTTTATTCGCGCGGCACCTTGCCGTTGCTCTCGGGCACCTTTTGCGAAGTCGTGGTCTTTTTGCGGTTTGCAAGTTGCTTGTTCTGTCGTTCACATAAACCACACGTACAAGTCTTGTCAATTCAAATTTGCGCCAGTAGGCATCACACATGTGGGTGTAAACGCACGCGCTCGCTGCACATTCACACACAAATGTCGTGCACACACACGCAAAACTGGGCACCGTAGAGAAGAAGGGCATTTTTGGGCACACGTACAACAAAACAAGTGAAGGAGATTTCCATGATGCGAAAATGTGAAAATGAAGGAGAATGAAACGCACATCGCACGAGAAACATTGGACGAAACGCGATTTACCGGTTCGCGGGCACCAGCAACCTTCTTTCTCATTCTTATCCTCAACTCTTCCTGGGTCATGGGCCGTGAGTTATCATCTTGATCGTCGTCAGATTTCTCGTCACCACTCTTGTCATCACTGTACAAGGACACACACACAGACGCTGACGTTAGCCTTAGTTCGCGCGACCACCAATCATGACAACAACAGTGCATTTGTGACTAGGTCATTTGTTGAAACACAAGTAGCACGGCTCGACAGCATGAGCACAACATTGGTAACGAGGCGGAAACCGGTTGGGGCGCGCGGCGGCAAGGCGCCGTGCCGAAGCTATGACGCGCCATCAGGGCAGATAACACATCCCCCGTATAATATACCCCCCGCTAAACCCCTCGATAAACCCCGACTGCCCTGATGGCGCGCGGCAGCTTCGGCGCGGTGCGCCTCGCAGCCGCGCGTCCCGCACACTAGCCCTTCCACATACAATGTGTGCATGTATATACATATACTTACGCGTCGATTTTCGGAGGTTGAACGTTGAGTTTGGATGCGCCGACAGGAGCGCTGGGGCCGTTGCCCAAGGGGCAGACGCACGTCAGTTTGAGATCACGGCGTCCAGGCCCGTCGTCAACAGCCACTGCTTGCTCATCTATGAGGCGCAGGATGAGATCCCGAGCACGTTGCTCGATTAATCCAAGGAAGTTGATCATGTTGCTGTCTGTGATGATGGGGACGCTGTTTTGGTCACACAGGAAGCTGTCTGCGGTGTTGATGAGCGTCGAACATCCTAGTTCGTCGTATACACGTTTGATGATTTTAAGAATTTCACGTACCTTGGTGCTCTCCTCCTCTTCCATTTCAGACAGTTCCTCTGCACGAGCTTGCATCTGCGCAAGTTGGTCCTCGAGCTTGCGTTCCATCGCCTTTTTCTCGGGCTGCATCTCAGCGGATGACGCTTTGACGACTTCCATAGAAATTTTGTGAACCTCATCTCCCAATTTTTCTTCCTCGTGGTTCAATTCGTTGAGGAATTTGAACAACTTGAAATTCTGCTCTTCGGCCTCGAGGAATGTTGCGACTAGTTCGTCAATGTCTTTGAGGTTCGTGGCCTCCTGAAGCTGAGAAAACGCTTCCTCAAATCGTTGCACATCTGCTTTTGATGTTTCATACTTCGCTGTGAGCTCTTGGAGCTGCTGCTTCTGAACTGCATCATCATCTGAATTATTTTTCTTCTTCTTGTCCTCCTCCTCCATCTTGGCTTTGACTAGCCTCCGCCGCTTCTCCTCGCTCTCCATCATGTTGTCGAGCTCGCGCCAATCTGAATCAAACAGCTGCTGGTTGGTGACAATTTCAGCCCTGTACGATGCGATTTTTCTGTTGGCCTCATCGCGAGTCTCAAGAGCAACGTTTGTTGCCTCAATGGCAAGAGCGATGTCTGCCTTTTTTTGGTTGAGCTGGTTCTCCAGCTTGGCTTGGATGCCATCAAACTGCACGCGTTCCTTCCGCAGGTGCTCAATCTCTGCTCGTAATTGCTTATTCACCACCAGTGACTCGTTAAACTTGATGAGCGTTTGCTCAACGCGCCCCTCGAGCATTACTAGTTTCTTCTTCAGTTTTATATCTGGCACGTAGGACCGCGAGCGCTCAATTTCCCCTTTGCTCTTGAATCTGTCCCCTTTTCGATCCACCCAGCAGGAGTAAAGCGCCAGTTTACACGCGTTGCACTTGGTCGCATCCGTATTTGCTCCAGGCTTTCCTGCTTGCGGCATGTCTTCCGGTCGGCAGTTGTTTGCACACTCTCTGAGCAACTTGAAACCCAAGCCCTCGAGGTCCTCCATCGACAGCTCGGGCTGCTTGATCTTCGAACGGATGCGGTCTTGGCAGTCTGTTGTTCGCCCGGACACTGTGGAGATACTGTTTGAGATCTCCTCCAAGGACCGCTCTTCGAGGTCGTTTTTTGCAGTGTACGATTCGACTTGCTGGATAAGCTGGGACTGCTTTTCCTCGAGTTCAGCCAAGACAGACACCTTTGGCCTGCCCAGGTCGTTCACTTTCATCCGCAGCCGCTCATTGTCTTCGCGCAAGTGCTGCTCCTGCTTCCGCTGGAAGCTCATCTTGCTTTCGCAATCTCGCTTGAATTGATCATTCTCCTTTTCCAGCAGCCGCACCACCTTCCGGAGTTGCGACAGGGCTGCACGCTCACACGGCACGGGGGTGGGGCGGGAAGAGTGGGAGAGGGGAGGACAGCCAGTAGTGTTAGTGACAGACACACATCTGCACCGTCTCCTCCTCGCTTGACACGGCCGCCATCTGGCCGGCGGCGAGCACGCAGTGATCAGGGCCAGGGACTCACCTCGCTCCTCGACCTCGTCGGGCTCCACCGAAATCTGGTCTGGCAGTGCGGTCAAAAAGGTCGACGACATCGCCCAACTTCCTCCTGGTCCTTCGAGTCCGTTGACTTTCCGCCGAGAATCTTGTGGAAATGGGTTTAGCTGAATAGACCCATTTTTTCTTTTCCCGCGAATTCGGTATAAAGTCTTCAAATTAAGCGTGTAAAAAGGGAAGTTGCCGATGCGTATCCAGTGGGCCTGGCGCGGGCATTATTGGTGATGAAACACCGGGCCTAGGGGGCCTATTGTGTCTATGTCAACCTAACATACATACTCCACACCAACTCCTGTCTGGTTCATCCTGTCTGGTTCATCAGCATGTCTGAAGAGTGGAACGGTGCGTCCGAGGCAAGGGCAAGAGCAGAATTAGATGAAGCCTGCGTGCTCGAAGAAACCAGTCTCTCAGTCGACGAATCTCCGCTGGCGGCGCCACCGCCGGCTCTCAGCGCACGGATGCTCCAGATGGAAAACGCAGCGCTCATCCAAGGGCTGCGCGCGCTCAACGAACAGGTCCAGCGATTGGAAGAGGACCGCAACCGCCTTCTCGAGGCCGAACCCGTGCTGGATGGGGGGCGACCATTTTTTCAGCAGGGCCGTCCTGCAAACCGCTGGCCTGACGTGTCTGGTGAGATTTATTTGCATGTATGCCACCCATCATTTCTTTTTAACACGACCGTGCTAAACGCACCCACCAGAGTCTGGTCCACCTCGTGGTGAAGACATTCAGCAGACTGTGCCACCGTCTCTGGGCAAGACTGAGAAGCGTGGAAAACGGCCAAAACAACGAACGGCTTGCGTACAAAAAGAGTATTGTAGGAGACGCAAGCGAGAGTAACGTGTTGCTGTGTATCTCGGGGCTTCCCCCATACTCACGTTACTGTTTGCATACATGTTCAGGTCGAAGCAATCCCTTGCTTGGAGGCACGACGCTACCACCCGGCATGCCACCCCTGTGGTTGGACGTTCATGCGCATGGTCTCGGCCGCCCACGGCCTAACGAGTTTAAGGTATGTGTTCCTTCCTCTTGCTGATCTGCACACCTAGTTTCCCACGAAATATTTCGTAACAGACCAAAAAGGTAGTGTAATAGTCTAAAAAAGGTTATGTACAGCTTTGGACTGATAACTTTGAACCCCTGTAATTTTGGAAGCAGGCAGGAAGTTTAGTTTTGAAATTGATAAGCATGAAACCCGGGAATTATTTGCTGTTTCTGTTGAATATTTGCGATTTCCGATTTTTTTGGTTGTTCCCACTGCCTCCAAAATCGGAAGGGTGTACAAAGTTCTCAGTCCACAGCCGTAATAGACTAAGAAGGTAGCTACCTTTTTTGCCCTACTCTCGATACTCAGGTCAATGGTCCCATGCAGTGGGCTGCGCGGCAGCTTCGGGCTGAAGCCCTCCGCCGCCGCGCACCCCGAACGCGTGTTGTGAGAACTCGAGCTAACGTCTGGTGTCAACCACAGGCACATGAAAGGGGCACTCTCGGATATCTGTCCCTTTCTTGCTCGAGCGCGGCAAGCTCGAGTGGAAGCGAACCAGACAATGCCTCAAGCACAGAGCCTGGAAATGCCACTAACCAGGCTGGCGTGTCCGAGGCCTTTATCGTGCATCAAGTTCTGTCGCGATTGGTCACTCTCAAGGTTTTTGTGCTCCTGCAACGCTACACGCGGCTTCAGATTGCTCGTTGTCGCTCTATCAGACAGATGCAACAATCGTGGGCTTGCAGGTGCGGCCGCACGACTTTGTATCGGTGGCGCGATCTGTGGGCTCACTCACAAATACTACGGCGCCAAGAAGGCAGGCCTCTATACGGCAATTTGTTGGCAGTCACATGTGAGCTGGTTCTAGACCATCAGGTGCAGTTGAGCGAAATGAGACACGAGCTCCAATTCAAGGAAGATGTTCATGCAGATTTGCGTCGGGCACTAAGGAGGATGGAGGAAGATGCTCTGCCTTCGTCGCTGTGTGAAATTCAAGTGCAAAGTGTTAGCATTTCCAATGTTACCCGCCTTCGGGTCATGTATACGCGGAACGGCAGCCAGTCACACAGTAGCTCTTCTCTCATGACGATCGTCGACGAAATTCAGGAGCAGATTGAATTTTCCCAAAGCCAGCTTCGGCAAGGAATTCGCACAGCAGCAGTACTGCGACACGCTCCGATCAGACTCCACTATCAAACAATTAGCCTGCACGAACACAATCTACTGCACCGAGCATTTGCGACATGGGCAAGATCTGCGGCCAGAGAAGGTGCTGATCGAAAGTTCATCTTAGACTTGCATGGCGGTCTAGATTTACCGACGGTAGGACAGTCAAACATACCCTTACAGGCAAGAGGGCGAAGGCTGGCGTACTTGAAACGTCTTATGCAGAAACGCGCCATCAGAGACCACGAAGGTCGAGCATTTGGTGCTTGGCTGCAGCACGTAATTTATAGGCACGTACGACGAACTCACAAAACCCGAGTCGAGCAATGCCGTCGCTGGAGGCAAACCGTTTCTCTTCGGCGTGTCTTTGAACACATGGCAGAGTCAAGACATGCTTTCCTGGAACACTTACACAGAAAAAAGACACTGCTTCGATGGCATGCACGATCTATGTGCTGCGATATTTTCCGGAAATGGTCACTTGCTGCCATTGTTACAGATCAACGTTTGCAGAGCTATTTTGATTCTGGTTTAGCCAAGCATTCTATTTTGACCCTCAAACGCAAGTGGTTCAATGCTCTTAAAACTGGCATACTTGATCAGATTTCATATTTGACTCCAGTAGTTGTTGCATTGACGTTAGACTGTTCATTTGACGCTGTGATGACATCACAAAAAGCAGCTCAGCGATTGGGCTCTCTGATCAAAAGAGACGTGAGTGCAGCATTATCGATTCCCGAAAACAAAGTTTGCGTGCTCAGTTATTTGAAAGGAAGTGTTATTGCAGAGGTTGCAATCTTGTGCCCTGATGATCCCGATGCCCTTTGCCCTAGTGCACTGGCAGAACTTTTTGTTGAACAGGCGCGCAACCCGTCAAGCATATTTCGCTCAAGTGATCTTGGCGCTATGCTTATTTCTGCTGAGGTGCATGGTCCCATCAGTGATCCAATCTGCTCGGCCGTGAGAAATGCTATGGAAATCATGAAGCAACAGCAAGACCTTTTGACAGACGGCCTCAAGGAGGCCTTTGAAGCGATTGCTGCCACAAAAGACGAAAAGGATCTGGTCAACGCCAAGGTGGAAAGTATCAAAGGCAGTATCCATGCTTTCGTGGATGGCATTTCGAAAAAGCGTCAGCAAAGCTTGCCGGCGACCGTCTTCGAAATGTGGGTGCGTGTGTCTAAACAATCCAAGGCTTCTGGAGCAACCAAGGCGAAAGATCACTTGCACACATTTTTAGCAACACACTGGAAAAAAAGCATGCACGCCTTAGCTACAACTGTGTTCATGCGATGGACCTACCAGTTGGAGCTTGCAAGGGTCAGGACTCAGCACACGTGCTCAGCCAATAAGTCTGAACTTGCGAAAGCTGGGGAGGCAGACAAGTTTACAAGCCACATGCATGCCTTCTTGGACACGATATGGAGGAAACAAAAACAAGAATTAGCTGGTTCGGTTTTTATCCAATGGGTCTACGAATATGAGATTGCCAAGGCTAAGAAGCGCCACAAGCTCTCTTGCTTCAAGCTTGCTGATCATTGCCAGCGCAGCATTTTACGACTTTCGTTCAGAGCATTCCAGAAAGGCTTGCAGCTCAATAGGCGTCAAACATTGAAAAGCTGTTTACTTACATATATGCGCAGTCGGTCTCTTCAACGACGCATATTCGACACATGGATAGACTACTATACCAGTATATGCAACACCCACAAGTTTTGCCAAATGGGATTCCTTAAGTTAATGAAACCATTGATCGAAACGGTTTTTGGCCATTGGTATCTGGTCGTTGCTTACGAACGGCACGAAAAACTAGACAAGGTTAACCACCAAGTAAAGCAAGACTTGATGATTTCAGTTAAAGTTGGAAAAGAGCGTGCTAGACTCAACCAACAGATACTCCAATTGAAATCTCAATCATTTCGGTGCTGGCACGACAGTGTGAAAAATGCATGGGTGAAAAAAAGAGCGAATGCAGTGTATAAAGTTGCTATGGGGAGGTGGATGCAAGCTCACTTGTTCGCTGCTTGGTTTTCTTGGAGGGACTGTGTTCGTGTGATGCGGGTTGCAAAACGTGTAGCAAAACGCTGGAAGCTTCCATGGCGTCGCAGAGCATTTCGATCATGGGAAGACGTAGTAAGGCAACAAAAGGCCTTCGCAAACTCCAGCAAGAAGATTTTGTTACGGTGGAGCAATTCTGTGCTCTGGTATGCATGGGCCTCGTGGTGTGATGCGCTTCACCAAACAAGATTTGCTCGAAAAGCCACGATCAAGTGGACTCAGATGGGACTTTGGAAAAGTTGGTGCGCTTGGAAAAATGCACTCAAAGTGCAGCAGGTGCTGCATTCGATGGCATTGCGGTGGACAAATCTGCATGTACTCCGAGCATTTGAAACGTGGGGCCAGGAGGTAGGGCAAATGCGGCGAATACGCAAGGTTGGCAAGACGTTGCTGTTACAGTGGAGCAGAAGGGCGCTATATCAGGCTTTTCTCAAGTGGGAATCTGAGATGCTGCAAAATAAGAGAATCAAAGCGGTCACGTTAAAGGTGGTTGTCAGATTGTGCACGGTGTGTGTGTGGAGATGCTGGGCACGGTGGCGAGACTCTGTTCGGCACGTCACTGTGTCAGCTGCAATTTTAGTTCGATGGCGTTCAAAGGCTGCAAACGCGGTACTGGATACTTGGGTAACGTATGTTGATGCTGCAAAAAAAACAAAGATTCAAAATACAAAGATCCTGTCAAGGTGGGTCCAGAATATTTGCTGGTATGCGTGGAGCACGTGGAAAAAAACCCACAACGCCAGCCGTCGGGAACGAACGATTTTTTCTTTGTTGGTGCCAAGAATTATGCGAAATACTCTATGGAAAAATTGGGCGAAATGGAGTTGGGTTGTGCGCTTGAAAAGAGCTTCGAGATCAATTGTCTGTCGATGGTTGAGATTGCGGCTGCAGTGTGTGTGTCAGGCATGGGAGTGGAACGCCAAGGCAAAGAGCCAAGCAAAGAAGAATTTGGCAAAAATATTGCCCAAATGCATGTTAAATCGACTGAGGAGGATGTGGGTCACATGGAATGCTTCTATTCTTTTAACTAGGTGCTCGACATCAATTGCAAATCGACGGATCCAGTTTACCCAACAACATACATTTTCGGCATGGGATCGTCATACTTTCAAGGCATGGAAGCTCAAAGGGAGTGCCTTTACCGTTGGGTCACGCTGGAGACAATCGCTGTTCTATTGCACATTCAATGCTTGGCGGGAGGAAACCTACAACAGTATAAATACCAAAGTTACAGCGGAGAGGGCGTCGGGTAGGGAGATAACGGTCCTTCTGCGCTGGAGCAATTCGTTGCTATCTCAGGCTTTCAAGAAGTGGCGAGCATCAAGTCAGTATTCGCTCCAGATGATAAGTGTCATATCGAGATTTAGTCAAAGATTGACGCTAGCAAGTGTTGCCAGAAGCTGGACATCCTGGATGGAGAGAATCAGGTTGTTGGGCCTGTTGAGATCGGTGACATCATGGTGGTTGAATGCGCAGGTCGCGAAAGCGCTCATGACATGGCAACACTTCGCAATGGATGTAAAGAGAATGGGGGCGGCGGGAGTGATGCTCTTGTTGTTCTGTAGAAGATTGACCTTGTCTAGGACATGGGCCAAGTGGTTGGAGCTGATGGACAGGAAGGCTAAAGGTCGAGCCCGTAGTTGCACCTTGTCTATGGTTGTGAAACAGTGGGCTCTCCGTAGTGTGTGGAAGAGCTGGCGCGGATGGAGGAGGCAAATGCGAGTTGTGAGGCTGGTGCGGGCAATGGCTGCTCGTTGGAAGCACCTTCAACAACGTCGTGTGCTGGATAAATGGTGCGACAATGTTCGAAAGACTCGCAGAGTTGTTCAATGCGGCAGAAAGGTGGTCTTGAGGTGGTGCACAGGAATGCTTTGGCAGGTGTGGGTACAATGGGACGAACGTGTGTTGCATGCACGAAAAGACGCAACGATTTTACGAAAGATGGCGTTGAAATTGAAAAACAGTTTACTCTGGAGGACTTGGATGACCTGGTGGGATCAAATGGCAATGCGGACACAATATCAGAAATTGATCGCCAGATTGGGCGACGTTTTGTTGTTGTCGGCCCTGGACGATTGGCAGAAGTTCAGGATCCGCACTCGTGCAGGTGTCAACTCAGCCAACAGGGTGGTATGGGGTATGTGGCGCAAGGGGCTTGTAAACGCCGTTCGAACTTGGCGAGATGGGACTCAGTACCGGATAAGGACACAGGGCATCCTGTGCAGGGCAGTGCGGAAGTGGTCCTTGGCGTGCTTCTGGCGCTGCTGGTTGGAGTGGAGGCAGCAGGTTCGTCGACGCCTAGTGGCCAATCATCTTATGAGTCGCTGGCGCTCAGCTCATTTGTCCAAGTCTCTGCACACATGGACTGTGTACGCAATGCACGAGAAGACAGGAAGAAACTTTTTGGCCCGAGCAGTCAAGAGATGGGTTGCTATATGTATGTGGCGGGCTTGGTCGGTGTGGAGACACCATGTGAGGGTATTTCAATACAGTCGGCTTCTTCAAGGAAAGAAGCGTTGCAGAATATACGCTCAAGCCCTGTATGAATGGCAAAATCTGAGTGCTAAAAACACGATACAGTTTGATACTGCTCATCGGGCTATTTCAGGATGGTCGCAAAAAGAAGCTGGAACCGCCTTTAGGACATGGCAAGCACATACTCGTGAAAAGTTCAGGGGCCTGCGGATCGTTTCAAGCACACTGCAGCGGATGAAAAGAACATGTCTTTGCGCGTGCTGGAGGATTTGGAGGGAAGCAATGCGAAGAAAACGATTGGCAAGGTCCATAACAATCCGTTGGACTAATGTACATATTCATCATGCCATGATGACGTGGAAGATGCGCGTAGAGGAAGTCAAGGAGAAAAAAATGGGCGTGCAGAACATCATTTTTCAATGGCAAAACTGTGCGACCCAGCGTGCTTGGCTGACCTGGAAAGATTGGGTGGGCTACAGCAAGCGATTGCAAAGGTTAACTTTAAGAGCAACTCGCCAATTGTGCAATTTTACACTCGCAAAGGCAATTGTACACTGGCAACACGCCATGTCAGATGCCCAGAGGCTGCAGGCTGTGACGACTCAGATCATTTTGACGTGGACAAGCCGGCATGTGTCGTCAGCGCTGGACACATGGCTTGTGCATGCGAAGCTATTTCGGAATTTGCAGGGCATCATATTGCGATGCATCCGGGGGTTCACCGAGCACACTTTCAGACGGTGGTGGGAAGCTACTAAGGAGGGTATTCGGATGAGAGGGTTCTTGTCTAAGGCCGTGCGCAAGTGGACAGCGGTAGGGCTGTGGAAAAGCTGGAACGGATGGAGGGAGAAGAGGCGCGTTGTCAGGGTGGTGAGGTCGATGGCTGACCGGTGGAAGAATCTGCACATCCGTGGTGCATTGGATAGATGGTGTCAAGGCCTTGGAGATGAACGCAGGATCGCACACAGTCTAAGGCCATTGGTTTGCCGGTGGTGTAAAGGAGTGATCTGGAGGGCATTTGTGATATGGCGGCGTAGAATGTATGAATCGAATCAAAGCCGACGTTTGGTCTCTCGATGGGAGCACAGATGTTTGAGGATGGCCTTGGGTCGATGGTTTTATGTTCACGACACTTTTGGTGGTCAGAAAGCATTTATTCAAAAAATGACCCGTCATCGAAACGTCATGCGTCTTTGGATATCATGGAGGCACTGGCAAATGGGGTATTCTGTTTGCTCTCGAGCTAAAACTGCGATGTTGCAGCTATTGAGACGGGCCTGTGGTCCAGCAATCGAACAGTCCAAAATCGGCAATGCACTAGTGCGTGTTCTCTTGGCATTTTCGTTGTCACGTGAGCTGTGGGTTTGCTGGCAGTTTTGGAGGGAGCATATCAAAGGATGCAAGCAATACTGGCACGTGCTTACAATCAGTCTCACGTCTGCTAAAAATTGTGCCTTCATTCAGTGGCGGGCATGGTTGGAAGAGATGAAGCAGACCAAAACACGCCAAACACACTTTCTCCACCGCAATCTCAGGACAAGAAAGCTTGTTCCTCTGCGCAAATGGTACGCATGGGCAAGCCAGTGCCAACAAACGAAACGAATGGCATTCACAGATTGGAACTCCTTCCGTCAAGAAAGCAAACGAAAACTCCGAATCAAAGATCTTGTGGTAGGACTCAGTAATCGAAAGACTTTGGTTTCCATGACTGGCTTGTGGCGCGGAGATGTAAGACGACTTCTCAATTGTCGACGAATCTCTCGATTATTCTGCTTGGAAGACAACGATGTGCCCAACCTTGCCGAAGTTACTTTTGGCCATTGGAGAAAAGGCCTCAAAAATGATCGGAAGCACAAAATTGCTCTGAGCATGTTTTACAATTTGAGGAGTTGGAAAGCATTCATGACGTGGCGACAAAATGTCAATAGCCAAATGAGAGTTGTCAGCACGATGTCAAAAATTGTTCGCAGGCACATAAATTACACGTACGTAAAGGCATTTGCTCAGTGGCAAGCATATGTATTGAAGCTCAAGATCTCGAAGAGAAATATGACAAAGATTGCGCGACGTTGGTCGAATGCTTCCCTTTGGAATTGCTGGCTGACTTGGACCTCATACGCCTATCAAAGCACGAGAGACAAAAGTGTCACAGCCAAATGTTTGCGACGCTGGGCTCTGCAGGTCGAATGGAGGTGTTTGTGGACTTGGAGGACGCACGTGCGAATCATTTGGGTTGCAGGCTCAATTGCGACAAAGTGGAAGGTCATGAAAATGGGCAAAGCTCTTCAGGCGTGGAAATGTCATGTTATTGATGCCAAACGGGTGCACGCAAACGAAAAACATGTGCTGCTACGGTTGATCAAGGTTCTGGGCTGTCGCACTTTTTGCAGGTGGTCTGAGGTGGTTGAGGAAAATACGACGGCAAGAAATTTTGTGTCCAGGGCAATGTTTAAGTGGATGCTGACGGGGTTGTGGAAGAGCTGGAACGGATGGAGGGAGCAGATGCGTGTTGTCAGAGTTGTGCGATCAATGGCCAGCCGATGGAAGAATCTGCACATCCGTCGTGCAATAGATAGATGGTGCGCAGACGTGGAGGTGGTCAGACGCCAACGGCAGTGCGCACAGAAAGTGCTATCACGGCGGTGCAACGGATTGCTCTGGACAGTATGGGTGACTTGGTGGCAGTACTCAATCTGTCTTTCGAAATGCCGGCGAATCATGAGGCGATGGTATTACAGGACTTGCATGTTTGCCTTCGAACGCTGGAGAGTAGCCAAGACCAAGAGCCAATCACAGGTTGTGACTGCAATACGTGCCATTCGAATGTGTTGGCGAAGAGAACTTGTCGCTGCGCTAAGGACGTGGCTCGAGCATGCAGGTTACGAGGCAACGATGAGAATGATAACTCGGAAGGTGTTGCTCCGATATACTCTTAATGCGTTGTGGAAGGTGTGGGCAAATTGGAATCATCACATTCGGCTGAAGAAGACGTCAAATCGCATAATGAAGCATTGGATAGACGTATACAGAACTACTGCCTTTGAGCAGTGGAAGGAACAACGCGCTTTATTTAGGCGCCTCAGACTTTCATGCACAACCGTGTTATTACGTATGGTTCGAAATCGTCATTGGAGGGTATTCAGCCACTGGACACTGATAGTTGATGAAAATATGCAAGTCAGAAACATGCTCTCGGCTGCAATGAACAAATGGAGTCAACAATTGTTGTATTCAGCTTGGCTAGCATGGCGGAAACAGGTTCGGTTTGTGCGTGTGGAGGGATCAATAACGAAGCGCTTGTATTTGTTTTTCGCGTTGAAGGCACTGGACTCCTGGCAAGAGCGTACGCAGAGTTACCGCAAGATGAAGAGCAGCAGATGGCGCGTCTTTCGGAAGTCGAAAAGACTCCATTTGTCGAGGGTGCTCTTGGCATGGCATTCGACTTTTCTAGATGCCAAGAGGTTGAGGGCTATGAAGAAGAAGGCTGTCAGCAAGTGGGCGTGTTTGATTGTATCAGTGGCACTGCAGGCATGGCATACGAATACAGAGCATGCAAGAAAGTTGCGGACGGTAGGGAGGACTCATTTGACGCAGTGGAGCAAGCTTCTGTGCTGGCGTGCGTTGAGCAGGTGGTCGGAGTCTGCCACGGAGATTACTCGGAAACGCAAATTCACTTCGAAGGCCGCGGTCAAGCGAAAGCTGACGAGGCTGTGGAATGGCTGGAATGGATGGAGGGAACAGGTGTTTATTGTCAGCATGGTGCGATCGATGGCTGATCGGTTGTATAATCTGCAGATCCGTCGTGCAATGGATAGATGGTGTGTATGCCAGTCAGATGTAAGTAGGACGAGAAAACTCAGGAGCAAATTCTTGTTTAGGTGGTGCAGGAGAATGCTTTGGAGTGCGTGGCTGGCATTGCAGGAGGAAGCCAAAAAGTGTATCAGGATTCGGAAAAGTATTGCCAAAGCTTTGAAGAAGTGGACCGTTGTATGCATGTGCAAGTGCTGGACGAAGTGGAATGAACGAATGTTTGAGCTGCGTCTTGCGGCCAATTTTTCTCGGCGATGGACAAAGCAGCTAGAATATAAGGCGCTGCAGACTTGGCATGAGCTGACACTTGAGTCAGATATGCTGACAAAGTGCAGTAAAGCTTTCTTGATGCGGTGGAGCAATGCTTTGAACTCGAGGGCATGGTTGACATGGTGGGAATCTTGTCAGCACGCCAAAGGCAAAATACTTCTCCGAAGGCTGCTTCGAAAATCTGTTCTGCAGTTTGGTTTTCAGTACTGGTTTGGCAGTTTAGTGGACACGTCTGTATTGAGTTTTGTGGGCTATAAGTATGCTTGCGCACTCCTTCAGAGTGCAATCAATGTTTGGAGAAAACTCCGCGGACGTGTTCGACTCGCAAATAAGATTTCATGGGGCTTGTTCAGAGGAATCTCCTGGCAAGGATTTACCATTCTGCGTCTATCCTTTAATGCATTCTTCTTTGCTGCATTTTTGCAGAGGCGCCTTGTCAGAATACGCAAACGAGCAAGGGCACGAGTGATTTGGTTTATGCTGGCCACATACTTTTATACATGGTCGCAAGTTGTTGCCAAAACACAATTTCTGTGCCTTTATCAGGCCCATTCGTCAGCCCAGCAAACGATCATTGAACAACGCTCCGAGTACGAAAACAAGCTGGACTCCTGCATGAAGAGGCTCATGGACACAAATAGAGATGTTAGGACTCTCGAAGCTGATAAAGTACCTCTCCTGCGGTATATAGACAAGCTAAGAAACACTCTAATATTGAGGGTAGTGATGAAATGGATTGCAGCGGCACTACCTCGTGCGTGGAAGAAATGGCAGCGCCGAATGCAGGTGCAGCATGTTGGACGAAAATCGAAGGCCAAGATGTTGCGTTGTTGCACTGCAAGGGCCATGGCATATTGGATTGAGTATAACGACCAGCAGTGTGTACACCATCGAACATTGCTCAAAGTTGTCGGGCACATGATGCGCCGCGAATTGGCCATTGCACTCGACACATGGATGGTGCATACAATAGAGTTGCGCAATATGCGCAAAATAGTGCACAAATTTGTGCATCGTATGCTTCATCACACGTTGGCAATTGTATTCAGCACTTGGTGTGAGCGCGCGATGGAACTCTGGAGGATGCGTGAAACCGCAAACAATGTGCTCAGCCGGATGGAAAATCGATCAATCCATGCTGCGTTGATATCGTGGGTGGAACATGCCAACGCGCAATGCAAGACACATCAAATCATCCAAAATGTGCTGGACCGACTGCAGAATAGAGTGGTTGCTGTTGGATTGGATACGTGGCGTAAACACATGATCGTGCAAAACAAGATGCGCAAGACGTCGTTGAGACTGATTATGCGGATGAAGAACCTGGCCTGCGCACGAGCATTCCAGGTGTGGTGCGAGCGGCTTGTCGAGGCCACCAGGCTGCAAAAGGGCATGCGCAAGCTTCTTTTGCACTGGCAACACTCGAATCTAGCATCAGCTATGAGGAGATGGTGCGAGAATGTGATTCAGTCTGTGCGTATGCGGTTTATGTTGCAAAGGGTAGCAAACCGATGCAACACGAATCTAGCAGCAGCCATGGGGAGGTGGAGTGAGACTGCGGGCGAGATTGTACGAAGTCGACAAGTTGTAAGCAAGGCCCTTTTGCAGTGGCAACACGCGAATCTCGCAACAGCTATGACGCGGTGGCGTGAGAATGTGAATGAGTCTGTGCGTATGCACAAAATATCACAAAGGGCAGTAGGCCGATGGACTATGCACACGATCGCCTCATGCTGGGACGAATGGGCGCGCAAGGTTCCAATGCGAAAGGCTGTGAGCAACGTGCTGATGCGCATGAAGCATCTGGCTGTTGCTATGGCGTTGGACACGTGGCATGAACACGCGATCGTACAAAACAAGATGCGTAAGATGTCGTTGAGACTGATTATGCGGATGAAGAACCTGGCCTGCGCACGAGCATTCCAGGTGTGGTGCGAGCGGCTTGTCGAGGCCACCAGGCTGCGACGGGGCATGCGCAAGGTTCTTTTGCACTGGCAACACTCGAATCTAGCATCAGCTATGGGGAGATGGTGCGAGAATGTGATTCAGTCTGTGCGTATGCGGTTTATGTTGCGAAGGGTAGCAAACCGATGCAACACGAATCTAGCAGCAGCCATGGGGAGGTGGAGTGAGACTGCGGGCGAGATTGTACGAAGTCGACAAGTTGTAAGCAACGCCCTTTTGCAGTGGCAACACGTGAATGTAGCAACAGCTATGACACGGTGGTGTGAGAATGTGAATGAGTCTGTGCGTATGCACAAAATATCACACAGGGCAGTAGGCCGATGGACTATGCACACGATCGCCTCATGCTGGGACGAATGGGCGCTCAAGGTTCCAATGCGAAAGGCTGTAAGCAACGTGCTGATGCGCATGGAGCATCTGGCTGTTGCTATGGCGTTGGACACGTGGCATGAACACGCGATCGTACAAAACAAGATGCGTAAGATGTCGTCGAGACTGATTATGCGGATGAAGAACCTGGCCTGTGCACGCGCGTTCCAGGTGTGGTGCGAGCAGCTTGTCGAGGCCACCAGGCTGCGACGGGGCATGCGCAAGGTTCTTTTGCATTGGCAACACTCCAATCTAGCAGGAGCGATGAGGAGGTGGATCGAGAACGTAGGTGAGATTGTACGGCTTCGACGAGTCAGGAGCAAGGTTCGTGTGCATTGGCAGCGTTTGAATCTAGCAGCAGCCATGGGGTGGTGGTGCGAGCATGCAGGTGAGATTGTACAAATTCAGCGAGTCATAAATAAGTTCGTTTTGCATTGGCACCACGCAAAAGCAACAGCAGCCATGGGGAGGTGGAGTGAGAATGCAGGTAAGATTGTACGAAGTCGACAAGTTGTAAGCAACGCCCTTTTGCAGTGGCAACATTCGAATCTCGCAGCAGCTATGACGCGGTGGTGTGAGAATGTGAATGAGTCTGTGCGTATGCACAAAATATCACAAAGGGCAGTAGGCCGATGGACTATGCACACGATCGCCTCATGCTGGGACGAATGGGCGCGCAAGGTTCCAATGCGCAAGGCTGTGAGCAACGTGCTGATGCGCATGAAGCATCTGGCTGTTGCTATGGCGCTGGACACGTGGCATGAACACGCGATCGTACAAAACAAGATGTGCAAGACGTCGTCGAGACTGATTATGCGGATGAAGAACCTGGCCTGCGCACGAGCATTCCAGGTGTGGTGCGAGCAGCTTGTCGAGGCCACCAGGCTGCAAAAGGGCATGCGCAAGGTTCTTTTGCACTGGCAACACTCGAATGTAGCATCAGCTATGGGGAGATGGTGCGAGAATGTGATTCAGTCTGTGCGTATGCGGTTTATGTTGCAAAGGGTAGCAAACCGATGCAACACGAATCTAGCAGCAGCCATGGGGAGGTGGAGTGAGACTGCGGGTAAGATTGTGCGAAGTCGACAAGTTGTAAGCAACGCCCTTTTGCAGTGGCAACACGCGAATGTAGCAACAGCTATGACACGGTGGTGTGAGAATGTGAATGAGTCTGTGCGTATGCACAAAATATCACAAAGGGCAGTAGGCCGATGGACTATGCACACGATCACCTCATGCTGGGACGAATGGGCGCGCAAGGTTCCAATGCGCAAGGCTGTGAGCAACGTGCTGATGCGCATGAAGCATCTGGCTGTTGCTATGGCGTTGGACACGTGGCATGAACATGCGATCGTACAAAACAAGATGCGTAAGATGTCGTCGAGACTGATTATGCGGATGAAGAACCTAGCCTGTGCGCGCGCGTTCCAGGTGTGGTGCGAGCAGCTGGTTAAGGCCAACAGGCTGCGACGGGGCATGTGCAAGGTTCTTTTGCATTGGCAACACTCGAATCTTGCCGCAGCGATGAAGAGGTGGATCGAGAACGTGCGCGGGATTGTACGGCTTGGACAAGTGATAAGCACGGCTCTTGTGCATTGGCAGCGTTTGAATCTAGCAGCAGCAATGAGGAAGTGGTCGGTCTGTGCGATAGAGACCGCAAGATTGAGGGGAATTTCATCCAAGATCGTCAGGAAAGGGCATTTTAGGGAAGCAGCTGTCGCATTCCGATGCTGGGGAGAGGGCATTGCTGACGCAGTACAAGTACGCAGCTATATTTTGGGCAAAAATGTGCAGAGTACAGCAATTATAATTGCAGAGTGTTTTGGGGGTTGGAGCAATTTGGCACGGATCCTGCTGAGTGCACGTATGTTGCATTTGTCTGTCTACATGGCACCCAAGGCTGCGGCATTTGGAACATGGAAGCGATACCACAATCTGAAAGCAAAAATTGGTTTCCTCGATGTTATTATTCACCAGACACATCATGCGATCAAGAGCAGGACCATCAAAACATGGAGAATTAACGTAATCTGCCAACAAAAAGAAGCCTTGGCGGTGAAGGCCGAGCATTTAGCATGTGTCATTAGTTCTGCAGAGAAATGGAAGTTGCGCCGATTGCATGGAATCCTTATTCGATGGAGAATGACTGACCTGAGCAAGGCCTGGTCGTGTTGGGTGCGGACTTTGCGCGTGAAGAGATCGCTGAACAATGTAGTAGCTCATTGGAGACGTAGGAAAATTGCAAAAACTTTTGAGAGATTGTGCTCTTGCCTTTCAGACCATGAGAGATCTGTAGATATTTTGCGAAGGACACTGCAGCGGTGGAAACATCAGAGTCTTGATCATGCTTTTTCGAAATGGTGCAACTGGTGCATTGATAGCGACAGGCTAAAGAAGATGATGTGTGTCATCAGGAATCGATCTGCCTGGGCTGCAATCAAGAGGTGGTCAAAATCGGCAGCCGAGCTGACAACAACCCGCCAAGTTGCACTCAAAGTTGTGAAGCGCTGGTGTCGTCTGCTGTGTGGGAGAGTCATATGCATGTGGTCCTTACGTGTGTACAAATCACACTCTCTGGGCTTGATTTCGCTCCGAGTGAGGGGAAAATATGCGAGAAAGGGGCTGCAACGCTGGAAAGAAGCAACAGAGCAGAAGCACAAAGACTTTGATAAATTGGTCAAGGTTATCATGGTCTGGAGACACAAAACTTTGTCCAGAGCATTTGGTAGCTGGTCGAATAATACCGAGGAAACACATCATAAAAATGAAGTCGCAGCAACGAGTCTTGCGCGCTGTATGAATTCTATCGCATGGGGCGCTCTTGTGACATGGAGACAAAATGCAGAAGAGCTGAAAATTGCGTGCTGCATGTTGAACAAGGTGGTATGCCGATGGCAGACACTCCAGAAAAGCAAGACGCTGGAAAGATGGCACAGCCACGTCAAAACTCTTCAGAGAAAAGCGGAAATCGCTCTCCGTACTTTGTCGTTATGGGCACACGTGGCAACTTGCAGAGCTATGCACAGATGGCGGGAGCAAATGGCCAAAATGCACAGTGCACGCCTATTGTCTTCAAAGCTTTTGCTGCGGTGGTGCAACCGCGTTTTGGCTACTGCATTCCAGAGATTCCATGGGTTGGTTAGTATGCAGACACATGTCACGCGTGTTGCTCGCAGATTGGTTGCTCGTTGGAATCACCTGCAAGTTGCACGAAGCATCAATTGCTGGCGTTTGCAAGTCGAAACGTCGAAGCACATACGAGAATTCCTTACGGCACCTATTCACCGTAGACTGAATGCACGCCTTTCACAGGCTTGGGCTCGTTGGTGGGCACATATAAGAGAGCAGGCCTTGGTAGAACGAACTGTATGCAAGGTACTTCGGCAATGGGGTAATCGAGAAGTGCATCGTGCGTGGATGAGCTGGCAGGGTTTCTTGAGGCAAACCAGGGCGGCGAGGAAGGCGATTTTAGTCATCCGCAACGCGGCAAACTGGAAAAGCCTTGGAATCTGGAGAGAAAGTATCTTCTGGCTCAAGGAGGGTCGGGTTAAAGTGCGAAAGGCGCTTCTGCGCTGGCAGCGCAGAGAATTTTTGAAGGCTTTCTTTTGCTGGCAGGCAAACACCAAGAACCGAGCAATCACACGAAATAGGGCTCGCGTGGCGATGCAGCGATGGTATCAACGAGAGGTTTGGCGTGGATTTATAGCATGGGTCTGTCAGCACCATTTGGTATCATTCGCTGTAAAAATGCTCCTGAAGATCAAGCATCGAAGTTGGTCGGCAGCATTTTGTTGCTGGAAACAGTCAACTGCTTCGAGCAGGCAGAATACTTGCAAGATCAGACATGCCGTCGCGAAGAGGATTCGAACAGGAGTATCGAAATCATTCTACGCGTGGCATGAGCGAGCCACGTGGAAGCGCCGATGCAAATCAATCATGGACAGATTGATACAGCATTGGAATGCCACGGAGTTGTGGCACTCATTTGTGAATTGGAATGAAGTGATGCTGCTGCAGAAGCAGAATACCTGCAAGCTCAAGAAGGCTGTCGCACAGTGGATTCGAACAGGAGTATCGAAATCATTCTACGCGTGGCATGAGCGAGCCACGTGCAAGCGCCGATG
>Ga0209390_10004689_pt1 | contig 20256 bp, 13 predicted proteins | sample BON01_FD_187212 | JGI IMG/M metagenome (GOLD analysis project Ga0209390, IMG submission 187212) | Freshwater microbial communities from Lake Bonney liftoff mats and glacier meltwater in Antarctica - BON-01 (SPAdes) (version 2) | ecosystem: Environmental > Aquatic > Freshwater > Ice > Glacier...
AAAAATCGATATGAGCCTCTAAATGCACTTCATTTTCGTTTAATTGCCAGATATGAACATGGTGTACATTTTTAATTTTATCAATCTTATGAAGGGCTTCTACAATTTTAGTAATTTGAATGGTATTAGGCGTGAACAACATTAAAACCCTAGTAGAATCCTTTAACAAATCGTATCCCATATAAATTAAATAAAGTGCTATGGCTAAAGTTAGAAAAGCATCAACCCAATACCATTGATAAAACTTCATTAATAAACCACCTACTAAAACCGCTACGGAGGCCAACATATCCGTCAATAAATGAAGGTAAGCAGATTTCATATTCATATTAGACTTGGCGTCTTTTTTGAGTAATAAAACACTAAAACCATTAGCAGCAATTCCTAAAAGAGATAACCAAATAACAATATCAGACGCAATAGATTGTGGATTTAAAAATCGTTCTACAGCTTCCTTTATTAATATAATAGCAACTACTATTAAAGAAGCAGCATTAACAAAAGCAGCTATAATCTCTGCTCGTTTATATCCAAAGGTTTTATTGGTAGAAGCTTGCTTTTTTGCAAATTTTGCGGCAATATAACTTACTATTAAAGATAGTACATCACTAAAATTATGAAGGGCATCTGATAATAAAGAAAGACTTCCGGAAATTAAACCGCCAATAACTTGTGCAACGGTGATGATGATATTTAAAAAAATAGAAATAAGAAGATTTCTTCCTTTTAAATCTGGGTGGTGGTGCTGACCATGATCATGGTTGTGTGCCATAGTCTAATTTAATTGCAAGCAATTTTTTCTATTCTTCTTTCATGTCTGCCGCCTTCAAACTTGGTGTCCAAGAAGGTTTTTACCATTTCTAAGGCTTGTGGTAAAGATATATAACGCGAAGGAAGACTCAAAATATTAGCATCGTTATGTTGGCGGGCTAATGCTACTATTTCCTTGGTCCAACATAAAGCACAACGAACGCTTTGGTGTTTGTTAGCCGTCATAGAGGCGCCGTTCCCACTACCACAAACTATGATGCCAAAGTTAGCTTCCTTCGTTTCAACATCTTTAGCAACAGGATGCACAAAATCAGGATAATCAACACTATCATTACTATCTGTTCCATAATTTTTAACCTCAATATGCATCGATTTTAAAAGTCGTACAATGGCTAATTTATATTCTGTACCAGCGTGATCGTTACCTATAGAAATTTTCATAATGTATTATTCTTTATAAGTTTATAAAATGGTTTGTGCATTTACTAGATGGCCATAATTTCACGGATAATCTTAATTATCCCTCTAAACTTTATTAAATTTATGGAAAAGCGCTTTGTAATATTACCAAACTTCTTACATGCATAAGTTATAGACCATCTTCTATTATAAGGTAAAGGTACAAATAGCTATGCTTTCACAACATAATTTAGCTTGTTAACAATAAATATTTATTTAAAAGATAATTGCATTGTTTCTTAGCAACTTAGCTAAAATTACATTTTGTTGATAACCTAATGAAAAGAAGTAATTAGTTAATTTTAATAAGAATAATAAAAATTGCAATACAAAACTAGTTTTTAAAATCCTCTAAAACTTTTAAAAAAATACGAAATAGATGTTGCCATATTCAACAAGAGAAGTTAACAATAACTTTACATTTACTTATTAAAAAATTTACAATCAATAAGGTTATTAAGATGCGTTAATAACTTACTTAAGCTACTGATTTTTAATTTATAGTAGCTGGTATAGATTGTCAATAAAATCTTTTAGCTATACAAAACAAGTATATCTACATAAAATTGTAAGCGCTATTAACAAGCTATAATCATCACCATTTTTTTTAAATTTAAATAAAATAAATAAATATTAAATCAATACTTGTTTATAAGTTAAAATGAAACGGAAATTATCTAGTTTACATTCAGTTTTGGGTAAGCTATGGATTATAATTTGTAATTTTCCAAAAATTTTAAAAATTAATGTCGAATAAAAAGAAAAAATCTTCAAGTCAAAAAAAGAATGAAATTACGAAAGGTATTTTCACGGTACTTGAAAAGGAACCTAATAAGAGTTTTAACTATAAAGAGATTGCAGCTAAGTTATATATAGAAAATGCTAATGATAGAAACGAACTTATTAAAAGGTTAGTAGAATTAAAAGAAAAGAAAAGGATAATAGAAGAAGAAATAGGCAAATATAAAGCTATTGAATCTACAAAAAGTTACCATACCGGTAAAGTTGATGTTACGGGTAGAGGTAATGCGTATATTATTATTGAAGGTTTTGAAGATGATGTTTTTGTTCCCTTTAATAAACTCAATAAAGCTTTCCATAAAGATATTGTTGAAGTTTATGTATATCCAAGAAGAAAAAGTAAAAAGTTAGAAGGCGAAGTAACTAAAATAGTAGAACGCTATAAAAGTAATTTTGTTGGAGTTGTAGAAATTCAAAAGACATTTGCATTTGTTCGTATTTCAGATTTTAGAATGTATACAGATTTTTTTGTTTCTAAGGAAAATATAAACAATGCTCAAGACGGCGATAAGGTGATTGTAGAATTTATAGAATGGCCAGATCAAAGAGATTCGCCATTTGGTAAAATAACCAATGTTCTTGGAAAACCAGGAGAACACAATACCGAAATTCATTCCATTTTAGCAGAGTACGGACTTCCTTACGAATTCCCTGCAGAAGTAGAACAGTTTGCAAATACTTTAGATACTGCTATAAAAGCTGAAGAAATTGCCAAACGTAGAGACATGCGTAAAACGCTAACATTTACAATAGATCCAAAAGATGCAAAAGATTTTGATGATGCACTTTCTTTTGTAGTTTTAGAAAACGGAAATTATGAGATAGGTATTCATATTGCAGATGTATCACATTATTTGAGACCAGACACCATCATGGATGATGAAGCTTATGAAAGAGCAACATCGGTTTATTTGGTAGATAGAGTTGTTCCTATGTTGCCAGAAATATTATCAAATAATGCCTGTTCTTTGAGGCCGAACGAAGAAAAATATACCTTTTCAGCGGTGTTCGAAATTGATAAAAAAGCACATGTCATTAACCAATGGTTTGGGAGAACAGTGACCAACTCCAACGAACGTTTTTCTTATGAAGAAGCCCAGCATATTATAGAAACTAAACAAGAAACTATTCCTGAAGATATTTCTATCAGAGGAAACGCATACAAAGTTGCAGAGGAAATCGTAGAAGCTACCTTAAAATTAGATGAATTAGCTAAAATAATGCGAATCCGAAGAATGAATGCAGGAGCAATTTCATTTGATAAAGTAGAAGTGAGGTTTAATTTAACAGCAACTGGAGAACCAGAAAGTGTTTATTTCAAAGAAGCAAAAGACGCTAATAAATTAATTGAAGAGTTTATGTTATTGGCGAATAAAAAAGTAGCTGAATTTATTGGAAAACAAAAGCCTAAGAAAACTTTTGTTTACAGGATTCACGATGAACCTAACGAAGAAAAATTGATGGCTTTAAACGGAATTGTATCTCGTTTTGGTCATAAAATAGATTTTAAAGATAAAAAATCTATCAGCGCTTCCTTAAATAAACTTTTAGAAGATGTAAAAGGAAAAGGTGAGCAAAATTTAGTAGATACTTTAGCTATACGCAGTATGAGTAAAGCTATTTATACCACCGATAATATTGGTCATTATGGTTTAGCTTTTGATTCTTATACACATTTTACCTCACCTATCCGGAGGTATCCTGATGTTATGGTACATCGTTTATTACAACATTATTTAGATGGTGGAGCCACTGCAAAAGAAGAGGTTTACGAAGAAAAATGTAAGCATTCGTCTAATATGGAGTCTTTAGCGGCCAACGCAGAGCGCGATTCTATAAAATATATGCAGATTAAATTCATGCAAGATCATCAAGATAGAGAATTTATTGGGGTAATTTCCGGTGTAACCGAATGGGGTATTTATGTGGAAATTGTTGAAAATAAATGTGAAGGAATGGTGCGCATTAGTGATATAAAAGGTGATTACTATAACTTTGATGATAAGCAATACGCCATTATCGGCGAACGAACTAAAAAAGTGTATCAATTAGGTGATGAAGTCGTGGTTATGGTTAAAAATACAGACTTAGTAAAAAGGCACCTAGATTTTACACTGATTGGGAAGGTACAATAGGTGTTTTTTGTGTTCTGCAACAGAATTTGTTTAGTAATAAATGCAATTACCTAAAAGCAAAAAAATGAAACAATTTTTGATGGTTTACTTCTCAATATTTGTGCTCGTGCCAATACAAGCGCAAAACGATAAAATAACCCAAAATCTAGATAAGTTTACCACCGTAAAAGCCTACGATGGATTGTCTATAAATTTAATAAAATCAGATGTGAACAAAGCAGTAGTTACAGGTGTAAATACCAATAAAGTAGCTATTGTTAATAATGATGGCGTTTTAAAATTAAGAATGGAAATCGGAAAATTTTTCAGTGGATACAGAACTTTTGTCGATTTGTATTATACGGAACAATTAATAACGATTGATGTCAATGAAGATGCTAAAATTGTAAATAAAGGACTTATAAAGCAAGATCTTTTAGAGCTAAAGGCACAAGAAGGAGGCGAACTTATTATCAACGCACAAGTAGAACAATTATTAATAAAAACGGTTTCTGGTGGTATTATCACAACCACAGGTTTTTCGGACAACCAAGATATAATAATTAATACCGGCGGCATTTACCAAGGGAAAGCCTTTAAAACCAACTTCACTACCGTAAATGTAAATGCAGGCTCCAGAGCAGAGATATATGCGGTTAATTACGCAAAAGTAAGTGTTAAGGCCGGAGGAGAAGTGCTGGTGTATGGTAATCCAAAAAAAATGGATGAAAAAACTGTTTTCGGAGGTACAATTACTAGAATGTAATTTTTTAAGAAATAAAAATAATTCGTTAGATAATTAATAGCATTCATTAAGTGACTAGATTGAATGATTACAGGATATTATTAAAAACGATTTAGAATTACTAATTATGTTAGAAGATGTTCAGGCGGCAATACCATTAGGCTTTCTTTTAAGTTTTATGATTGGGCCTGTTTTTTTTGTGCTACTAGAAACGAGTGCCACAAAGGGGCTTAGAGCCGCTTTAATTTTTGATTTAGGAGTTATTCTCGCAGATATTCTGTTTATAACTGTAGCTTATTTTAGTAGTTTTCAGTTGCTTCAAAATTTAAGTAACCAACCGGGACTTTATGTTTTTGGCGGGGTAATATTATTAACTTATGGTATTATTACTTTCAAAAAAAAACAAGTAAAATTCCGCAATGAAGATATAAAAATTACCAGCAGCGATTATTTTAGTCTATTTGTAAAAGGTTTTCTATTGAATTTTATAAATATTGGCGTCCTAGTTTTTTGGTTGGGTATTATAATCATCGTTGGCCCTAGTTTAGAGAACAATAGCGAACGTATTATTGTGTTTTTTACAGCCATGATAGCAGCTTATTTTGTAACTGATATTTTTAAAATACTCTTAGCAAAACAACTGCGAAAAAAACTAACGCCGAGGCGTATTTTTTTAGTCAAAAAAAGTCTAGGTATTATTCTTATGGTATGTGGTGCGGTGCTGATTATCAAAGGCTTTCTCCCAAATGATAAATTAAATATCCAAAACGGAATAGACTTGATTAGGGAGGCGGAGTAGAAGTAAGTAATAGTGTGGTTTATTTTTTTTGAGGTTTTGTAATTAATTAAAAAAAACGATAGAAATAAGAAATATACTTAAAGCTGTACTTGGGTTTATGCCAACAATTGCCCTTTTAATCTTTGTGCGGTCATTTATTTATTCTGCAACGCTATATTCCGGATTGTCTGGGGCGAACTTGAACTCAGTCCCGATGCTTCGGGAGCAACGCTATTAAAAAGCAATCAAACAAAAAATCCCCTTCTAATAAAGAAGAGGATTATTGTAGAGGCATCGAGCGGATTCGAACCGCTGTACAAGCTTTTGCAGAGCTCTGCCTAGCCACTCGGCCACAATGCCATTTTGAGAATGCAAATTTACAAAAAATTATTAGGAAGTATAAAAATACTTAGATAAAAAAACCACTTCTTTTTTAGCCTAAAGAAGTGGTTTTTATGGAGGCATCGAGTGGACTCGAACCACTATAGAAGTTCTTGCGGAACTTTGTCTATCCAATTCGACCACAATGCCATTTTTATAGCATAAAGGTGAGGAATTTTTCAGAGTTAATAAAAAGCAAAACGTGCAGTTTAACGAGTTAATTGCAAGTTTATAGAAACCATTTCAACATCTCCACTTATTGGAGGATTTATTTTTGAAACCGTTACTTCAGCTTTGGTAACAGTGGAACATGATTTTAAAATTCGCTCTAAAATGCGTCTTGCAACCTGCTCTAATAACTTGGCTTTGATTGCCATTTCTTCTTTAACAATATAATTTATCAACACATAATCTACGGTGTCATTAAGATCATCTGTATTGGCGGCCTTTGTTAAATCTGCCTCTATGACAACATCAACCCTATAATCGCTCCCGATAACGCTTTCTTCTTTTAAGCACCCATGATAGGCATAAACTCTAATATTACTAAGGCTAATTTTTCCCACAAACATTTTTTACAAAGCTAATGAAACCTAGCTTAAATGCTATGTATTTTAAGCCTATTTATTAGGTGCATCTATAGCTACTTAATGCTTGGTATAAATCCACACCTAAAGTAACCACTTGTTTATCAATACTATAATTACTTATTTCGTTTAACTTAATTTGATGGAAACATCCAAAGTATAAATTATTCTTTTTTAGGCCAAAAAGCAGCGAAAGAAAGTTAGGAGAACCAGGTTGCTCGATGCATATTCTAAAGCTTAAACCAAAATCATAAAATCTAAACTTCATATTCAGGTCGGTTTCTGGTCTATTATTATTTTTAAACATTTTTAAAAAACATAGATGGCTTTATCTCCATTTTTTTGTTTTTACTTGTCTTATCACGGTATCCGGTATATAAGTAATAGTTTCTTAATCGGTCTTATTCAAAATTAACGTTAAAACTGGTCAAATCTTTATTTGATAAATTTGATATGCTAAGCCTAAAATAAAAGCTTTCTTTTCGATAGAGCAGACCAACATCTAAATTGTGGTTTGTTGTAAAACGATCTTAGGTTACCGCCGGATCTCCATCGGAATCAATAAATTTTTGAAAATCAATTCTAAATTGGTTAAACTTATAAGATAATCTGAAAGATAAAAATTCGTCGTCAGAACGATTTAAGGTGAGGTGATGTGCAAAAGACAAGCTTTTTAATGCTCTTTCTGGTAGTGATTTTAATAGAAAGGTTACTTCAAAATACTTTTGTATTTCCCAGCATTTTTCAACAATTCGGTGGCGGTTAAAATAGCTTCGTCGTGGGTTAAGTAATATTCAAAAAGACCTTCGTTATAAAAATAGCGTGTAACAATTTCGTCTTCTAATTGTTTTATAATTTCTTTTTTAGACTTGTCTAAACCTGTGATTTTTTTGGTTTTTATTTCGGCGAGTAAGCTGCGGTATTTTTCTTGTACATTAGCATCAAGTAAATCGCTATCATTTAAAGTCATTGCTTTATTTAGTGCTTTCTCGGTTTCGGTTTCAAAAGAAAAACCATTGGATTTTATATAATTTTTAAAATTTTCAAAATCAGCATCTGAAAATTTAAAATTGTTAATATCTGTCACTTTATTTTTATAGTAAAAGTCTGTGGCAAAGTCAAAAATAGCATTTTCTCTTAATAAGGCATCGGTTAAGGTATTTGTTTTTAAAACGGTTATCTCTATATCGGGTAATATGCCGCCGCCATCTTTTACTTTACGGCCATTGCGGGTTTTAAAATCTTGAATATCGCCTGTTTTTGTGGCCTTACCTTGGGCATCTCTATGCAAATAGTCCAAAGACTGTATGCAGCGGCCAGAGGGTGTGTAATATCTTGAAATGGTTACTTTAAGCTGTGTGCCGTAAGTAAGTTTTAAGGGTCGTTGTACCAAGCCTTTTCCAAAACTTCGTGCGCCCACAACTACAGCGCGGTCTAAATCTTGTAAACTGCCCGAAACAATTTCACTGGCCGAAGCGCTGCTGCCATTCACCAAAACAACTAATGGAATCTCAGTGTCGATAGGTTGGTTTTTGGTTTTATATTCGGAATTAAACTTTTTAACTTTTGATTTTGTGGTGACAATCAACTCGTTTTGTGGCACAAAAAGATTGACAACGTTAATAGCCTCGGAAAGTAAACCGCCAGGATTACCACGTAAATCTAATATAATTTGTTCTGCTCCTTTATTTTTTAGCGCAATTAAAGCCGATTTGGTTTGCTCCGATGCCTTTTGGTTGAATTTAGACAATACAATATAGCCTGTTTGGTCATTTACCATTTTATAAAATGGTACGGCATCCACTTCAACAGCTTCTCTAGTAATAGAGGTATTAGCGGTTACACCTCGCCTTTTATAAGTAACGGTAACGCTCGTATTATTTGCTCCTTTTAAGAGCTCGGTGGCGTTGTCTTGAAAGTCTTTTACTAAAATATCACCAATTTTTATGATTTCATCGCCCGCTTTTAAACCTGCTTTATCGGCAGGATAATTTTTATAAGGCTCAACGATCAGTAATTTGTCTTTATAGGAGCGGACAATCGCTCCAATGCCCGAATATTCGCCGGCGTTATTAATTTTATAGGCTTCTACATCCTGTTCGTTTAAAAAACGGGTGTAAGGGTCTAAATCTTCTAACATATTTTTTATGGCGGTATCCATTAATTCTGCGGGATTGGTTTCATCCACATAATTCATGTTAAGCTCTTTAAATAGCGTGGTAAAAATTTCAATCTGTTTTGCGATTTCAAAAAATTCGCTTTTAAAACCACTTCCTACTATGATGAAAATAAAGGCAAGAACAGGAATAATGATTTTCTTTTGTATTAATTTTTTCATGCAATTATTTTAATAAAGTTCTAAAAAAAAAGTTCAAGCTCAAGTGAACACTTTGGCTCTGCTTATTACAAGAGTTTAAATCTAAATTTAAGCTTAAGTGCATGCTTCGGCTAAGCTCAGGGCATAGGTACAAGTTCAAAAAAGTTTAAAGTAAAACCTTTTCTCTTTTAGCTATTGGCTTCTGGTTTCTCTTTCTTCTCTTTTCTTTGGTTTCCTGTAGCGATTGGCTTTTTTTAAACGATCAACTAACCAGTACCTTTTCCTTAAACTTCTTCAAAAGCTCAGCCATGGCCTCATGCACTTGTTTTGACTCTGGCATTTCATTTCCAAGATACATAATTAACAACGCATAGTTGGCTTCACAATTGTTAAAAACGATTGCTTTATTCAATCTATAGGCTTCGCGCAACACTCTTTTAATGCGATTCCTTTTTACGGCACTTTTAAACTTACGTTTTGTCACGGTTACGCCGGTTTTGAAAGGAACTGTTTGTGTTGCATTGGTTTTTACATAGACCATGCGCAAGGGAAATTGGGTAACACTTTTGCCTTCAGCAAATAGTTTTTCGAAAAGCTTTTTGCTTTTTAGTTTTTCAATTCTTGAATAGGTTAAGTCGGGCTTGTGCTCCACGTAGGTTTTTTAAAATTGCAATAAGCAACAAAGATACAGTTTAGGTTCATATACCTTGCCATGCTTAAATCTTAACGCGAGCCGACAAGTGTTGCAATGGTGCTACAGATACTTTTTTCTTATAGAAAAACTCAAACATTCATGTTCTTTGTGTTCTTCAACTCCGATTTTCACACGCTTGTAGAAGCGTGTTCTACCTTTTAGCAAGGCCCTCGACAGGCCTAGACCGACATTGTTGTGTTCAATTGTCGATGCAGTCGCTTGAGAGATTTTTTATTTTGCCTACTGCTTTTCCCAAACATTATTTTCAGCATCCACATCAGCCATTAATTGCGTTGGGTCAATCAAAATGCCTTTTATCGAAGCTAATGGCTTTTTAATATTTATTTCATAAGTAGGAAAAGCCCAAGCCCAATCCGTTAAAACTGTTCTTTTTAGATTAGGATATGGATTTTCTTTTTCGCCACGCATCATTCTAAGTGGGGCATAAAAAGTTTCTTGAGAACCATCTTCGTATACCACTAAAAGATCAATGGGCATTGGCATTAAACCAATACGCTCTAAAGTAATTTTGGTATTTTCCTCATCAGCATCCACACTTTTAATGCCATAATCAATAGTGTTGGTGGTTTGTGTCCAATCCATTAAATACCAATCTAGTTCCATTCCCGAAACTTTTTCAGCGGTTCTTTTGACATCATTTGGCGTTGGGTGTTTAAATTTAAAATCGTCGTAATACTTTTTAATGGTTTCCATTAGCTTATCTTGACCTATGATATAACCTAATTGCGATAAAAATAACTCGCCTTTGCTATAGGCTGCAATGCTGTATGGTGTATTTTCTGCATACCGATCAGCATGGGTGGTTTGCGGTTGTTCTTTGCCAGATTTTACCAAATAATTATAGCTTCTATAAGCCCCTTCAAACGGATTTTCTTTTTTTCCCGGCATATATTCATTCATATACAAAGTGGAAATAAAGGAAGTGAAGCCTTCATCCATCCAGCCGTGTTTGGCTTCGTTGGTGGCTAAAACATGCTGAAACCAAGTGTGTGCTAGCTCGTGAGCGGTTACCCCTACCAAACTCCCAAATTTTCGTTCGCCTGTAATTAAGGTTGCCATTGCGTATTCCATACCACCATCACCACCCTGAATCACAGAATATTGCTCGTAAGGATATTTACCGATGTTTTTTCCGAAAAAATCCATCATTTCTGCAGTTTTAGGCTGTAGATTTTTCCAATTTTCAGCGATTTCTGGCTTGTTTTTATATAAAAAATGAAGCATTGGGCCATTTTCAACTTTTAAAGTATCGTGTATATAATCAGGATCGGCAGCCCACATAAAATCGTGTACCATAGGCGCTTTGAAATGCCAAGTCAAGGTTTTGCCTTTTTGTTTTGGTATTTTGGTGCCAGGAGCTTCGTATCCGTGTCCAATTTCTTGTGGGTTTTGTAAATAACCAGTTCCACCAACGGTATACGCTTTATCAATCGTAAGTTTTACATCAAAATTACCCCAAACGCCGTGAAATTCACGAGCAATATAAGGGTCGGCATGCCAACCTTCAAAATCGTATTCTGCTAATTTTGGGTACCACTGACTCATGGAAAGCGCAACCCCTTCTGAGCTATTACGACCAGAACGACGAATTTGTAAGGGTACTTGTCCTTTAAAAGTCATATCAAAAGCAGCTTTACCGCCTGACGGGATTGGTTCTGCTAAGTTTACTACTAAAACAGTACCTTCCTCTGCAAACGTGACTGGTTTTCCGTTTTGAGAAAGGGAATTTATCCGTAAATATCCTATTTCATCAGGTTTTAGAGTAGCGATTCTACTTTGCTCGCCGTTCATCATTCTTTTATCAGGATCAGCGATAGATTGTAACCGAATATCCATTTCACTGCCTGGTTGAAAGGCATTAAAATACAAATGGTAATATACCCTGTTAAGCTCCTCTGGAGAATTGTTGGTATAGACTAATTTTTGTATTCCTGTAAATTGATGTGTTTTTACATCCATCGAAACATCCATAGTATAGTCCACATGTTGCTGCCAATAACTGGTATTTTGTGCCACCATAGCAACACTTAAAAATGCCATTAAATAGGATAGAATTACTTTTTTCATTTGAATAAATACGTTTAATTGTTTTAATACTTTTATTTAATAGTTTAAAGTCGAATGTCTAAGGTCAAAAGATGGATAATTAATTCTTAATTTACAACAACGAACTACTTTCTTCCTTATAGTTTAACCTTTCCAGATGCTACTTGATTTGCAAGAATAAGTGCATTGTAGGCATTTACTATTTTGCCAGATTTTGATAAGGTATTAAAATTACTTGATGTAGCAGGATTTCCAGCAACGACTACTTTGGCTTTGGTTGTTAAACCCGATTGTAAAATAATTTGTTTAACCTCACTAGCTTTTAGTTTTGGATATTGGGATCTAATTAAAGCAGCAACGCCAGCAACTCCAGGAGCTGCCATGGAAGTTCCACTATTAAAATCGTATTTATTACCTGGCATTGTGGCATAAATATCACTACCAGGCGCAAAAACATCTACGTTGATGGTCCCATAATTTGAGAATGAAGACACCAATTCTGAACCATACTTTCTGGTCAGTGAACCAACTGTAATTACATTATCTGCAAATTCAGCGCCGTTATTAATCTGATCGTTTGGAAAATTTGCATTTTCTAGATTGTCTAAGTCTTCACCATCATTGCCGGCAGCGTGAATAAAAAGCACATCGTTATCCGCAGCGTATTTTATGGCATCATATACCCATTGCGCATTAGGCGAAAAGCCTTTTCCGAAACTTCCGTTGATGATTTTTGCGCCGTTATCAACAGCATATCGAATACCTAAAGCAATATCTTTATCGTACTCATCGCCATTGGGTACCGCTCTAATACTCATAATAGCCACATTATTGGCAACGCCGTTAACACCTTTTCCGTTGCCGCGTTGCGCTGCAATAATTCCCGCTACGTGCGTTCCATGACTTTCATCTTCTGAACGACTTTGAGGGTTACCGTTGCCGTAATTTGTATCACTTATGTCGTAAGGATCGTCGCCAACTAATGTTCTTCCATCAAAATCAACCTTTAAATTATAATTTAATTGGTCTGTCATTGAAGTTATTGCTCCAGTAATATCTTTAATAAAGCTTGGAACATCTTCTGCAAAGCTAAAAACCTGATTGATCATGCCGATGCTTTGTTGCATGGCCTCATCATCTGGTTTTAGAGCGGCAACTTCTTTTTTAGTATAAGTTGTTTTTCCTAATTCTTTTTGAATAGCGGTATCAGAAATTTTTACAGTTTGCAATATTTGCTCGTAATATTCCTTGTTTTTTAGTGCTTCGTCATATTTTTTATCTAAATCAGCTTTTGCTTTTGCCTGATATGCCGCATCGCCTAATTTAAGCCTAACAATACGGCTTATTTCTAACTGCTCATTGTATGATTCGCCTAAAAAGTTGTAGCCGTGAATATCGTCAACATAGCCATTATTATCATCATCTTTATTATTTCCAGGAATCTCTTTAACATTTTTCCAAAGCACATTTACTAAATCTTCGTGTTTTAAATCAACACCAGAGTCTAAAACGGCCACAATTACTTTTTCACCTTTTTTGTTTTTGATAATTTCTGAGTAAGCTCTTTCAATCGCCATTCCGGGAATGGTATCTAATATAAGATCAGCGTGGCCCCAGTTTTGCTTTTGTGTTTCGGTTAAATCAGCAATCTTGAGAGGAATAGTGTCTATATTTTCAATAGGTGTATTAAGTAATACAGGGGTTGCTCCACAGCTTGCTAATAATGCTGCAGCTGCGATCAGGGCAAACATATTTTTTATAAAATTGAAATTCATAGGGGAAATAATTTTAAGATAATAAATGATGATTATAGTGTTTTAATTAAAAATTTCTTCGAAAATATGACTATTTTTTAAATGTACCTTATTTTCTGTTTCTTCTAAGGTGCAAATTTGATGGTGTGCATCATGTTCCAAAAAAAGGCAGAAGTTATTGGCTGCTGCTTTTTTTAGAAATTTTTCCTTTTCTGCAAGTGTTAATAAAGGGCGAGTATCATAACCCATAACGTAGGGTAGCGGAATATGCCCGACAGTAGGCAGTAAATCTGCCATAAAAACTACGATTTTATCTTGGTATTTAATATGTGGAATCATTTGCTTATCGGTATGCCCATCCACATAGAGAATATCAAAACCTAATTCGGAACCATATTGAAATTCTGTAACGGTGGTTTTAGCGATAAAGTTCAGTTGTCCGCTTTCTTGCATGGGCAACAAATTTTCTGATAAAAATGATGCTTTTTCACGATTATTTGGTTTTGTGGCCCAGTTCCAATGGTCCTCATTCGTCCAGAACTTTGCATTTTTAAAAGCAGGTTCGTATCCAGTGCGGTCTTTATTCCATTGGATGCTTCCACCACAATGATCAAAATGCAGATGTGTTAAAAAAACATCGGTAATGTCATCTTTATGAAATCCGTATTTTTTCAGTGATTTATCCATACTATGGTCGCCCCACATATCATAATAACTAAAAAATTTGTTGGATTGTTTGTTGCCCATTCCAGTATCAATCAAAATAAGCCGATTATTTTCTTCTATTAGTAAACTGCGGGCGGCGATGTCTATTCTATTTTGATGGTCAGCAGGGTTTGTTTTGTTCCAAAGCGTTTTAGGAACAACACCAAACATAGCCCCGCCATCTAACTTAAAATTACCAGTTTCTATTGGGTATAACTTCATGAATTGTAAATAATCTTGAAATTTAAGAAAATGAATAATTAAATAAGATTAATTAAGAGTTTTTAACGAATTGGATAAATAAGGAAGGTCTATTTCGACAATATTAAAAAAGGACATAGCGAGCTATTTTATATTTAATAATAGCCATAATCATTTTTAGTCCTGCCCATTTTGATTTAGACGTGGTTTTAAAATTGACTACTTAAAATAAAAACTGTAATTTTCCAAAAAAATAATAGTTTATGGTTGAACTTGCAGGAATTATCGTATTGGGGATTGTTGCCCAATGGGTAGCATGGAGATTGAAGCTTCCTGCCATTTTACCTTTAATTTTAATTGGATTATTAGTAGGCCCCATTGCTACTTTATACACAACAGACGGATCAAAATTAATTGAACCTATTTGGAATGGCACAAAAGGCTTATTTCCTGGAGATGGCTTGTATTATTTTGTTTCATTGGCAATTAGCGTTATCTTATTTGAAGGCGGCTTAACCCTTAAACGGTCTGAAATAAAAAATGTAGGCCCCGTTATTACCAAGTTGATTACTTTAGGAAGTTTAGTTACTTTTTTTGGGGCTGCCATTGCTGCTTATTATATTTTTGGATTGAGCTGGCAGATGTGTTTCTTGTTTTCAGCATTGATTATCGTTACAGGTCCTACGGTAATTACCCCAATATTGCGGAATATTCCACTTAAAAAAGATGTGTCAACAGTTTTAAAATGGGAAGGTATTTTAATTGATCCCATCGGGGCTTTAGCTGCGGTATTAGTATTTGAGTTTATTAGTGTTGGGGAAGGTCAAGCATATACCCAAACCGCTTTAATCGAATTTGGCAAAATTCTACTTTTTGGCTTTACTTTTGGCTTTACTTTTGCTCATGGATTGGCATTTGCCATAAAAAGAAACTATATTCCTCATTATTTACTGAATGTTGTCTCATTATCTACGGTACTACTTGTTTTTGTGGAGTCTGATATTTTTGCCCACGAATCGGGACTTTTAGCCGTTGTAGTTATGGGGATGGTGCTGGGAAATATGGATTTGCCAAACAAAAAAGAGTTACTTTATTTTAAAGAATCCCTGAGTATTCTTTTAATCTCAATACTTTTCATCCTCTTAGCCGCAAACATCAATATCGCAGATTTACAGCTTATTCTTACTTGGCAAACCTTGGTTTTATTTGCCATTATTGTTTTTATTATCAGACCCGTTGGTGTTTTCTTGAGTACACGAGGCTCCAATCTAAAATTTAATGAAAAACTATTTATAGGATGGGTTGGACCACGAGGGATCGTAGCGGCGGGTATTGCCTCTCTATTTGGCTCTAAACTAATAGTTAGAGGAGAACCAGGTGCGGAATATATAACTCCTTTGGTTTTTATGATTGTTTTAGGTACAGTACTCTTAAATGCCACCACAGCAAGACTTTTTGCCAAACTAGTGGGTGTATTTTTAAAGCACTCGGAAGGCATTTTGATTATTGGTGCGTCAAAGGCATCAAGGCTAATAGGTGCTTATTTAAAGAATAACAATAGGCACGTAGTATTAATAGACAACAACGCAACCAATGTCAATAAGGCAAAAAAAATGGGGCTAGATGCGATTGAAGCCAATATATTTTCAGATACCCTTACAGATAATCTAGAGTTAAGTGATGTGGGCTACTTAATGGCATTAACGGGCAACTCCGACATTAACAAATATGCTATCGACAAATTCACCAAAGAATTTGGCGAACATGGGGCCTTTAGATTGGTTACAGGAGATGAAATGAGCGATCCTGAAAACAGCCCAAAGGAAGGTCTTTTTTCTCATACCGATGATTTTATTAAACTAACTGAGATAGTAAGGCAGTTTCCAGTTATTCAAGAAATAGATTTAAAATCAACGGAACATTACAACAGCCTGATAGAAATTACGAAAGCAGATGCCGATATTATTCCTATTTTTCTAAAATCACCTGATGGCGATTTAAAAATTATACCGTCATTTAGCACACAATTTGAAGATATTACCAATGAATTTAAATTGGTGTATTTAGGTAAAAAGTTTGAGGTTGACGAGGCTGTAGTAAAAACAAAGAAGTCGGTGGATAAAGATTAGTTTAATGGTACGCTAAACGTAAACTGCTTTGCGCTAAAAAAAGATATTTAGCATTAAATTTTTGAGCTAATCAATCAATTTTAATCATTTTTAAGTTTTAATAATATTGAAAAATAATATTTTATTTCCCGGTTAAACATAGTATATATAGAGCTCATTCACCAAATATTATGTTTTTTATTGCATGAAGCCAAATTTAATGAGAGTTTTGAGAAAGAAAACATTGAGTAGTTATTATTTTTGAACTTCAAAAAACAAGATAAATTAAGCATAAATCACTTAAAGATTTTTTAATCATTCAATTTTAGCACCGCCATAAATGCTTCTTGCGGAATTTCTACATTCCCCACTTGACGCATGCGTTTTTTACCTTTCTTTTGTTTTTCTAATAGCTTTCTTTTACGAGAAATATCACCACCGTAACATTTGGCAGTAACATCTTTTCGCAAGGCTTTAATGGTTTCTCTAGAGATAATTTTAGAACCAATTGCTGCCTGAATCGGAATATCAAATTGTTGTCTAGGGATGAGTTCTTTTAACTTTTCGCACATTTTTTTTCCGATATTCGCCGCGTTATCAAAATGTATTAAGGCAGATAGAGCATCAACTGGTTGTGCATTTAATAAAATATCAACCCTAACTAATTTAGATGCACGCATCCCAATTGGGGTATAATCAAAAGAAGCATATCCTTTTGAAACTGTTTTTAAGCGGTCGTAAAAATCAAATACAATTTCTGCGAGCGGCATATCAAAACTTAATTCTACCCTATCTGTAGTTAAATAGGTTTGGTTGTTAATAATACCTCTTTTTTCTATACATAAAGACATCACATTCCCTACAAAGTCAGACTTTGTAATAATCGTGGCTTTTATATATGGCTCTTCCACACGATCAATTGTAGAAGGGTCTGGCAAATCGGTTGGGTTATTTACAATTAAGGGAACTTCACTGTCTTTTCTGGTAAAAGCATGGTAACTTACGTTGGGTACGGTGGTGATGACCGTCATATCAAACTCACGCTCCAAGCGTTCTTGAATAATTTCCATGTGTAACATTCCTAAGAAACCACAACGGAAACCAAAACCAAGTGCCGCACTACTTTCTGGCGCAAAAACTAAAGAAGCATCATTCAACTGTAACTTTTCCATGGAAGAACGCAGTTCTTCAAATTCTTCGGTATCCACAGGATAAATACCAGCAAACACCATTGGTTTTACATCTTCAAAACCTCCAATTGGGTTTTTTGTTGGGCTTGCAGCATCGGTAATGGTATCACCGACTTTAATTTCTCGAGCGTCTTTAATTCCTGTAATTAAATAGCCAACATCACCCGCTTTTATGCTCTGTTTTGGGTGTTGTGTAAGTTTTAGTGTGCCTACTTCGTCGGCATAATAATCTTTATTGGTGGCAACAAATTTTATTTTTTGACCTTTCTTAATTTCGCCATTTATCACTCTAAAATAAGTTTCAACGCCCCTAAAAGGATTATAGACAGAGTCGAAAACTAAAGCTTGTAATGATTCATCTAAATTGCCTTTTGGCGGCGGAATACGCTCAATAATAGCCGAGAGAATTTCTTCGATACCTATCCCAGTTTTTGCACTAGCAGGGATAACTTCTTCGGCCTTACAGCCTAATAAATCTACAATATCATCTGTAACTTCTTCAGGGTTTGCGCTTGGCAAATCAACTTTATTAAGTACAGGAATTATTTCTAAGTCGTTCTCTAAGGCCAGATACAAATTGCTAATTGTTTGTGCCTGTATACTTTGAGCAGCATCAACCACTAAAAGTGCACCTTCGCAAGCAGCAATAGATCTAGAAACTTCATACGAAAAATCTACGTGGCCAGGCGTATCGATTAAATTTAATACATACTGCTCGCCTTTGTAGGTATATTCCATCTGGATAGCATGACTTTTTATGGTAATACCACGCTCGCGCTCCAAATCCATGCTATCTAGCACTTGCGCTTTTTTATCACGATCAGTAACAGAGCCGGTAAATTCTAACAAACGATCGGCTAAGGTGCTTTTTCCGTGATCTATGTGCGCAATAATGCAGAAGTTTCTTATGTTTTTCATGTATGCTGAATATTTTCAGTAGTCAATTTTTTTTATTGCTTTATCTGATGATGATTTAAGCAGCTGCAAAGATAATCCATTTGTTGACCAAAGATTATGGGAACAATAGAAATATAGAATAAATTCAACCAAACCAGAATTTTTTTAAAAAAGATTACATTTTTTGTAAATTAAAAATTAAATTTTAGTCAAATTTAACCAAAACCAACCCTGCTTAAAAAGTTTTAAAACCGTATTTCTGTTATTTCTTCTGCTATGTATTGGGTTTTTGCCAACCCAAGCTTTGCAGGTTTCTGGACGTGTAAAAAATAATACAAATCAAAACATTGCTTATGCAAGTGTGCTTTTACTTAAAATAAGCGATTACTATATGGTTTCTGAAGTGTCTGTCAATGAAACCGAATTTTTTACGATTTACAACATCGAACCAGATATTTATTTTTTATAAGCTAGTTATATCAACAAAAAATCTGCCTTTTTACCTACTGATATTTTTAAAGAGGACAATATTGGCACTATTTTGTTGGAGGAAGATACCCAACAATTAGCCTAAGTGATTGTGTTTTCCAATAATCTAACGATGGAGAGAAAAGCAGATAGGTTAATTTTTAATATGGAAAAGAGCTGTTGTTTCTTTAATAGCGGAAGATTTGTTGGGTAAGGCAAATACAACTTTAACTTCAGCGTATTTAAATCAAGATAATTTCAGTTTTAGCCGACCAGAAACACAATTTGTTCGATTTGCGTTTACTGATAATTTTGCCAATTTTAGAATTTTAGACAACAAACGAGCGCTCGAAAAAGTGGAGTCTGATTGTTTAAATAAATAGGTCTCTCCAGTGGCTTTAGCTTGTGCTCAATGTGGCCGAAGTTTCCGAAGGCTTAGCGGAGAATTGTTATTCAGCGACAAACAAATTTGGTCTCTAAAGTCTCCATCATTTAATTTAATGCTGAGCGCAGTCGAAGCATTGGAGAGTTATTGGAGGCCTATTGCCACTCCGCAATAAACAAGTTCGTATCTCTGCCACCACCGTTATTTCGGTTACTTGAGAAAATTAAGTGCTTACCATCATTAGAAAAAACAGGGAAAGCATCAAAGGTTTCGCTGTGGGTAACCCGTTCTAAGTTTTTTCCATCAATATTAATTAAATATAAATTGAAAGGAAATCCTTTTTCGGCCTCAAAATTACTAGAGAATAATATTTTTTCTCCAGAAGGATGAAAAAATGGACTCCAATTGGCATTTCCTAAGAAGGTTAATTGTCTTAAATCGCTACCATCGGCATTACAAATAAACAATTCCATATCTGTGGGTTCTACCAAACCGTCTGCTAATAAATTTTTATATTTTTTTACTGCTTCGGGTGTTTTTGGGCGTGATGCTCTAAAGATTAATTTTGTGCCATCGGGAGAGAAAAAAGCACCACCATCATAGCCTAGCTCATCTGTAATTTGTTTCACCTCAGTGCCATCTAAATTCATAGTATACAATTCTAAATCGCCATTCCGTGTTGAGGTAAACACAATTTTATCGCCTTTTGGAGAAACTGTAGCTTCTGCATCATAACCAGGCTCTGTAGTCAATTGTGCTGTAATATTACCTTTTAAATCTGAAACAAAAATGTCGAATGAATCATAAACAGGCCATACATAATTTCCGTTTTTA
>Ga0209390_10004690_pt1 | contig 20255 bp, 15 predicted proteins | sample BON01_FD_187212 | JGI IMG/M metagenome (GOLD analysis project Ga0209390, IMG submission 187212) | Freshwater microbial communities from Lake Bonney liftoff mats and glacier meltwater in Antarctica - BON-01 (SPAdes) (version 2) | ecosystem: Environmental > Aquatic > Freshwater > Ice > Glacier...
AGTTCGGCATTGTCCCGTTCTCTTAGTTCAACCGTTTGTTTTGAATTCATCCCAAGTGTTCAGCATACTTCTATCACGGGGTACAGTACAATCATTTGCATTTATACCATCACTTCTAATTACACCCGGGAGGGGAGGGGTTAGTCTCGGTTGGGTGGTGGGGTGGCGGCGATGACTGCGGCGCTCAGGTGGTCGGGCTCAAAGGCGGGGCAGCAGGAACCGCTGAGGGAGTAGCAGTCGTCGCAAATCACGACATCGCCGAAGTGGCCTTTGGTTTCGATGCCGCAGCGGGTGCAGTGAGGGATGATGGGAGCGGATTCCATGGGGCTTGAGAGTGCATGAAACTTCAACTGGCGCAAAAAATTACGGTTCCCGCGGGCATTGAGGGACCGGAAGACCTTGCGGGAGGCCGCTTCCCTGATTCCCATGCTGTCCCTTTAAGCCCTAGTCCTTCGATCCTTGCTCAATTTTCCATGTCCCGTTCCACCGCTGATTCCACTCTTGTCATTCGTCCAATCGCCAAACTCATGGCGGCCAATCGCTCTGAGATCGCAGTCCGGGTTTTTCGCGCGGGCACGGAGTTAGGACTCCGCACGGTGGCGATCTTTGCGCAGGAAGATCGGTTTTGTATTCATCGGTTCAAGGCGGATGAGGCTTACCAGGTCGGAGCGGGTAAGGGGCCGGTCGCGGCCTACCTTGATATCGAGAGCATCATCGGCATCGCGAAAGAGAAGGGCGTCGACGCCATTCACCCGGGTTACGGTTTTCTTTCGGAGAATCCGGATTTTGCCCGGGCCTGTGAAGCGGCGGGAATCGTGTGGGTGGGACCCCGGCCAGAATTGCTGGACAACATGGGTGATAAAACCGCGGCGCGGGCGATGGCCCAAAAGGTGGGCGTGCCAGTGCTGCCGGGAACGGAAGATCCCGTAAGGGATCGCGGCGAGGCGAAGAAGATTGCGAAAAAGATCGGCTTTCCGTTGATCATTAAAGCGGCGTTTGGCGGCGGCGGACGCGGCATGCGCATTGTAAAGACGGCCCCCGAATTGGATTCGTTGTTGGATGAAGCCCAGGGCGAGGCCGAACGGGCGTTTGGAAATCCCGCGGTGTTTCTGGAAAAATACATTCAGAACGCCAAGCACATCGAAGTGCAGATTTTGGGTGATAAGCATGGCAACGTGATGCACCTGCACGAGCGGGATTGTTCGGTGCAGCGTCGGCACCAAAAGGTGATCGAAGTCGCGCCGAGTTTTGGCTTACCGGAAAACGTGGTGACGGAGTTGTGCGCAGCAGCGGCGAACCTCGCGCGCTCGATCAAGTATGACAACGCGGGCACGGTGGAATTTCTCTACGATCTCGATCGGCACGAGTGGTTCTTCATCGAGATGAATCCACGTATTCAAGTTGAGCATACGGTGACCGAGGTGCTGACGGGGCTCGATCTCGTGCGAGCGCAGTTGTTGATCGCGCAGGGTTACGCGCTGCACTCACCCGAGGTCGGCATGCCGGCGCAAGAGGATGTGCCCCGTAACGGGTATGCGCTGCAGTCGCGCGTGACGACGGAAGATCCCGAAAGTAAGTTCATGCCCGATTATGGCCGCATCATGGCCTACCGTTCACCGGGCGGACTGGGGATCCGGATCGACGGGGGCATGGGATTCGCGGGCGCGGTAATCACCCCGTTTTACGATTCGATGTTGGCGAAGCTGGTGGCCAGTGGGCCGACGTATGAGATCGCGATGGCCCGCATGCACCGGGCTCTGGCGGAATATCGTATCCGCGGAGTGAAGACGAATATCCCGTTCCTCGAAAATGTGATTGCGCATCCGAAGTTTCGCACGGGGCAGGCGACCACGACGTTGATCGATACGACGCCGGAGCTGTTCCACTTTAAGAAGCGCAAGGACCGTGCGACCAAGTTGCTTAACTTTATCGGCGAAGTGGTGGTGAACGGGAATCAGCACGCCAAAGGCTATAAGCCGGCGGGCGCTTTTGCGACGCCGACCGTGCCGGGCCATGTGCATCGCGAAGCGCCACCGGCGGGCACGCGGCAGAAATTGCTCGAGTTGGGGCCCAAGGGATTTGCCGCATGGACGCTCAAGCAGACGCGCTTGCTGGTGACGGACACGACGTTCCGGGATGCCCACCAATCGTTGTTGGCGACGCGAGTGCGTTCTTTTGACATGTTGACGTGTGCCGATGCGTTGGCGCGCGACGTGCCCGGGTTGTTCTCGCTCGAGATGTGGGGGGGGGCGACCTTCGACACGGCGATGCGTTTCCTGAATGAAGATCCCTGGGAGCGGTTGCGACAGTTGCGCGCGAAGGTGCCGAATATCTGTTTCCAGATGCTCTTCCGCGGGGCGAATGCAGTGGGCTACACGAACTACCCGGATCACGTGGTGGGTGGCTTCGTGAAACACGCGGCGGCGAACGGCATGGATATTTTCCGGATCTTTGATTCGCTCAACTACCTGCCGAATCTGCGGGTAGCGATGGAAGCGGTGCAGGACACCCACGCGATCGCTGAAGGCACCCTTTGTTACACGGGCGATATTCTCGACCCCAAGCGCGATAAGTTTGATCTGAAGTATTACGTGCGGCTCGCGAAGGAGCTCGAGAAAATGGGGGCGCACATGATCGCGATCAAGGACATGGCGGGTCTTTGCCGGCCGCATGCGGCGGAGAAGTTGGTGCAGACCTTGCGCAATGAGATTGGGTTGCCGATTCACTTCCACACCCACGACACCAGCGGTATTAATGCGGCCTCGATCCTACGGGCATCGGATGCGGGCGTCGACGTGGTGGACTTGGCCTTGGCGGCCATGAGTGGCAGCACTTCGCAGCCGAATTTGAATTCGATCGTGGCGGCGCTGCGGGGTACGACCCGTGACACCAAACTCGATCTGTCGAAGCTCGATCGGTTCTCCGATTACTGGGAGCAAGTGCGTCCGATTTATGCGCCGTTTGACACGGCGCCAAAGAGCGGGTCGGCCGACGTCTACCAGCACGAGATGCCGGGCGGCCAATACACCAACCTTAAGGAGCAAGCTAACTCGATGGGCGTGGCTCATCGCTGGCCGGAAATCGCGCGAACCTACGCGGAGGTGAACGTGTTGTTTGGCGATATCGTCAAAGTCACGCCGTCCTCGAAAGTGGTCGGGGACTTGGCGCTGTTCTTATTCTCGCGGGGGATCAAGCCGGCCGACGTGGTGAATCTCGAACCGGGGGCGATGCCTTATCCGGAGAGCGTCATCGATATGCTGACGGGTGGGTTGGGCTGGCCAGACGGAGGCTGGCCAATTGATGTCTCGAAGGCGATTTTGGGACCGGAGAAACACCGTTTGGCCCGCACTCGTTACGCGGCGGCGCAACGTGCCGAGAAGAAAGTGGATCGGCGCACGCCGGCCGCGCGAGCGAAGTCAATTGCCACCGGCATGGCCAAAGTGCGCCGGGAGTTGACGGCGGAATTGAAGCACGAGCTGACGGAAGATGATGTGTTCTCGCATCTGATGTATCCCCAGGTTCACGACACATTCCGCAAGCACCAGCGGCAGTATGGCGATGTGAGTGTTTTGCCGAGTCCGACTTTTTTTTATGGGCTGCAGTTGGGTGAGGAAATTTCAGTCGAGATCGAAGCCGGCAAGGTGTTGATTATCCGGCTGGTGACGGTGGGCGAGGCCGACAAAGACGGTAAGCGCGTGGTCAGCTACGAGCTCAATGGTATCGCGCGCGATGTGGTGATCGTCGACAAGGGCGTGACCACGACCACCAAGAGCCGGGCTAAGGCGGATGCGGGCGATGCTAATCAAGTGGGCGCACCGATTCCCGGCTTGATTGCCTCGCTCTCGGCTACGGTCGGTAGCAAGGTCGCCAAGGGCGAGAAACTGTTGCTCATGGAGGCCATGAAAATGCAGACAACGGTCTACGCACCGTGCGATGGCATCATCAGCGAAGTCACGGTGGAAATCGGCGATACGGTCGAGAGCAAAGACCTGCTCGTGCGCATCAAACCAGCCGTCGCGAAGTAGGGCGGGTCATGCGGGAGCTAAAAGATTATGAGTGATTCAGGAAACGATCAAAGAGCTGAAACCGAGCGAACCGAGCAAGTGTGCTCGGGGCTGCGTATCGCGGTCTGGGCAATCCTGCTGAACCTGGTGTCGGTGGTGCTTTTAGTGGTGCCGGACGGGGCGATGATTCGGGCGGTCACCGTCTTGTTGGCGATCGTGCTCGCGGTATGGGGGACGGTGCGCATGGCGCGGGGAATGAAGTTCGATTTGATCGTGATTGTGCTTCTGGCCATGGTGATGGTCCTGCCCATGCTCAATCTAGTGATCCTGTTGATCGTCAATGCCCGGGCAGCCCGGTTCCTGCGGGAGCACGGCTACCGGGTGGGGTTGCTCGGGGCGATGAAGGAGGGCTGAATATTTTTGGGCCAAATTCGTCCCGGATTCGTTGCCACTCGGTGATACTGATATCGACCGTCAGTCCTCGGAGGCGGCGGTCACGCGGATGATGCGGTCGGGGTTGTTGAAGAGGATGTAGAGGGCGCCGTCGGGGCCGGTCTTGAGGTCGCGCACGCGGCCGTAGTTGCGGAAGACGGTTTCCTGGTGCGTGACCGTTTGGCCGTCGGTTTCGAAGCGGTAAAGTCCTTCGAAGGCGAGGGAGCCCAGGATCAAGTCACCGTGCCAAGCGGGAATGGCATCGCCTTGGTAAAATTCGATGGGGCAGATGGCGACGGAGGGAGTCCATTGGTGGATGGGATCGCGCACATTCGGCGCGGCGGTTTGGGTGGAAACGGTGCTGTTGTCGTAACCGCGTCCGAAGGTGGCGACGGGCCAACCGTAGTTGGTGCCGGGCACGATGATGTTGAGTTCGTCGCCGCCCATCGGACCGTGTTCACTGGCCCAGAGGTCGCCGGTGACGGGATGGTAACCGAGACCTTGGACGTTGCGGTTGCCGAGGGTGTAAACTTGGGGCAGGGCACCGGGTACATCAACAAAGGGGTTGTCGGGGGGGATCGAACCGTCGGGACGGATGCGGTAGGTTTTGCCGCTAGGTTTGCCGGGGTCTTGCGATTCTTCGGCCCGATTACGATCGCCGATGGTGAAGATGAGATTGCCGGCGGGATCCCAAATGAAGCGGCACCCCCAACGCACCGGGGAGGCGTGGTGAAGGTCGTCGGATACTTGGAAAATTACCTCTTGGTCGATCCATTCGTGATCGCGAATCCGACCTCGGATGATACGAGTCATGGCGCGCGAATCGCGATCGGTGTGGTCGTCGATGGCGTGGGAGTGCCCGATGTAGATCCAACCGTTGGTCGCGTAGTCGGGGTCGAGGATGAGGTCCATCATGCCGCTATCGGCGTGGACGTAGGTGGGCGGGAGGTTGGCGATGGGGCGGGGATCAAGTTGCCCATCGGTGATGACCCGCAGCGTGCCGCCCCGTTCGGTGACGAGGGCGGAGTTGGGCCCGGTGAATTCAAAGCCCCAGGGGATATTCAGGCCGGCGGTGATCCACGGGGTGAATTCGAGCGTGGTGCGTTCGGTTTCGAGTTGGTCGGGTAGTTCGCGCGCGGCCGTATCGGGGAGCTCGGGTTTGGCGAAAATATATTTAACGAGATCGTTCGCGTCCCGCTTGGACAGGACCGATTCCCAACCGATCATATCGGTGCCGGGGATCCCGTAGAGGATGTTGCGGTGGTGTTGATTGGGCAGCCGACCGTAGAGAAAGGTATCGTCCACGAGGCTGCCGGCGCTGGCGCCTTTCAGGTCGGCGCCATGGCATGCAGCGCAGTGGGTGGCGTAAAATTTGGCGGGCTCGAAGGTCTCTTGGGCTTCGGCCAGACCAAGGCCGAAGAGGGTGGAGGCGAGAAGCGAAGTAAAAGCGCGCATGGACGAGAGATTGAGCAATGAGGAAGACCGCGCAAACACCTAGATTGAGTTTGTGGTGAGGTGGTTGGCTTGAGGGTTGGGTTGGTCCTGTTTCGTTCCCTTTTATCTGAATTATTCCTGATGAAATCACTTTCCCCTCCGGTCATCGTCGGGCGGTTGAGTCGAATATTCTTGGCAGGTTGTCAAACGCCGCCGGTGGCGGAGCCGATTGCGGAAGAGGTTGAGGAAGAATCAGAACTGGTTTGATCCGTCACCGGTGGGTGCGGTTGAGGTCGAAAACTTGCAGCCGGGGAAAACGGGGGAATTTATCGAAGAAGATTTGGCGGATCCCGATGCGTTGGGGTTTCCGGATCCCTTGAAGAGGATCAAGCTAGGGACCTATCAAGTGCAGGCGCTGATTAACCACGACCAGACGCGGCGGAGTTTTAATGATGGGCCGGGATTTGGCGGCAGGCACCTCGGTTTGTTGAAACGGCCGCAGAGTAAGAGTGACGCCTGGAAGGCATGGGAAGAGGGCACGAATCCGTATCGGGGTTTCGAAATCGGGTTGGATCCAGATAGGCCGTTGGGGCGCACGGTATTGGCGGACTCGGTCAATAATGGTCCGGTGGGGGAGGCGCTCACCCCGGAGCTGATTCCGGCGATTGAGGAACGGTTTCGAATCCTGCCGGAGGCATCGGCGCGATTTGTCGGCGGATATTCTTTAGGGGAATGGCCATCACTTTGGTTGCAGGTGGCGTATCCGGATGTCGCCGGTCAGTTTGCGCTCCGGGTGGAGTGACGGCGTCCTCGAGCGGACGAAAATTGATACCCGCGCGGTAGTTAGCGTCAGGAAATGACCATGAGAGGCGGGGAGGGCGCTACAATTGCATATAATTGCATTGACGGAAAGGTCCTGATCGGGCTTCGGTTTGGGGGTCCGTGCGCGATTCACCCTAAGCGTGGCGCAACCCCTTCCGTTCATGTTCACGTTTCGCTCCCTTTTCTCTGTCCGGTTGTTTTTGAGTGCTTTGGGCGCCCCGCTCGTTTCCTCGGCGACCTTTTCGGTGGAAGGTCGGATGATCCAATTGGATGGGGTCGCATTTGAGGTGCGCGGGGTGTGCTATCAACCGGCGCCGATTGGCGATAATCCGTCGGTATCGGCTCCGTTTGGAGACTATTTTACAGCAAATTACGGCACGATTACGGGGCGGGATTTACCGTTGATTCGAGCGTTGGGGGGCAACGTGATTCGGATTTACGGATGGAGTGAAGTGGCTGACCACTCGGCGTTTTTGGATGCCTGTTACAACGGTGGCGTGGACTCGATTTACGTGCTGATCAACCGTTGGATTGATCCGGGAACGAATTGGAATGACCCCACGGCGGTGGGGGCGATTGAGCAGACGTTCGGGCAAATTGATCAAGGGTTGGGAGCCCACCCGGCGGTGTTGGGCATCGTGTTGGGGAATGAAGCGAACATCCAGAATGGCAATGGAGATAGCGCCGCGTTTTGGGCGGCGATGAATCGCGTGGCCTTGGCGATTAAAGCACAAACCGCGACGCGATTAGTTTCGGTCGCGATTACGGATTCGATTCCGCAGATTGCATCGTTTGATGCGGCGGTGTCGGCGTTGGATTTTTGGTGCGTGCAAACCTATCGAGGCACGACGATGGGCACGTTGTTTACGGAGTATGCGGCCGCGTCGACGAAGCCGTTGGTGCTGACGGAATTCGGGATGGATGCCTATGATCACGGGGCTGGGGCGGAGTATCCGAACAATGCGGAATTCGTGGGTCAGACGGTCGCGGGTTTGTGGGGTGAGATCGCGGCGAATAGTGACATCGTGGCAGGGGGATGTGTGTTTGAGTTTGGCGATGAGTGGTGGAAGTCGCCGGGCGGGTCGGCCTCGGCGCATGATCGCGGCGGGTTTGCATTGGGCGGGTTGCCGGATGGATTTGCCAATGAGGAATGGTGGGGTTTGCACCGGGTGATCGATAATGGGGCGGGATTGGACACGCTGGAACCGCGGTCGACGGTGGCGGCGCTGAAGGCAGTTTGGGCCGTTCAGCCGGAATCCACGGTCGTCCTGCGCGTGGTGTTTCCTCCCGCGAGCCAGACGGTGGCGCCGGGCGGAAGCGCGACTTTCAACTTCGCTTTCTCCGGGGCAGCCAGCGGAGCGACGGTGACTTATCAATGGCTCAAGGATGGGGTGGCGCTGGCGGGGGCGACATCCGATACCTTGACGCTACCGTCACTCTCGGTCGCGCAAACCGGTGACTATGCGGTGCGCCTCAGCGATGGCACGAGCGCGGTCACGAGTGCGACGGCTCGCCTGTTGGTCGCCATCCCGATACCCGGGCGATTGAAAAATCTTTCCGTGCGCAGCCGGTCGGGGGCAGGCGCGGATGCGTTGGTGGTGGGATTCGTGGTGGCGGACGGTGCAGCGCAGTTGTTGGTGCGGGGCGTCGGGCCGGAACTCGCGACGTTTGGGGTAGGAGGCGTTTCGCCTGATCCCGAACTGCAACTCTTCACCGGGCAGGTGGCCGATGCCTTCAACGAAGATTGGGGCAGTGACGCGACTGCGATCCAGAGTGCAGCTCAGGCTGTGGGGGCATTCCCGCTCACGATCGGTTCAAAGGATGCCGCGATTTTGGCGCAAGTTGACGGGCCACGATCGGTTCATTTACGCGATGCTTCGTCGGGAGTGGCTTTGGCGGAAGTCTACGAGGTCGGGATCAATACGGGTCGGTTGGTGAATGTTTCGGCGCGGACCCAGGCAGGCACCGGAGATGAGGTGTTGGTCGTGGGATTCGTGATCGACGGCAACGTGCCTAAGCGCTTGCTGCTGCGGGGAGTGGGTCCGACTTTAGGCGACTTTGGGGTGAGCGGAACGCTCGCGAATCCAGGGTTGAAGCTGTTCAATTCTGCCCAAGAAGTCGTCGCGGAAAATGATGATTGGAACCCAATTTTAGTGGCGGCCGTGGCCCAAGCGGTGGGTGCCTTTCCCTTGGCCACCGACAGTGCCGATGCCGCCTTGGTCTATACGGCGGTGCCGGGCGCTTACACCGCTCAGGTCAGTGGAGCCGAGGGCGTGAGTGGCGTCGCGTTGGTGGAGGTTTACGAGGTTCCGTGAGTCGCTAATAACGACGATTGGGCCAACGAGTCATGAGGAGGACTTGGTGCTGACGAGCAGTCGATGTAGGGGAAGGAAGGATAACTAAAACCCTGACTATAAAGAGGCTTTGCGTAATTATATTGGGAGTTGAGCATGCCCTATCCCGGGTTCAGTCCACCGATAATCGATACAAAACAATACGCGGGACGTCGACCGGCTTGTCTCCTGAGAGCGCTGCCGCGATAGGCGTTTCGAGGGCGGTCGGGATTGCGGTCTGTTTATCGGCAATCCGATGAGAACGATCACCACTTTTTCGGTGCGCGGCTTGCTCGCATGCACCCCGTTTTTCTTCGTCGTCGGCAATTTGCCTGCCTTTACCGATGGGATTTTCGATCCTCTCGACGAGGGCGACTGGACTACCACCTCGGACTGGAATGCGGGGATTCCCATCCTGGCAAGTGATGCGACCATCAGCAACGGCGAGGTAGCGAATTTTAGAGACGTCGGAAGCTATCGTGAGCTCAGGGAGGGGAACGCGGTAGGCGTCCATAGAGGGGGTGGTGGTCTCAAAATCCAGGCAGGAGAACTCTCTGGGGACAGTGCCAAAGGGGGCGTAAATAACAGTCCTGGGACCGTTATTGTGCACGGTGGCACTTGGGCCAATTCCGTCGCTCTCATGGTGGGTGGTCCCCTTGGCACAGGCAACCTGCTGGTCAGCGGTGGCCGCGTCACTCACCCTGCCGCGGTCATGGGGAGCTCCTGCGTCGGAGACCTCGGCAGCGCGACGGTCAGCAGTGGCACCTAAAATAACAGGGTGGAGCTTATCGTCGGGAAAGTTGGCCCCGGTGTCTTGGATCTCACTGATCGGGAGTGGTGATCGTCAACGAGGGGAGCGGCACGCTCAACGTGGGCACGGGCGGGGCCGGAGGCACGCTGAACGCCGCGGTGGTAGATGGCGGCGGCGGCACGGCGGTGGTGAACTTCAATCACACGGGCACGACGACCTTTGCGCCGTAGCTCACGGGATCGTATCATTCAGGTTGGCGGCGGGCGGTCACGTCAGCGTCAGCATCTTTCGGTGAGGAAGGTCCGTTCGGGAGAAGGACCGGGCGCGTTGTGGTTGGTGGTCGTCGGGGCCGAAGGGACGGAGGAGTGACTGGGGGGCGAGGGGGCTTAAAGGCCAGAGTTCCGATGTCCCGACGGTTGCTTTGATGACGTTGATTTTGCGCGCGAGTATTCTCGGTTGAACGATCCGGGCATCGACAGGTTGGGCCCATGGCACGTAGCCTGGGGAGGTGTTTTTTCGCCGCAACAGTGCCTGGTCATGGAGGGGGGTCTCACTGGGACTCGTCCTGCTGACCGGGTCCGTGATGGCGGATGACGACCGGATTCAAGCGTGGAGGTTTTTTAGCGAAGCGCTGCAGCGCGAAATGCCCGTGAGTGTGGTCGTGCCGGAGATGCCCAAGGTTGATCCACCGGTATTGGTTTTCTTGCACGGTCGCGGACGGCACCATCGCTCGCTGTTGGACGTTGCACCGAGCCGAGAGCAACTGCTGGCCGCGGGGATGTGGGTGATTTTGCCGCAGGGAGAAGACGGTTGGTATACCAACTCACCGGTGCAGCCGGCGGCGCGCTATGAGGACTATTTGGGCGAGGTGATCGAGCAAGTGAAGCAACGCTTTGAGCTGAAGCAGTCGGCGGATCGGTGGGCTATCGGCGGCTGGTCGATGGGGGGCTATGGCGCGGTGCGCTATGCGACGCGGCATCCGATGGAATTCGGGACGCTGGTCTCGGTGATTGGAGTGGTCGATTTCCCGCGTGAACCCACGCTGCCGGAGGGGCAGAATTATACGGTGCCGGTTGATCGATTTGGCGAGGGTGCGGATCTGTGGCGGAAGTATAATCCGATTTACGAGGTGGGAGAACTCGACGGGAAAGCCGTCATGCTCATCACGGCGGAGGCCGCGTTTGACCGCACGATGAACGAGAATTTTTCGGCGGCTTTGGATCTGGCGGGAATCGCACACCGCAAGCTCACCCTGGCCGGCGGTCATACGTTTGCGGTGGTGCAAGAGTCGTTGCCGCATGTGTTGGGATTTGTGCAGCGTTCGGTGGCGGATGACTAAAAGGGATTATCCTATAAACAGCCGTTAGTTGCCGAGACCACGGAGTTACACCGAGACTTGCAGACTGATCTCTCGTGAATCGGCATTCACCTGTTGAGGGGACGAAAAGCCATTGGTCGATTGTAACTAGCTCAACATTGCGTGGTGTTATACCGGGTTCTGATTATAGTCTGTGGCATGAAAAAAGGGATGCTAGCGTGCTGGTTGGGCCTGGTGACCGGGCTCCTGGTCACCGCGGCCGAAAGGACAATCTCGCGGGCGGACTACGCGGATGGATTGCAGGGATTTTGGATGGCGCAGTGCATTGCGAATTGGACGGGATTGATCACCGAGATGGATCGGGTGGAGGCACCCTTTTATACCGATGAAGATTGGGGCCAACCAGACCAGCCGAACAGGTGGGGCGGGGCAGGACACCATCCGGTGATTGAATTTTTCGTGGTGCGCGAGGGTGAAGCGTGGGGCGCCGATGATGATACGGATCTCGAATATTTGTATCAGTATCTACACGAGGTGAACGCGACCTCGACGCTCACGGCCGAGCAGATTAGGGAGGGGTGGTTGACCCACCTTTGGTCCGACAATTTCAATCACGACGGCGAAAACCACCTCTGGGTATCCAATGAAAATGCCTATGAACTGATGGTGAAGGGGCATCTGCCGCCGGAGACGAGTGACCCGAAACTGAACCCGGATTTCGATATGATCGATGCGCAGCTTACGACGGAGCTCTTTGGGCTATTGGCCCCGGGTAATCCGGACGTGGCTTTGGATATCGCGCGTCTGCCCATTATGACGACGGCGCGGAAGAATGGTCGGGCTGCAGCGGAGTTTTACGTGGTGATGCATGCCCTTGCGGCCAATGGGGATCGTGAACGGGGATTGCAAGATCAGCTGGCCGCGATGGCGGCGGCAGCGCGGCAGCGCACCGCGGATGACTCTGTCATTGCCGACCTCTATGATTTCGTGAAGGCGCGCTATGAGGCGAACCCGGATAGCGATGATTGGGAGGCGACGCGTGACGCCCTTTATGAGGAGTATCAACTCGGCGGGCGGGCGGGGTATGTTTACGCGCAGCCTTTCGATGCCGCGATCAACTTTGGCGCGAGTATGGTGAGTTTGTTTTACGGCGAAGGAGACCTGAAACGCACCATTCAGATTGGTTCATTGGCGGGGTGGGACTCCGATAATCCCCCGGCGACGTGGGCGGGATTGATCGGCTTCATGATCGGTCGCAGTGGCGTCGAAGAAGTCTTCGGTGATGATATTTCCGAGACCTACAAGATTAGTCGCACCCGGCGAAATTTCCCCGATCACACCCCAAACTTAGACGGTGAGGATACTTTTCCGATGATGGCAGAAAGAGCATTGTCCATCATCGACCGGGTGGTGACTGATCAAATGGGAGGGGGCTTCAATCGAGTGAATTGGGTGGTTCCGGAAAACGTCCCAGACCCGCAGTAAGGCGAACCCGTGGGGGGGGGGCTTGGAGCGGGTGGGGCCGGTTTACGCTGCGGGTTTTTTGACGGAGCCGATAGTCGCGTTTGAGCGGTATCTGGGGGCGGACCGGTGACGTATTAATAATCCTCTTAAGCGAGGATTTTTTCGCACGGCGCTGACGGCGTTTCTGGCTGATCAAATTTGGATTTACGGGCGGGTATGGGGGCCGGGGAGGGGCCGCGCGATTTGTGCGACGCTGACGATCACCGCCGTTTACTTGGTCTCGGGGTCGTTCGTCGGTTGCTTTGATCTACCCGAGCGGGGGTGGCCCAAGGGACTACTCGTAGGTGAAGGTGGCGGTGGCGTGGCAGTCGGCGCTGGGGACGAGGCGGACCCAGTGGGCGCTGAAGCCGGGAGGGAAGGTGAACTTCTGCGGAGATTTCCCGTCTAGTTTGAAAGTTTGGTAAGGGTGGTAATCTTGGTGATCGAAGTTCACTTCGAGGCGGAATGAAACGGGGCGGTCGGACGAAATGATGAGGGATTTCTGATCGTATCCGGTCATGAGATACGGGTCGGAAGGTTCGCCGCTTTTGACCGCGGTGTTTTTCCAGGGGCCGCCGATGCCGATGGGTTTACCAAATTTCCACAGGTCATCGATCCCACCGAACCAGAGGGCTTCGGAGTTGTCGGCGTTGCGATAGATGTGGGTGTCGTCGGAGGGAGTGGTCGTCACGCCACTCATGACCAAGAGGCCGTTCCAGGAAGCGAAGTCGGCGATCTGTTTACGGTGACTGCTGATGGGGCGGAGTTTTTGGAAAAGGGGCGGTTGGCTATTGGTCACGAGCGGCAGCTCGTAGAATGTGCCGTGGATATTGGCGAGTTCGCGCTCGGATTCGATTTCGCGATAAGTGCGCGGCCAGCCGAAGGCGAAGGGTTGATCGTAGGCGGGGTCTCCTTTGGGTAGGCGGAGGCGTTCACCGTGGGATTCGACGATGACCGAGGCGGCGTCGACGGAGAATTTCGGCGCGAGGCTGAGGTGCTTTTCGGTCTCGTCGCTAAGACGTTCGCCGGGCACGAAATCGAAGGTGCTTTTGCTGAAATTGGCGGTGGTGCCGGTGAGGTTGGTGATAGCGAGATCGCGGGAATCGCGGCGGGCGTAGAGCGCGGAGCCGGAGACGGTTTTTTCATTGAGGTTGGCTAAGCCGATGAAGAGGTCTTTGCCCTCGGTGGCGTGGCGATAGTTGGCGTCGGTCTGGTGGAGGTAGGCGGAACCGATGAAGTTAAGGTTGGAGCGAAGGCGTAGCCATTGGGCTTCGAACTCTTCCGGGAAAATGTAGGGGAGGTAGCCCGTGACTTCGACGGTGTCGTAGCGCTGCCACTCGCCGTCGCCGTGGCGATCGATCTCGAGGGTGATCTCCACGGTTTGGCCATCGGAGGTGGCGAGATGCAGGATACGTTGGGTGAAGCCATTGACGAGGAAGGGGAGACTCGGGACATGGGCGGCGACGGGTTCGTTGACCCAAGGGCCGCCGTAGCCGGAGCCGGGTCCCCACGTTTTAAGGTCGGCGAGGGTGCCGAACCACAGGTTGCTCTGGGGCTGACCGGCACGCGGGTTACCTTGGATGGAGGTTTCGTCGGTCGCGAGCACGAGGCGGCCGTTCCAGTCGGTGAAATCGGGGACGTAGCGCAAGTGGCTGCCGATGGGGGCGAGTCCGGCGGTGTTGGCGGTGGAGAAGGTTTTAGGGAAGTCAAAGAACATGCCGTGCATGTCCATCATCCAGCGGCCGTCGCTGACTTCGCGGATGCGCGGCCACTCGGTATACCAGCCGTGAATCGCGTCGTTGTTGAAGGAGGATTTGGGGAGGAGGAAAGTGGACCATTCGCCGTTGGCGAGTAGCTTGAGGCGGAGGGCGCGCTCGTCCCAGCCGATGGACCAGGCGGGATCGGTATCGTTAAGGTTTCCCCGGAGGCCGCCGGGGCCCGTGACCTCGGTGTATTGTTTGCGTTCGAGCACGGTCCAATCGGTGCCATCCCAAGTGGCGAGCACGCCGCGTTCGTCGGGCGTTTGGGCTTTGATACGTTGGAGGATGGCGTCGGCTTCGGGTTTGGAAATGAGGTCACGAAAGGTGCTGGCGACGTGCTCGCCATTGTTGGCTATGATGAGGCGGCCTTGCGCGGTGTAGGCTCCTTTGGCGTGCCAGCCGGGGGCAGATTTATGGAAGAGTTTTTTCACCGCGAGGGAGTGCACATTTACTTCGAAAATCACGCCTTCCATATCGACGTAGTAAACCAAGTTGGACGGGTCGGTGAGGTGGCGGGCCATGGCGGTGATGCGGCCGGGCATGGTGTCCGGGGAGATGACTCGAACCTTGCCGGTTGCATCGATCAGGTAGTGGGCGATGAGCAGTTGGTTGGACTCGCGGTGGATGAATCGTCCGGCGGGAGTGCCGCCGACGCTTTCGGGGTGAATGGTGAGTTCGAGATCTTCGCCGATAGAATACAGTTTGTGGTCACTGCCGTAAGGGGCGTGCGCGGCATAGTTGACCATCCATAGTTGACCGGCCCAAGGCACGATCGCGCCGATGCCGCACTCGTTGAGGCCACTCTGCAGATTACCGTTGTCGGCGTAAGTGGTGAGGTGCGGGTAGACGCCGCTGATGAATAGCGGGTCTTTTGATTGCGCCGGGGCGAGGGGGGAGAGGGAGGTCCAGCAAAGGGCGAGGAAAAGCAGGCGGGGGTGGGGCATCGGCGTTTTGGGGGGGAGGACCGGAGGCTGTGCCGTGCTCAGGAAATTTACAAGGGACCGATGACGGCCGGATGGTCCGTTTGCCTTGCGCCTAAATTGCGCATTCGAAGTCAGAGCGCCAGGGGTGGTTGGGCGCGGCAACGGGACCGTGACGACGTCGTTTTACACGAAGGAAAAGGAAGGCCCTAAAAAGAGGAAACAGAGTCGATCTAGGGGGGGGGATCTTTGTGCCTTTTTGTGGCTCTTACCAATTGCCGCTAGGGTTTATAATTTAGAAACCCACCGGCAGAATAGTTTTTAACCACAGAATGCACAGATAAATACCGGATACCAATCCCCACTCCACTGCCTTTTATTTGGACCGAATCCGGGTAATTTTGCTCCGCTGTCGCCCAAAGGACACCCGACATCGTCACCCCTTCGGGGCACACCGTCCCGGTGCACCACCACCACGCCACGCTGCGAGACGAAACTGTTCCGAGCGCGGTCGTGGGGGCTGACCGGAAATCATCGGGCTTAGCCGTGGTCGTAGCGCTCGTGAACGATCTTGCCGTCTTGCCATTGGGTGACGACGGCTTGCTCGACCTTGACGCGTTCGTCGGCGGTGGTGGTGAATTCCATGATGGCCTCGTAGAACGAAACGCCTTCACCGGTGGCGTGGCGGATCACTTCGTCGCGGTGAAACGCTTTCGCGCCCTCGAGGATTGTTTTCTCTGTCTCGATACAGAGCGCCTTGCCGCGCTATCCACTGTCGTTGGATTCCTGCAGGACGACGTCATCGGCCAAGTAAGTTTCCATCGCTTCGATGAATGCGCCTTTGGCGAGGAGCGCGAAAACGCCTTGAGGGGAAGCCTTAATGGCAGGGGGAGAGTTTGGGTTGTCGGACATGATCGGTTGTAGCCTAGGGTTTGTGATTGGGCCGGGATCGAATCGATTTCAGCGGGAGGACAAAGAGCCCGGCCGTTCGGGGGCTGAGGCGGGCAAATATTCCGCTTTGACCCGATCATTGCCGAGACGTTATCCAATGACGGTGGCGGCGTATAAAAGTATAAATAGAGCGGGGACTGATGGGGCCGATAATCTTCGGCCATCGGATAGCTGGTTGAGCGAGGAATTTACCCCGGGTTTGGTTTCGGTTGTCGTTCCGACCTACAATCGAGAGGGCCTGATTCTCGAAACGATCGAAAGCCTCCGGGCGCAGACATGGAGGGCCTTGGAAATTGTGGTGGTGGATGATGGTTCGACCGATCGCACCTTGAGCGTGCTGGCGGCGGTTTCCGATTTGGGTGAAGGCCGCACCCTGCGCGTCTTTAATCAGGCCAATGCAGGCGTGTCGGCGGCGCGAAATCGCGGAACTCGTGCTTCAACCGGGGAGTTTATCATCTACCTAGATTCCGATGATATTTTGGTTTCTGACGCGGTTCAGCATTTTGTCGCGACATTACGTTCTTCGGGAAGCGATTATTGTCATGCCTCCATTTGCACGATGGATGCGGAGGGCAATTTGCAGGCAGATGATGGCCGTTGGCATAGCCGACCCGAGAAATCAGGCGATTTGTTCACCAACATGTGGTTGATTCATGCGGGTTGCTATCGGCGTTCGATCGTTCGTGAGGCGGGGGCCTGGAGTGAAGCGTTGGCTTGCTCGGAGGATTATGAATTTATTCTGCGAATCAAGGCGGTGGCGCGAGGAGTCCATTTGTTGCGAATCCAAGGATACTATCGCATTCACACCGCTGACCAATTGCACCAGAAGCACAACTTGGGGAAGAATTTTTCGGCGGACGTGATTATGCTGGAAAGCGACACGATCTGGCTGGAAGCGCGGGGGCTCATTCCGGCAGAAACCCTGCGACTGCTGGTGGATCGCCTCCGCTTTATTTTTTCCGGCAGGGTTGTGACGGGGATATGAGGATGAAAAATCGCGCCCTCAGAAATATGCTAGAGCAGTTAAAGGGAGGCTGGTCTCCGAAGCGGCTCTATACCTTTCTTCGTTGGATCAACTTTCCGGGTTTTTATGGTGGGTTAGCGAGCCTCAAGCAACGTTTTGGGCGGAGCTCCTAGGTGCCCCCTGTCATCTCAAACGAGGCGTGGGGGGGGGCGAACTAGGGGTCGGGAGTGAAACCGTCGGTGGTGCCTTCGGCGATGCGGGAGGAGCCGGTGCGCGGGTTGGAGAGATCGATGATGCGGAGCAATTCCGACCAGCTGAGGCGGCGACCGCCATCGGTATCGGCGTCATGAAAACGGGGTGAAACGCCGATCCAAAGCGGATGAGGAATGGATTCACTTCCGATGATATTGCCCGTCGCCGGCTCGTGGCTGACGGCGCCGGAGAGCGCGACTCAACCGGTGAGTTCGGCCGGGGCTTCGGGCTCGAACGTGAAGCCAAGCGGTGACGCGCCGGAGCCGAATTACCAAACGAGTGCGCCCGTGGTATCGGCAGCCAAGGGGGGGGGAGATTTTGTTCGGATTCGCTTGGTTTTAGCAGCGGATCAAACGACTTGTTCTCGCTCAGCACTCGAAAATACCGTGTCCAGACAGCGCACCGTTTCATTCACATCGAAACGTTGGGCTTGTTGGAGAGCACCACTCACCAAACTCCCGTAAAGCACGGGATCTTGGAGCAATTGAATCATGGCATTGACCAATGGCTTTACCTCCCCAGGAGCCACGACCAAGCCGCCCGCTCCAATCACTTCGGCGGAACCGCTTCCCGTGCAGCCGATCACAGGCTTACGCCGCGCCATTGCCTCCAGGTAGGTCAAACCGAACGATTCGTAGCGAGCAGGTGAGACTAGGCCGTAACACTCTTCCAACTAGCGATCGCGTTCTTGGTCGGAAACCAAACCGGTGAAAATTAGCCGATCCGCATACTGGGTCCGGAAATTCAAATCAAGCTGACTTTCGTAGTCGCCCATGTCTCGTCCAATCATGACGAAGCGCACGTCTGGCACTGCGGCAAGGAGCTCGGGCAGGGCTTTGATCAGCACGTCGCAACCTTTGCGGTGCTCAAGTCGGCCGAGAAATATGAGGGTTCTCGGCGGCACCCATGGCACTGCGGCAAGTCTCTCAATCGGTATACCGTGTGGCACATAGGCGAACCTTTTCATCGGGATTTTCAATCGATTCGCCAGCCATTTGATATGCTGCACGGTATGTGATGTCAGTAGCTGCGAGTTTCTAATGGTCCGATATTCCCACGCGGCGAAAAGGCGCCCAGTTAGATTGGTCAATCTGGGCCCTGAATCGGTTTTGTAGTTATTCGTTTGTTCGGTGGTGGTGCTGATCCGGGTCATGGTCTGATGCGCCCACGGCAGATGCATATACAGGCCAGCGAAACCATAGTAATTGGTCGCAACAACGCGGTCGAAAAAAGCGTGCTCCTGCGTCAGCTGAATCGCGATCTTGATCACCGCGACCAGAGTCCGCCCCAAGCGGCCACCACCGCGGCAATACTTGCCCCAGTTGCAATTGATTCGAACCACTCGATAAGGCACGTCTGGTTCTAGCGTGTCGGGCCACCAGAAGGGCCGATGTTCATCGATGATCCACACCGAATACAGCTGCCCTCGCTGATGGAGTGCGTTGGCGACATGCCGAAAGTTGGATGCAACTCCGCCGGCCGCTCCCTGACGGGGCCAATCATCGAGCAATAGAGTGTAACGCTTGCCGTGGTTGGTTGGATTTGCCGAATCGGAAGAGTGACCAGACATCAGGGATCGAAGCGCCAAACAATTTTCAGATATTCTGAATCGTAAGACATGGAGGTCCAACGGAAAGGCGGAGTCATCTTGAGGCCAGTTTCTTTTTGACTAAAGAGACCGGGATGGGATCTGGGCCCGAGATTTTGCGAGTGGATTGGCACGGTTATTTCCCGAGAAAGCGCATGATGAATTTAGCGACCAGACCTCAATAAAGGCGTTGTGACCTCCGGGTCAGGCCCGATCTTCTGGCCGCTTGATGGTTCCGTTACGTTATTCGATCAGTATCTGCGGTTTAGGTTATGTCGGTTGCGTTGACCTCGTCTGCCTCGCTACCCACGGGCATCGGATGCTAGGGGTCGATTCGCAGTTGGCCAAAGTGAATTTGGTCAATGCGGGCGAACCGACGGTCGAGGAAAAGGAACTTAGGCCCATGATGGCGACAGCGCATGCCGCGGGGCTTTTGGCGGCGGCGACCGATAGCAGCCTCGCGACCGCCCAAACCGAAGTATCATTAGTTTGCGTGGGAACCCCCTCGCTCCCCGATGGAACGGTCGATTTGGTCTCGATCCGTAAGGTGGCGGAGGAAATAGGTCGCGGTTTGGCAGCGAAGCGCGGGCGTCACGTGATCGCCATTCGTTCGACGGTTCCTCCGGGGACGTGCGCTGAAGTGTCCGCGCTGATCGCTCGGGTTTCGGGCCGGCAACCGGACAAAGATTTTGCGGTGGTATCGAACCCGGAATTCTTGCGAGAAGGTTGCGCGGTCGCCGACTTTAACCAGCCCGCCTTCACGGTTCTAGGCACCCATTGCCAGTGGGCGGCCGACATTTTGCGGGTCGTCTACGATGGCGTCGATGCTCCGGTCGAATTGCTGGATACTCGCACCGCGGAATTGTTGAAGTATACCTGTAATACTTTCCACGCGTTGAAAGTTACTTTTGCCAATGAGATCGGAAATCTTTGCGGAAAACTAGGGATCGATGCCCAGGGTTTGATGGATGTCTTTTGTCGCGACACCAAACTCAACCTCTCTCGGTCCTACTTGAAGCTGGGGTTTGCTTTCGGCGGTTCGTGTCTGCCTAAGCCGTAACAATGCAGTGGAAAAAGAGTCACCGATGGTGAAGTGATTGGAGTTGAATGAAAAGAAACCAATCTAGGAGCGAAAACGCGCCTCACCAAACGGTGACCGAAGCAATCAAGTTCAAGAGTGCGGGGCGGTCTATTCAAATCGAGTTTACGGACCAGAAGCTGAG
>Ga0209390_10004691_pt1 | contig 20253 bp, 16 predicted proteins | sample BON01_FD_187212 | JGI IMG/M metagenome (GOLD analysis project Ga0209390, IMG submission 187212) | Freshwater microbial communities from Lake Bonney liftoff mats and glacier meltwater in Antarctica - BON-01 (SPAdes) (version 2) | ecosystem: Environmental > Aquatic > Freshwater > Ice > Glacier...
GGGAAAATGAAGATTTCAAAGAACGATGCGGAGGCTTTGGAAAGTGGAGATAATCAAACGATCCTACCGGAGTTGGGGATGGCAAAGATGCTGCGCTGCCGGGTGCGGTATTTTACGGACGGGGCAGTGATTGGGAGCAGGGGATTTGTGGACGAGGCGTTTAGGGGGGCGAGGGATCGATTTTCCGAGAAACGGAAGGATGGTGCGCGAGTGATGCGAGGAAGCGCGAAGGCGGCTTCTGGAACGCTGTGGAGTATGCGGGCGTTGCGGGTGGATATTGAGTAACTCGGGTTGAGGGTTGGCGGGCCAGAATTAGAGCCTGCATGGTTAGAACGGTTTGGCATCGTAAGTAAGAAACTGGCTGACATACTTTTGGCGAACTCCCTTGCTAGGGAGGGCTCGCGTTCTGGAGAACGTGGCTCCGTGCTTCGGATCAAACTTCTCGGAAGACGAAGGCTAGGAGTGGGATGAATGAGGCGGAGGCATTGGCGACTGAAAGTCACCGCTACTTGTTGGAGCTGAAAATGGCGTAAATACGGCGGTGCCGGTTGAAGGGGCTTTGTGGATGATGCGTGTCTTGGGGTCCTCGCAATTTGACATTTTTCGTTGTTCGGCCTGTCGGTGAATCGGGCAAAAACCTTAACCGTCAGTAAGCGACTGAAACGCGGCCTCCTAAACTGCTGTCAGGCGGCGGATGTCGCCGACGATTCTTTGGTAACTGCCGCCGGAGTGAAGTTGGTTGGCCTAGGTGGTGCCTTTCTCTACGAGGGTGCGCATGGTGGAGATCTGATAGACCGTTTGCCAAAAGTCCGTGCGTGTATGTGAATTCTTGCGGCAGGATGCCCCAAAAATGGTCTGGTGCAAGATGCTCTAGCCACGATTAAATGGGCACGGTTTTTTGGCAAACGGTCTAAGTCCGGAGATCCGCTCCGTGGAGTTTGCAGTTTGTAATCCGGGTGTAGGCGACGGCTGCGAGTTCACCGCCGCGCAGCGAACCGGAGAAGAGATGGTTTTTCGCTCCGTCTTTGTTGGGGCGCACAGCGTTTTCGACGAGGTTGTTGTCGAGTTCGAGGCACCCGTCCGGTTTTTCACACACTTTTCAGCACGTCGTCCATGGCGTCGATGAGGTCCTGAATGGTAGCCTCGGTTTCGTTGCCCATGTTGGAAATGCGGAAGGTAGTGCCTTTGATTTTTCCGTATCCGCCGTTGATCAGGAAATTGTGTCTGGTTTTCAGTTCTTTGATGAAGGCAGAGAGATCGAAATTTTCAGGGGTCGCGTAGCAGGTGAGGGCGAAGGAACGATTCCCCTCGGGAGCAAAGAGTTGGAAGCCGTGTTTTGCGCCCCATTCATGTATCATTGCGTTGGTTTTCGCGTGGCGGGCTTTTCGAGTGGCGAAGCCTTCCTTGGCGATCTCGGTGACGATATATTGGAGACCGAACAGCAGGGCGATGGCAGGAGTTGTGGGGGTGTTGTTGGCTGCATCGTTCTTGGCGAACTCGATAAAATCGAAATAGTAGCCGCGATTCGGAATGGTTTTGGCGCGTTCCATTGCGGCTTCGGAAACGGCGAAGAGCGCTAGGCCCGGAGGGAGTGCGAGTGCTTTCTGGACACCGGCGAGGCAGACATCGATGCCATTCGCGTCCATGTCGATGTCGACAGTGGAGAGGGATGAAACCGTGTCGGCGATCAACATTGTATCGGGGAATGATTTTACGACCTTGCAGATCGCTTCAAGGTCGTTGAGGACGCCGGTGGAGGTCTCGGAGTGGATAAATGTGACGGTGTCGAAACCACCTTCGGAAAGTTTCTCGCGAACGGCTTCGGGATCGATCGCCTCGCCCCATTCGGCTTGGATGGCTTCAGCTTCGTATCCGCATTTTTTCGCGACATCAATCCACTTGTCGGAAAACGCGCCGCAGCAGAGGCAGAGGACTTTTTTCCTAACGAGATTTTGCAGGGCACCCTCCATGACGCCCCATGCGGAGGAGGTGGAGAGGAAGACTGGGCGGTTAGTTCCGAAGATCTCTTTGAGCCCGGGTTGGAGCGAGGCGTAGAGTTCCTCGAAGTCCTTGCCGCGGTGTCCGATCATGGTGTGGGACATTGCCGCGAAGGTTTCAGGAGAAACATCGACGGGGCCTGGGCTGAAGAGTTTAGGGGTGGGCATTTGGGCAAAAACTGAAATTAGATTAGGCTGTATGAGCGCAGCAGGGCGCGGAGGGTGATGAGGTTGTCCTCGGACAGCGGCGCTAGAGGGAGGCGTAGTTCGTCGGTGCAGTGACCTTGTAACGCGACGGCGGTTTTGATCGGAACTGGGTTCACATCCAAGGACATCAGGCCGCGCAGCAACGGGTAGTATTTTTTCTGCAAGGCCAGAGCATCAGAAAATTCTCCGGCAAGGCAATGGTTGACAAGGCGGCTCATTACATCGGGAATTAAATTCGAGGCAACCGAGACGAGGCCGTTTGCGCCGCAGGAGATGAACGGCAGAGTCAGCGGATCGTCACCGGAAAGGATGCCGAAACCATCGGGCAGCGCTTGCACAAGTTGGTTGATGCGGTCGACGCAGCCACTGGCTTCTTTAATGGCCGTTATATTTTTACAATCCGCAGCCAGGCGTGCTGCGGTTTGCGGTGCGATTTCGATACCTGATCGACCCGGGACGCTGTAGAGCATGATAGGCAGGGATGTTGTATCGGCGATTGCTTTAAAATGCAGGTAGAGTCCTTCTTGCGAGGGCTTGTTGTAATACGGGCAGACTTGCAGCGATGCGGTGACCCCGAGTTGTTCGGCGGCCTTGGTGAGCTCGATCGCTTCCGCAGTGGCGTTGGCTCCAGTGCCGGCGATGACGTGGCAGCGGCCTGCCGCGAATTCGACAGCGAGACGGATGACTTCGATATGGTCTTCGGCTCCAAGAGTTGGTGATTCGCCGGTGGTGCCGACCGGAACGATTCCGTTCACGCCGCCTGCGATCTGACGTTCGATCAGCGATCGGAAAGCCTCGGTATCGACTTTTCCGTCACGAAACGGAGTAATTAGGGCGGTGTGGATTCCTTTAAAATTCATAGCGCGGGGAGAATGCTGGAAAACCACTGAAAGTAAACCGTGTTTGGCAAAAGTCGATTTAGGCGGCAGGTGAAGCGGTGAGAACGTTATCCAGAACTTCGAGGGCGCGGCGGTTCTCGGCAGGAGTGCCGATCGAAATTCTGACCCAATCCGGGAGCTTGTAACCGGACATCGCCCTGATGATGACGCCTTGGCTGAGCATCTCCTTGAAAACGCGGTCACCTTCGCCGACACGGACGAGGATGAAGTTGGCTACCGAGGGCACGAATTCGAGACCGCGTTCCTTAAACGCTTTTTCGTAGAAGCTCAGGCCTTCGCGGTTGATATCTTTGGTTTTCTGAATGTGATCCTCGTCGTCGAGCGCGGCTAGCGCGGCGACTTGGGCGAGGGCGTTCGTATTGAAGGGTTGGCGGGCCTTTTGGAGCAGAGCTGTGATGGAGTTAGGAGCGATGCCGTAGCCGATGCGTAGTGCGGCGAGGCCGTGGATCTTGGAACAAGTGCGGAGGACTACGACGTTTTTTCCGGCGTGCACATGTTTGAGGACATCGGGCGGGGTGTCTAGGAATTCGAAATATGCCTCGTCGAACACTGCGATAACGTGGGCCGGAAGTTTTTCCATGAAGGAATCGATGGCCTCCTGGGTGACTTGGGTGCCGGTCGGGTTGTTCGGGTTGGCGATGAAGACTAGCCGGGTGTTGTCGGTGATCGCTGCGGACATCGCTTCGAGGTCGTGGACGAAATCCGGATCATCGACTTCGATGTATTTTGCGCCGAAGAGCGTGGCCATCAGTTTGTAGACGACGAAGGCGTGCTTCGCGGCGATGAGCTCGGCATCACGGTTGAGGAAGGTGTGGCAGAGTAGCTCGATGATTTCGTTGGACCCGTTACCGAGGACGATGTTAGAAATATCAAATCCGAGTTTTTCAGCGATCGCGCTGCGGAGTTTGTAGCCGCCACCGTCGGGATAAATATGCGACTGGCCGATTGCGTCGCGCATTGCCTGCTGGGCCAAGGGCGAGGGGCCTAGTGGGTTCTCATTGGAAGCGACTTTGACAATTGTGGAGGGATCTAGCCCGAGTTCGCGGGCGGTTTCTTCGATGGGTTTCCCTGGTTCGTAGGCAACGAGGTCACAGATGAAGGAGTTGGCAAAATTGGAAATCGGCATGGCGGGAAGGTGGGTAGAAGCTGAAAAACTGAAAAGCTGAAAAACTAAAATCAGCTAGAGAAGTGCGTCTGACCATGATGACACATTGAAGCCTACGAGGGTGGCCTTTTGAGAAATCAGGACAGGACGTTTGATTAAATTGCCATTGGAAGCCAAAAGGGCAAGGGCATCTTGGTCCGAAAGAGTGGGGAGTTTCTCTTTCAGATTGAGCGCGCGGTAGTCTTGTCCGGAGGTATTGAAAAGTTTTCGGATTTCGCCGCCTTGATTGGCGAGAGCGCGTTGGAGAGCGGAGAGAGATGGGGGTTGCTCACGGATGGGGATTTCCTCGAAGGGCAGATGGTTCGAGCGGAGCCACTTGGTGGCTTTGCGGCATGAGTCGCAGGTCTTTAAGGTGTAGATTTCAAGTTTCAAAATTTAATTATTGGGGAGGTGGATACGACTGAAGGCGGAGTTGCACATCACAGGCCCCAGGCGCCAAGGTGCTTGGGTTTTGCGGTGTCCTAGAGATCGAATATTTTTCGTGGGCGCGTTCTGAAGCGCCACTGGGGAGGTTAGCTCCTTTTGTAAGGATGCGGGCGAAGCCTTTTTCGAGCAGTCGTTGGTGGAGAAATTGGGCGCGGTCCTTGTCAGTGACTTCGATGAACGCGTGGTAGCGGACTTTGAAGGAATCGCCGTCGTTTCCGCGGTCGGCGACTAGGGCCCAGCTCGGGTAGGTGCCGTAGCGACCGGTTCGGGTGGATTCGCTGGGTGTAGTGGATGAGCGCTCGGTTGGCAATAGATCGAGAAATGAGGGGAGGTTTCCGCTCCGGTAAGCATCGGAAATCCAGAGGGCGACTGCCGCGATGAGGATAAGAATGGGAAGGAGGACTGATTTGATGTTCCGGGCGGCTGGCATATGCGGGGATGTTTGTCGCTCAGCTCAGAATATGAGGATAAATCATCCGTGCAGGATGCCCGGATAACGAACTGGGGCAGGATGCCCGAGCCACGGTCAGAGTCCTTTGAAGCCGGCGTATTCCTTGTAAGTTCCGGTGGGGACGGCGACCTTACGCCACTCGCGGTTTAGGCGGCGGTATTTGTTGATAAATTGCGTTGGATCCGCCCAGTTCGCTAAATCTGAGGGCGCGCTACTCCGGTCCATGCCGATGGTGATGTTGTGGCGGATCTCAAAATGAAGGTGAGCAGGATACATTCCGTAATTGGTGCCGATCGTACCGATTTTTTCACCTCGCTTCACTTCTTGGCCGGTTTTCACCGACATTTTGTCGAGATGGCCGTAAAGGGCATCGACGAATTTTACTTTTCCGCTCGCAGGATCGCGGTAGGCGTGGCGCACGATAGCCACGTTTCCCCAGCCTTTGCGGACATTGTGGGCGAAGGTGACGATGCCGTCGGCGATGGAGTAAACGGGATCTCCTAGATCGGTATTGCCGCCGCCACGGCCGTTCCAGTCTTCACCAAAGTGGGTGGGTGTGCGGAGCCGCAGGCCACGGGCTTTGTAGTAGCCTGCCGCACTGGGTTTGCCGACTGGGAAATCGAAACCGTCAGCAACATTGATCTTGGGGGCTGCTACTGCCGAGGCCGGCAGGAGGAACGCCATCGTAAAAATCAGGCTAAAGCACACCGAGGCCACCCGCCGGAAGGGATTGGACGGGAGTGATTTCGAGAAATCGGGTTGTTTCGCCATGTGCTCACAATTCAGCCTCTGGACCAACGGTCGGGCAAGGTAAAAAAAGGCGGCGCACCTTGGAGGGGGGCGCCGCCTTGGGGTGTTCAAACGAAGCGATTATCTGACTGGACCTTCGACTCCGCCTGTCATCTGCTCGAGGCTAAGAGGTCTATACCCCCCAATTCTGCGGAAGTAGAAGAACAGCAGAAGGAAGATCACGGCCATTATTGCAGGGATAATCGAGTCGACCCGAAGAGTGTCCCTGTTGCCCTCAATGTCTGCGGAAACAATGGTTTGCTGAGTCTCAGAGCGGTCGTCAACAGAAGTAGTTTTCGCCTCCTCAAGAGTTTGCGGATTGATTGGCTGAACCGGTTCGAATGCAAGGAACTTGCTCGCGTCCCCATCGCTCTTGGTTGCCTCATAAAGAGCAGGACTGGTATCCTGCAGGGCCTCTGCGGCGAGGCGGTCTTTAAAGTATCCAAGACCAGGGGAGCCGATGAGTCCGGCTGACATCATGCCGACACCACCCATCAAGCTCATGGCGACAGCACCGGTAGCTGGGAATCGGTCACCCACGATAGCGAGCATTGTTGGCCAGAAGAATGTTTTGCCACCGGTAGCTGGGAAGCGGTCACCCACGATAGCGAGCATTGTTGGCCAGAAGAATGTTTTGCCAACCGCATAGACAGCGAGGGCACCGAGGGCGGGTCCAAAGCTGTTTACCGCTGCGACGAGGTTCAGGCCGAGTATGGCGAGAAGCGAACAGACGAGGAGTAGTCCTATGGGGTTGAGTCCGACCTTTTTCTCGATGAATTGGGCGCAGAAGCGTAGGCCAAACATCAGCAGAGAGGTGAAGACGAAGAGGATTTTTCCTTCGGTTGGATTGAGGATAGCTCCAGTAATGTTCTGGATCCAGCCATCGGTTCCCAACTCGACCGCACCGATGAGTGCGTGTGCGATGAAGAGCACGAAGAGGAGCCAGTGGCCAATGCTGAACTTGGTGATGCTTCCTATCATTCCAAGTAGAACAAGGGCGAAAATCGCGGAGATCATTGTAGGCACACTTGAAGCTTCATCAAAGAAAGGAGCGAGAGTGCCCTTGGTGAAAAGGTAGAGCAAGAAGCAGACCACAGCGCCGCTTAGAAGACCGACATCCTTGAACATCTGGCCGATCTTGAGGCCTTTGGCAGAAGCTTCGGACTTGGGATATGTCTGACCTAGGAACATGATGCCGTAGATGAGTGTCGGAACGATGTAGAGGGCGAGCTGCCATCTCCAGTCCCAGGCATTGTCACCGCTGCCGAGTGTCCATCCGATCAGGCCGCCGAAGACCATTCCGAGAGGCCAGCTTGCGTGAAGGATGTTGAGGTAGTGAGTCCGGTTTTTCGGGTAAAGGGTTGCGACAAGGGGGTTGGAAACCGCCTCCAGCGTGCCGTTCGCGAGCGCGAATATAAAGGTTCCCCAGAAGAGGAATTGGTATGCGGTGGCGGAGGCCATTCCCTCAGAGGCACCGATAGTTACAAACGCGGATATGATGTGGAATAGAAACGCGGCAAAAACCAGTTTTCCGTATCCGATCTTATCTACGACAATACCGCCGATGATAATTCCAAAACAGAAGCCGGTGAAGCCCGCTCCACCGATGGCACCAAGCTGTGCCCCGGAAAAGTTGAACTCTTGTGCCCAGTTTGCGAAGATTCCTCCCCGGACGCCGAAGCCAACTCCGGCGGCAAGAATGGCGGTGAATCCGGCCCATAGGAGCCGGTTGGCGTTTGGTGCGATTGCATCTGATTTATTCATGGGTTTCTAAAAGTGTTCGTGGGGATTATCGGTTGAATGTGGGGTTGGCAAGTAAATCGGACGGTATGGCTCATTTTTCCCAAAGCGGTCAATATTCGCTGAAGAAGTGAATTCGGGATTTCAAACCGTTTGGCGTATAATTCCGGTAGATAAAGTTAGAAAAAAAGTGATTTTAAAAATGCTGATGCTGTCTATTTTGCGTGAGACCGAAACGTCTTACATCTCCTCGTCCTTTCAAAAAAGAGTTTCATGGCCTGTATCCGCTTATCTTTCCTCTGCATTACTTCCGGGTTGTTCCTAACAGGCTGTCCTTCCTTGCCTGAATTAAAAGCGAACGGTGCGGCAGGAGGAATGGGGATTGCCGACGGATATCGGAGTGGGCGGGCAGCTGTTCCTGAACTAGTGGACAGTCTGGGCGATGTGTTTAGAAATTCGGAGCTTCGGAAACAGATTCGTCTTTCTCAGAAATACAATCCGGATCTTGAAGCGGCGGCGGCACGGCTGGAGGAGGCAGGATTCAATACGCGGAACGCGAGGTCGGGGCTTTTTCCGTCCCTGACGGCGAACGCGGGAGCGAACCGTGGGCAGACCAACTCGGCGGGTGCCGGCTTTAATTTTGGATCGGTTATTACCGAGCGTAAGAACGCTTCGCTGGATGTGCAGTGGGAGGTTGATGTGTGGGGGCGGATCCGCGCCGGGGTGCTTGCGGCGGATGCGAGTCGAGAGTCGGTTGCTGCTGAGTATGCAGCGGCGGGCCAGTCGATCGCGGCGCAGACGGCGCAGGCATGGTTCGATCTGGTGGCTGCGACCAAGCTCAGTGATCTCGCCGGTGAGCGGTTGAAATCATTTCAAAGTACGGTGGACCTGCTAGATCGGCGTTTCGAGCTGGGGACGGCAGATCTTGGAGAATTGAGTCTGGCGAAAACTGATGTGGAGAACGCCCGTTCGGAAATCAGTGCGCAAAAGAACGCCCGCGATCAGGCAGCGCGGCAGCTATCGACCCTAACCGGAGCTTACCCCAATGCCGAGAAGAGCGCTTCTGAGTGGCCGTCGATGAAGAGCTCGGTTGCGGCGGGGATTCCTTCGACCTTACTCGAAGTGAGACCGGATATTTTCGCTGCTTACATGCGTATTGTCGCAGCTGATTCGAATGTGAAAGTCGCGCATCGGGATCTTTTCCCGCAGTTCAGTCTGACGGCGACCGGAGGCCAGCAATCTTCGGCTCTGCGTGATCTAGCGGATTCCAATTTCAATGTATGGGTTGTTGCAGCGAACCTCAGCGGTCCATTGATCGATGGGGGACGTCGGCGCGCGGAACTCGGAGCCGCGAACGCGCGCGCCAAGCAGGCCTTGGCCAGTTACCGGTCGACGGTGCTGAATGCGTTCCGCGAGGTTGAAAATGCTTTAGGCTCGGAGCTTTACCTGAAGCAGCAGGAAAGTTCCACGGCAAAGGCGCTTGAAGCCGCCCGCACTGCGGAGGAGCGGACGCTGCGGAACTACGAATCCGGGTTGGTGGAAATCCTCACGGTTCTCGATACGAAACGCCGCCGCTTCGCCGCCGAGGAAAGCCTGATCAATCTCCGCAATCTTCGTTACCAGAACCGGGTTGCTCTCGCCCTTGCTTTGGGCAAGGCCTACTGAACGCCATGAAAATCGCTCTTAAAATCATCATTCCAATCGCGATCCTCGTGCTCGCATTCGCGGGTTTCAAATTTCTCGGCACGCTCAAGCCCAAGCCAAAAAGCCAGCAACCGCCTCCGGTTGTGCCGCTGGTGAATCTCGCGATGGTTTCCCCGGAGGATCACATGCCTCCCGTCATCAGTTACGGGACGGTGACGAGTTATTTCGAAACCGGCCTGACGCCGCAGGTCAGTGGGAAAATCACTTTCGTTTCCCCGAAGTTTCGGGTCGGTGAAAAAATTGATACCGAGCACCTTTTGGTGAAAATCGATCCCACGGATTACGAGGCTGCGCTGGCGCAGGAGGAGGCGGATCTCACGGTTGCCGAGCGGACCTTTGCCGAGGAAGAGATTCGTGCGGAGCAGGCGGCGGGGGATTGGGAGGCATCCGGGCGGGATATTTCCAAGGCCTCGGATTTCGTTTTGAGGAAACCGCAGCTCGCGGCGACCGAGGCCAGTATCAAGTCCGCAAAGGCGAGCATTGCGAAAGCGCGGGCGGATCTTGAGCGGACTGAAGTGCGCGCTCCTTTCCCGGCGGTGATTATCGCGCGAGAGGCTTCGCCGGGAAACCAGGCGTCACCGCAGGCGTCGTTGGGGACATTGATTTCGACGGAGAAAGTAGAGATCCGGCTGCCACTCACCGCCACTCAGAGTGCCCGGGTGAGTATTCCGACCGAGGCGGAATTAACCAGTCCGCTCCTCCCCGGAGTGAAATGGCAAGCGACTTTGGTGCGCATGGAGCCGACGGTAGATCAGCAGAATCAGGTGATGTATGCGGTGGCGGAAGTGCTCGATCCGTATGGCGAAGGGAAAACTGCCCTACCGGTGGGGATGTTCGCGAACGCATCGATCAACGCCAAGGCGATTTCAGATTCCTATCGCGTTCCGGACGCCGCCTACGTGGACGACAAGTTTATCTGGGTAATGGATGAAAAAGACGAGCTACGGCGGGTCAAAGCACGGCGTGTGCATTCTTTCGGTGGCGATGCTTTTCTCAGTCCGGTGGAGGCTGGGCAGGGTGAGCTGCGGGTGGTCACGCGTCCGCTGAGTAATTTCAGGGCAGGCATGAAGGTGAGAAGTGAGGAAGAAACCGCGAATGGACGCGAATGAACGCGAATTTTTTCCAGATGAATTTTTCAGAAGTCCAGATTGGCGTTTATTCGCGTTTATTCGCGGTTAAAATTATTTTTCCATTTTGAACAAGCATCCCTTCATCACCTGGTTCGCCTCGAACCCCGTTGTCGCGAACATCCTAATGTTCTCGATTTTAGCGGCGGGGATTTTCACGGCCTTGACCGTCAGGAAAGAGGGCTTTCCTGCCTTCGCGGCAGAGACTGTTACCATCACCGTTCCGATCCGTGGTGGGACTCCGGAGAATGTCGAGCGCGGTGTCGCGATCCGTATCGAGGAATCGCTTGAGTCGATTAGCGGGATCGAGGAAATCCGCTCGGTAAGCACGGATAGCTTGGCAACGGTGACGGTCGAGGCAATCGAGGGTTACTCGATCACCAAGTTGTTGAACGACGTGAAGATCGAGGTCGATGCGATTCCGAGTTTGCCAGAGCAGGCGGAGAAGCCGGTGGTTAAGGAGAAGAAGCGCTCAAATCAAGTGCTGTGGATTGAGATTTACGGCAGCGAGAACGAAGCTTTGCGGAAAGAAACGGCAAGAAAGATCCGCGACAAATTACTCGCCCAACCAGCGATCTCGCTGGTCGAGACTTTCGGCGCGCGGGATTACGAGATTTCCATTGAGCCGTCCGAGGATCAGCTCCGGAGATACGGCCTGACATTCCAGGAGTTGGCGGATGCGGTTATGGAAAACTCCGTCGACCTCGGGGGAGGTGATGTGAGGTCGGACCGGGGTGATATTTCCCTGCGTGCTCGCGACCAGGCGTACCGGAAGGCAGATTTTGAAAATATCCCGGTGCGGACGGATTCTGACGGCACTCGGATTTTCGTCAAAGACGTGGCGAACGTGCGCGATGCTTTCGTGGATCAGAAATTCCTGAACCGGTTCCGTGGGCAGCCGACGACGAGTTTGCAAGTGGTTACCGAGGGTAACGACGACATCATCAAGGCCGTAAAGCAGGCGAAAAAGGTTATTGAAGTTTTTAAAGACAAGGATCTTCCCGAAGGCGTGGAGGTCGGATATTGGTTAGACGGTTCGTCGAAAATCAGGGACCGCCTGATCCTGCTCGGCAAAAATGGATTTATCGGTGTTGGGTTGGTGCTCGGAATCCTAATGCTTTTTCTAAACCTTCGACTGGCGTTCTGGGTTGCGATCGGAATTCCGGTTTCCCTGGCGGGCGCGGTGACTTTGTTCCCGATTCCCGGGCTGGATCTATCGGTGAATATCATTTCCGCTTTCGGATTTCTGGTGGTTCTCGGTATCGTAGTGGATGACGCGATCGTCATCGGAGAATCCATTTATTCGGAGAAAGAGGCGAAGGGCGACGGCGATAAAAATGCGATCGCGACGACCGTCAGGGGGGTGAGCAGGGTGGTCACGCCCGCGACGTTTGGAGTCATCACCACGATCGCGGCGTTCCTGCCGCTTACTCAGGTCAGCGGGCGCTTGGGAAATGTGTTCGGCCAGATCGCAACGACCGTGGTTTTCTGTCTGATATTTTCCCTGATCGAGTCGAAGCTGATTCTGCCCGCTCACCTCGCGCATATCAACGTCCATCGGAAGCCGAAGAACTTTATTTCGAAGTCTTTCACACGCCTGCAGAAGGCCGTTTCCAATGGGTTGAAAGCGTTTGTGGCGAAGTTCTATCTGCCTCTTTTAAAATGGGCGATCCCTTGGCGCTACGCGGTGCTTGCGACGTTCATCGCGATTTTCATGCTCGTGATTGGATTGTTTCCCGCGGGCCAGTTGCGCTTCGTGTTTTTCCCGAACATCTACAACGACGATGCCAGCGCGAATCTGAGTCTGGAGCAGGGGCAGTCGGTTGATTATTTACATAGCCAAGCGCAGCGGATCGCCGATGCGGCACGTAGCCTCGGAGAAAAATATGAGGCAGATTTTGGCCAGAATCCGTTCTTGGAGATTCAGGTGGCTGCGAGCACGAACACGGATGCCTCGGTGGCTGTAGAGCTGACGCGCTCGACGACGCGGCAGGGTCTTTCCTCCGAGCAGATCGTCAAAGACTGGCGGGAAACTGTCGGACGCGTAGCCGGTGCGCGCTCGCTTTCATTTAAGGCGACCGCGGGTCCGCCTGGCGGGGATCTCGCGATCAACTTGGAAAGCGAGGATTTGGAAGAATTGGAGAAGGCCGCCAAGGAGCTGGCTGAAGAGATCGCGACCTATCCCGGGACCTTCGATATCAGTGATAGCTTCAAATCCGGGAAGCCGGAGATCACTTATTCGGTGACGCCCGAAGGAGAAGCAGCGGGATTCACCCGCCGGGATCTGGCGCAGGGAGTTCGTGATGCGTTCTACGGTCGCGAGGCGCAGCGGGTGCAGCGCGGGCGCGACGAGCTCCGGGTCATGGTCCGGTATCCGCAGGATCAACGGGATTCTCTGGAGACCCTGCGGGAAATGCGGGTCCGTGCGCCGGATGGTTCGGCGGTTCCTTTTCCAGTCATTGCAGATACCCAGTTCGGCGATGCGCTGGCATCCATCGAGCGTATCGATAACAAGCGGGTGGTCACGATCCAAGGATCGGTCAACAAGGCTCTGACCTCCTCGGACGAGATCTTGACGCGCCTGGAGGAAAGGTTTTTTCCGGAATTCCTAGCGAGGCATCCGTCAATTTCCATCACGGAAAGCGGCGAGGTGGAGCAGCGGAAGAAGTCCATCGGGTCGTTGCTGACCGGCTTTGTGTTCTCCATCGTATTTATCTACGTTCTGATCGCGATTCCGCTGCGCAGCTATGTCAAACCACTGATTATCATGTCCGTCATTCCTTTCGGGATCATCGGGGCCTTGCTCGGGCATTACATGATGGGGATTCCCATCTCCATCCTCTCCGTTTTCGGCATCCTCGCGCTTTCCGGGGTGGTGGTGAACGATTCGCTGGTGCTGGTTTGTGGGGTAAATGACTTGCAGGACGAGGGGAAATCTCTTGAGGAAGCCGTGAGTCTTGCAGGTGAAAACCGTTTCCGGGCGATCCTTCTGACCTCTCTAACAACCTTTTTCGGGCTTGCTCCGTTGCTGTTGGAAACGGAGGTCCAAGCTCAGTTCCTTAAACCGATGGCAGCTTCACTCGCGTTCGGAATTGTGTTCGCGACAGGGATTACCCTGTTCCTTTTGCCGATGCTGTTCCTGATCGTGAATGATTTGAGGAAAGGGTTTCGGAGGTATTTCGGCTTGGATCGGAAGCCTATGGAGTGAATGTATCGGCGATCTTCGGTCGCGGCGACATCAGCTTCGTACGTGATGATTCTGGTGGCGTGAAGAATTCACCCCCAATTCACATAGGGTTCACCAAGAGTTCATAAGGCTATGGATGATTGTGTTCATGAAGCTATTCATACCTTGCCGAATCCTACCGCTGTTTGTCTGTGTCGCGACGCAATTGGAGGCGTCACCTCCGGACGGACAGGTCACCCTGCCTTACCAGCAATTTGTTGAACTCACCCATAAGCCAGAGGTCGCCACGGATGTCAGGCCGCCTGTGCTCGCTGTCCTGACACGAGCTGATTATCTGATCGATATCCGCGATGGTGAGACGGTTGTCACAGTTGAGTGGCTTGCGGAAAATTTCAGCGACAAATGGGCATGGGTGGCGGTGGCCCCGCTGGATCTTGCGATCGAACCTGAAGGTGAGTCTACCTTGGTAGCCCATGACGGAGAGATTCGTTTGTTGATGCCTGAGACGGGTTCGCATCGCACGAGTGCGCGTTTTCCGGCACCCTCGGGTCTTGGCATTGCGGCAAGGTTTCCGATTCTTCCTGCCACGTTCAACAGTATAAAAATCCGTAGTGATGGTAAATCCACAGATTACCAAATCGATGGTGCGACTCTCTTGAAGGATGCAAACGGTGAGATACGCCATCTATTGCCAGCCACCGCGCATGAAGTAATCATTCGGAAATCTGAAGTCGAAGAGGGCGAGAAAGTGCCCTCGACTTGGAGCGTTTCCGCTGCTGCCTGGGTGAAATATGATGCCGGTTGGCTTGATCATGAAGTCCGTCTTTCCGTAACACCTACAAGCGGCGATGGAGTCAATATGCAGCTTGCGTTTCCGAATGCGCCTTCACGTATTGAAGTTAAAAGCGATGGTTTGTTAGAATATGAGAAAAACGATTCTGGATTACTTTTGCGCTGGAACAATCGTGATACGGGCGAGAGGACGATCACTCTGCTGTATCGCACTCAGATCCCAGGTGACAACACACAATGGAGCGTGAAGCTTCCGGAAGCCGAAGCCGGCTCTACTGTGGTGATTGCCATTCCCCAAAGTGCAGAAATTTTGGGCGAAGTTTGGATACAAGAACCCAATCCATCTCGGCTTCCTGCGTGGCTTCGCACACAATCCCAAGGGCAAAAAATCGCGATGTGTTCGGGCGTTCCACCAGAAGTTGCGGTGAAATGGCTGCCGCGCGTCGATACCGCATCCATGACAATTAGCGAAGCGACGATTTCGACTCGTGTCGTCGCCGATGGTTCACAGCTTACGACGACTACCTACCAGATCACGCATGCCGGCGGAGGCAGCGCACGTTGGTCGCTTCCCGCTGGTATGACCTTGCTTGACGCGACTGTGGCTGGTGTCCGCGTCAATCCGATTGATCGTGAAGGTGCCTTGGAATTTGACCTACCTACGCCCGCAGAGGGGCACCCGACAACAGTTGCGTTTTCCTACACGGGTTCTGGTAAGGCGCTTGACCGCGTCGCTGGTGGATTGGTCGTGGAGACACCATCAACTCCACTTTTCGCCCACCGCATCGATTGGAATATCGTATTGCCCGACGGCACACGACTGGACGCTGTGGAAAGTAACGCCGAAGCCGCTTCTGCTCCGGCCAACTCAACGCCGGGAACGGCGTGGTTGCGGCGCTTGCTCACGCGCGGCGAGCCACTTCGCGCCGAAGTATTCTATCGATCCAATAACTCGGACAACTAAGTAAGCATGTCGTTTTTAAAATCTAACATTATTTAAATATTATGAAAATATCCCATCTTGCCGCCATTGGTTTTATCTTTATCGCCACGTGTGTAGCTTGGTTTTTCCTTGGAGCGGCGATGAATCACCGCACTCAGGAACAAGCAGGAAAATCGGGCGAGCGCATCGCTGATGGTTGGGGGCCGCCGCTGATGCAGGCGCACCCGACAGCATGGCACGCCGCGCCCGGCACGTCCAATGGTCGCCGCCCGCTTGCAATGGCCGCTTCTGACATCTCTGTTGATCTCTCCTTCGAGCCGCTCAGGCGTGGCCTCACCAACCATCGCACATATGCCGTCGATTTTCGGGCGACATATCAGGTGGTCAACACAACTCCGGTTTCGCAAACCGTCTATGTTGCATTTGATCTGCCGGACGCCTCGACCAGTTATGAGAATTTTTCCTTCGTGCTAGGTGATGGAGGAGAAAGCAAACGCAGCCCGCGTGATGGCACGCTCTCCGAGGCTGTCGTTCTGCCAGCGGGCGGAAGCACTTCATTGGTGGTGACCTATCGTGCCCGTGGGGTTGATCAATGGCGCTATCATTTCAACGATAATTCACGCGTGAGTGATTTCCGTCTCATCATGAAAACAGATTTTCGGGAAATCGATTTTCCAAGCGGCACCGGGTCGCCGAGTAATCGTCGCGATCAAGCCGAGGGTTGGGAATTCACTTGGGCGTATCCCGATGTGATTGCCGCTCCCGGTATTGGTATGTCGATGCCCGACATTTTGAACGCTGGCCCGATTGCTTCGCGCATTGCCTTTTTTGCGCCGGTTTCACTGCTGTTTTTTCTCAGCGTGCTGGTGCTGCAGGGAATCGAGAGCGGTCGCAACATGCATCCGATGAATTACTTTTTCCTCTCCGCCGCATTCTTTGCATTCCACATTCTACTCGCATATTTGGTCGATATCATGCCGCTGCATGTTGCATTCGCAATCGCGGGACTGGTTTCAATGGCCTTGGTCGGCGGTTATGTGCGCATCGTTTCGCACGGTAAGCTAACGGTTCAAGCTCTCATCGCGCAGGCCGTGTATTTGATTTTGTTCAGCTACACCTTTTTCATTCCCGGACTGACTGGATTGGCCATCACGATTGGTGCTATTGTTACGTTAGCCATACTGATGTTCCGTTCTGCGGGCATCGATTGGTCGGTTCGCTTCAAGAAAGCAAACTCAGTTCCACCATCTTTTCCCGAGGCATCATGATTTCGAAAATTACGGATGAGGCATGTTGTGGATGGATTCCGCTGGACGAAACGCCAATCATGCAGCCGACTTCTTTATCCGGATCTTTAATCAATCTGAAACCGCTGATGGAATGCCGCCCCATACATATCCTCCTTGTCGAAGACGAACCATCGCTTCGTGACAACGTGACCATCGCGTTGGAATCCGAGGCCATGCGTGTGAGTTGGGCTGCGACTGGGGCGGATGCGGATCGCCTGATCTCGGCGGAAAAATTCGACCTCGTCTTGCTCGATGTCGGGTTGCCGGATACCAGTGGATTCGATCTCTGCCGGGAATGGCGTGTGCGAGGGATTGAACTTCCGATCTTGTTTCTCACTGCGCGTGCTTCGGAGGTGGATCGCGTTGTCGGTCTTGAGATTGGGGGCGACGATTATTTGGTCAAGCCGTTCAGCCTGCGCGAGCTCGTCGCGCGGATTCGTGCGGCGTTGCGCCGTGTTCCTGCGCCGCTGGCTGTGACGGGTCATGATCAGGCGGTCAAGTCAGCCAAAGGCCTGATGGTGAATGAGATCAGGATGTGTATCTTGCTTGATGGCGAGGAACTGGAGCTCACCCGCTATGAATTCCGATTGATGCGGTTGCTTCTTACTAATCCTGGCCGCGTATTTTCCCGAGGGCAACTGATGGATCAGGTATGGGAAGAGCCTGACTGCTCCCTTGAGCGAACGGTGGATGCTCATATCAAACAACTCCGCGCCAAGCTTCGCGAGCGCGGCCAATCTGAAGATTCCATTCGCACCCATCGTGGCCTTGGTTATTCTTTTGATCCTCATCCATGAGTCTCACCCTGCGCTTTATTACTGCTGTGGCGTTGCTGTGCATCGCCGCATGGTTTGCCATCGTGAAACCTGTTTTGGAGCGTGTGGAACGCCAGTATTTTGAGGCCGCCGAAGAGCCGATGGTTGATATCGCGAACCTGCTGGCGGAGATCGCGGCTGACTCATGGGCAGAAACACAAGCAGCACCAAGTCTGACCGCTGCCCTGGGGCGTGCACGCGCACGTCATTTCGAAGCTCAGATTTATGAAGTGGTGAAAACCCGTGTCGATCTGCATGTCGCCATCACTGACGCAAAAGGTGTCGTGTTGTTTGATTCGTTGAATCCTGCCCGCGTCGGAAAATCGCATGGTTCCCGAGATGTGCGGCTCACGCTCGAAGGTTTTTACGGTGCGCGAACGAGTCTTGCTGACCCGTCCGATCCGCTGAGTGCTTTGATGTATGTGGCGGCACCTGTTCTTGACGATCAGGGAAAGCTTCTCGGGGTGCTTTCCGTGGCCAAGCCACAGTTGAATCTTTTGGTTTTCATTGAGCAGACGCGCAACCGTGTGAAAGCATTCGCCATCGGTGGAGCCATCGCTGCTTTTCTGCTCGCCATCTTGCTCTCACGTTGGATCGCGGAACCGTTGCGTGCGCTGACTCGCCACGCTGAGGCTGTTGCTTCTGGTGCTCGCCCGACCGCGCCGCGACTCCCTGGCCATCATCTCAATCGGCTCGGGCAGATGATTGAGGAAATGCGCGATGCGCTGGAAGGCAAACGTCACGTTGAGACATACGTGCGCAACCTCACTCATGAAATGAAAAGCCCGGTCGCGGCGATTCGCGGCGCGGTGGAGTTGCTCGATGGATCGCCCTCGGAATCGCAACGCAGCAAACTTCTCGCAAACATTGAAAGCGAAAGCCGCAGGCTTGAATTACTTGGCGATCAGTTGCTCGCGCTCGCCAATCTCGAAAGCCGTAAACAACTCGATCAGACGCACGATATTGACCTTGAGGCACTGATTCGTCGCACGGTTGATGCAAAACTTCCCAGCGCGCAAAACCACGGTATTCAGATTAATACCGATTTATTAGAAAATCCACGTTTGCGTGGAGATTTCACCTTGATCGAACTCGCCATCGCGAACCTTCTGCAGAACGCCATCGATTTCTCTACAGATCAATCGATCATCACGGTGAGAGTCCGATGCGATAGGAAAGACGCGCTGATCGAGATCGTTGATCAAGGAGTGGGATTTCTTATTTTGCCTACGAGCGGGCATTTGATCGGTTTTTTTCGATGCCGCGTCTTCGCACAGGACGCAAGAGCTCCGGGCTGGGGTTGTGTTTTGTTCGTGAAACCGCGCAACTCCACGGTGGTGATATCACACTCGCGCCTGCTCAACCTTCGGGCACGAAAGCCACGCTGCGGTTACCGATCGATTCAAGTGTTTTAATGTAATCAGCACGTCGCTATCGATGACCGCTTTCATATATCACATTGTGGATACTGCAAGGAGCAGAGCATCCGCTCTTAAAGAAGCTTACAGTGCCCCGAACCTGCGGTGGCGTTTTTTGTATTCTTCGACGGCGGCGAAGAGGTCGCCTTGGCGGAAATCTGGCCACATTTTTTTAACGATGACGATTTCCGAATAGGAGATCTGCCAGAGGAGGAAATTGGAGATACGCATCTCGCCGGAGGTGCGGATGAGTAGTTCGGGATCCGGGATGTCGGCGGTGTAAAGGTGGTTTGCGAAGAGTTCGCAGGTGATGTCTTCGGGAGAAATTTTCCCTAAAACGGCGGCCTCGGCGATGGAGCGGGCGGCGGCGGTAATTTCCTCGCGAGCTCCGTATGAGAGGGCGAGGACCAGGGTCATGGTATCGTTGTCCTTGGTGTGTTCTTGGATACGTTGCAGGCGGTCGCGAGTGGATTGCGGCAGGCGCTCCAGTTGGCCGATTGCTTGGAGGCGGACGTTCTGTTTGTCGAGTTCCTCTGCCTTTTCATCGAGGAAACGGTCGAGTAGAACCATAAGGGCTTCGATCTCCGCTTCGGGGCGGTTCCAGTTTTCCGAAGAGAAGGCGTAGAGCGTGAGGTATTTGACACCAAGCTCTTTGCAAGCATCCATGACCTCTCGGACTGACTCCGCGCCTGCACGATGGCCTTCGGCACGGGGCAGGCCCCGTTCTTTTGCCCAACGGCCATTGCCGTCCATGATGATCGCGATGTGCTGCATGCTGTATTGAAAGGAGCGCATCGAACGCCGCTTTGACCTATGCCGCAAGGTTCGATTGTCCTGAATGGAACCTTTATCCATCCGCATCGTTAAACATGCCACCGTATCCCGGGCGGTAGAGCATGAGGCCGGTGAGTCGCGATATTTCTTGGAAATGGCGGTTGATCGCGTAAAGGCGGACATTGTCGTGCAGGGCGATGGATGCGATCACGACATCGAGCCACGGGACGTTCAGGCCGTTGCCCCGCAGCCTCCACGCAAGAGCCACAGCCCGGTCCCAGTCCTCTTCCTTGCAAGGTCGGTAAGGAATCACGGAAAAGTGTTTTCCGAGGCGCGCGCGCTCGTCCTTGCGAGCGCCGCCGAGAACCTCTAAGCGTACGGGGGAGCACCATTGCGCCTCGTAGGCTTCGAGAAGTCCTTCGAGAGCGAGTTTCACCTCGATTTGTCCTCTTCTACGGAAGCCTTCGATCCAGGCGGATGAATCAACCAAGACCATGATTATTCCGTGTAGAGGGGTGGGACGGGATTGG
>Ga0209390_10004693_pt1 | contig 20246 bp, 13 predicted proteins | sample BON01_FD_187212 | JGI IMG/M metagenome (GOLD analysis project Ga0209390, IMG submission 187212) | Freshwater microbial communities from Lake Bonney liftoff mats and glacier meltwater in Antarctica - BON-01 (SPAdes) (version 2) | ecosystem: Environmental > Aquatic > Freshwater > Ice > Glacier...
CAGCAGCAGCACCACCAGCAAAAGCACCAGCACCAGCACCAGTAACACCAGCACCAACAGCAGCAGCAGCAGCACCACCAGCAGCAACATCACCAGCAGCAGCAGCAGCAGCACCACCAGCAAAAGCACCAGCACCAGCACCAGTAACACCAGCACCAACAGCAGCAGCAGCAGCACCAGTAGCACCAACAGCAGCAACAGCAGCACCAGTAGCACCAACAGCAGCAGCAGCAGCACCAGCAGCAGCACCAGCAGCAGCAACAGCAGCACCAGCAGCAGCAACAGCAGCACCAGCAGCAGCAGCAACACCAACACCAGCACCAGTAGTAACAGCAGCAGCACCAGTAGCACCAACAGCAGCAACAGCAGCACCAGTAGCACCAACAGCAGCAGCAGCAGCACCAGCAGCAGCAGCAGCAGCAGCAACAGCAGCACCAGCAGCAGCACCAGCAGCAGCAGCAACACCAACACCAGCACCAGTAGTAACAGCAGCAGCAGCACCACCAGCAAAAGCACCAGCACCAGCAGCAGCAGCAGCAGCAAAAGCACCAGCACCAGCACCAGTAACACCAGCACCAACAGCAGCAGCAGCAGCACCAGCAGCAGCAGCAACACCAACAGCAGCAGCAGTAGCAAAAGCAGGACCAGCAGCAGCGGCAGCAGGAGCAGCAGCAGCAGCAGCGGCAGCGGCAGCAGGAGCACCACCAGCACCAGTAGTAACAGCAGCAGTAACAGCACCAGTAGCAGCAGCAGTAGCAAAAGCAGGACCAGTGGCAGCGGCAGCAGCAGCGGCAGCAGGAGCAGCAGCAGTAGTAACAGCAGCAGTAACAGCACCAGTAGCAGCAGCAGCGGCAGCAGGAGCAGCGGCAGCAGGAGCAGCAGCAGCAGCAGCGGCAGCGGCAGCAGCAGCAGCAAAAGCACCAGCAGCAGCAGCAGCAAAAGCACCAGCAGCAGCAGCAGCAAAAGCACCAGCAGCAGCAGCAGCAGCAGCAGCAGCAAAAGCACCAGCAGCAGCAGCAGCAAAAGCACCAGCAGCAGCAGCAGCAGCAGCAAAAGCACCACCACCACCACCACCACCACCACCACCAGGACCAGTAGGACCAGTAGGACCAGCAGCAGTAGCAGCACCGGTAGAAGTTTTTATGAATGATAATCAATATATCGCTGCTTTATTAATTTCTATGACAAGATTAGATCTTTTGAAAAAAGGGATTGATGATAATATTATTAAAAATATAACTACACGGTTAATAAGTATTTTTACCAATCCTAAGTTTATACCTATCAATAATCAAGATTTGCACGTTAAAATATATTTAATTATTAATAATATATTATTATCAGGATATATGAAAAAAAATATTACACCACAACATAATAAAATAATTATTCTTACCAATACTATAAATATATTGAAAATATATCTTATTTATTTTTATGGGATAGTTTACAGTCGTGATACTAAAATACAATTTTTATATATAAATACTATGTTTCATGTATTAAATGATCAAAAAAAATACAATTTAGATAAATTTTGCACATATTGCGAAACGATAATAAATATTTACTATTCGAAGCGAGTAATACCAGATATTTTTGATAATAATTATATGACATACCATATAAAGACTTTTTTAATTATTATAAAAAACTCAGTAATACAGGAACTCGATAAATTAATACAACCCAATCAATTAAATGTAAAATATAACGTTATAAGTAATAATATAAATGCACGTTTGCTAGAAATGACAAATGCTATACTGCGTAATTATCCATTCTGGTATAATTATAAGGATAATGATAATATGAAAGAAAAAACTAAAAACATAACCAAAGAATTTAAAAATTTAAATAAACTTGAAAACTATTATAATATACATAATGATTATTTACCCAGTATAGATACGTTAAAATCATCTGATCAACAATGTATAATAAACATATTAATAAATTATCGTGACATTAATCCTAATGATACCAAAAAACGTATTACAACTAATTTAAAATATATAATGACTGATAATAACAAAAATAATATTATAGCCAATCCTATATTAAATAACTATTTAGATAATTTATTAATGAATGATATAAATTCAGTTACTAAAGAATTACAAATGTTTGAAAAATGTTTAAAATATGATAATAATAATGATGATGATAATATATATACCATTAGTAAAATATTAGGACTAAAATACGAAGGGGCATATTTTATTTTTGATAATGATAATTTTTATAAAGAATATTTAAGTAAGATTGTTGATTATGATATTAATCATTTATATGATAAATCTTTTTCCATATGCGATTCTGAAACAAAATCATTATTGTTTATGAAAAAAATTAGTAATATTGAAATAAATTTACTAGCTATCTTTAATAAAATAATATATATAATTAATGAAATTAAAAATAATAATAAGTCTAGAATGTATCTTATTTATACAGATTATTTACCGAATATTATAAAACAAAAAAATATTATATTTGAATACTCAGAACACACGAAATTTAAACCATCTAATATAAAAAAAAGTATTGATGATATTATTGATTGTTTAAATAATTATAATTTTTATATTAATTACAATTATAATTTATCGTATGACGAAATTAATTTTTATACTATTGAAAAGGAGTCAATAAAACAAGAAAATATAATGTTTATTGATAATAATAATCCATTTATTGCAATAAATGATAAACAAAATATAGGATCAGATAATTATGATGATATTATCTCTAGAATTTCTGATAATAATACATATATGACCAATATAATTATTAAAAAAGATATTAATAATATAAAGACCATACCATATTCTATGATAAAATTAAATGATGATAGTTATTTTGAACTTAGTTTATTATCAGATTATGCTGATATCATTCATAATAAAACTATTATGGGCTATATAGCAAAACATAATGATATTTTAAAAAATCCGCTAATCTTTAGTAATTATGAAAATTCCAAAAATTGTGTATTGGTATGTAAATTATATGAAACTATTTTATATAAAAAATATGAACATTATGTTTCTCAAAAAACATTATCAAAACTTATGTCTAAATTAAATGAAAATGATATAGATTATATGGAAAATAATATTCATTTATTTATAAATAATTCTATTAATAATATAAGTTATGGGATAAATGAACATATTATAATTAGAAATTTATTATATGATAATATAACCCACGGTCGCGATGAAATAAAATATGATTACATATACTCAGATCCTATTGGAAATGTTAAAGCCACTAATAAAAGATATTATATTGAAAATAAGACGGAATTATTAGATTTGCTGACATCTAACAATTCTTCATTAAGTATAAAAAATAATGTTAATTTATCACCATTAGATATAATATTTGAAACATATAATAAAGAACTAATACATAAATATATAAAATATATAAAAATAAATAAACAAGTATATGAAAAAAAAATAGTAGGGCAAATTCAGAATGAGATATATAAAATAATTATAGATAAAAACAGTTGCGACAAATTAAATATATCCGATCTATTTAAAAATATGAATAATAATTTATATTTACAAATAGATTCACTCATAGATTCTAATATAAATTATAAAAATTATGTTTTTATTAAAACATCATTTAATATATCTTCATATATAACATTTCAATATTTAACAGAATCATTGCTACTTGTAAATAATAGTTTTAATATTAATACTTTATTCAATATATTAAATGAATATAAGTATGATATCAAAGATATGGATAAAAATATATTTGAAGAAACTTTAAATAATAATAATATCAATGATGATATAGATACACATTTAATAAAAGTTCATATGGTATATTTGGAAACTAAATTAACTACTATAATTTTAGAAATAGATAATTTAAAAAAAGAAAAATCTACTATAGTAAATTATTCAAATTTAATGAAAATACATGAAAGCAACATAAATAAATTATATTCTGAAAAAAAATATATTGAAAATAAAATAAATATATTACTATCATTATTAAAAAAAAAATCTATAATAAAGATACCTATTAAAAATGATATTAAAATTATTAAACGATATAAAAACACGATAAATAAATTTATAATACTCAATACATGGGACAATATAATGAATCTACCTATTAAAGATAATATGAATTTAATGTCATTACAATTATTAAAAACATTAAATGATTATATAGAATCAACTCAAATGACTTATTCTAATATAGATGATTTATCTAAAGCATTAACTACAATATCTAATGAATGTGATTTATATTTTAATAATGAAAAATATACTAATATAAATAAACAAGCTTCGTTTATAAATGACTTACTGGAATATCTTACTGTTAATGTAATAGGTTGTAATATAGAATATTCATTTAAAAAAATATTATATGGATATTATTTGGAAAATTTTAATAGTGAAATTCAAGATATACAAAGTCGCGTAGATTTTTTACTTAATACTTTTAAGGAATCTAACGAAGAATATAGTATATTATCTTACGTATATGATATATTATGTATTAATATGGTTAGTAAATCATCTAATATATATTATAATGAATATGATGAACAATATTTTAAAAATATTTCGGAAACAACTGATATTAATAATATATATAGACTAATAGATAATTTAACAATAAATGCAGTACATTCGGAAATATTAAATGAAATGAAAAAATCATTTTTAGATATATATAATACATCATCAAAACTTATTAATTTATGGAAAATTAATTCAGAAAATATATTTATAAATTTTATAAATATTAATAAAGCTACAACAGTATTGTCAATCATTCAATAGTTTTTCTTCAGATATTTTTAAAGTGAAGCTATGGTTTATATTTCTAAATTCCACTCTATTTCCATCTGGATATAAAAAATATACTCGTAATTCCGTTAAAGTGTTTATTGGAAAAGATTTAGAATATAAATCTACGGGATGTTCTATAAATGAATTAAATAATATTTCTCCAGGATTTCCATTTAATAATATTTTAGTAAAAGAGGAAGAAATATTATTATTATTATATATATATTCGATGTCGTTCAAATACATTAAAATATAATTATACTTACCTGTTAAGTTTATAAAACCATTAAAATATGATATATCATTACCAACGGTGTCTACATTATTAGATTCTATAAATTGATCTTTATTAGTTATTTCATATTTAAAATCAGTAATTGATAATGCGGTTCCTATATTTCTAAATCCTAGTATATCTCCAATTGTATCGGATTTATCGAATAGCAAGCTTATACGTGTTTTAAACTGTATGTATATATTCTTACCACCCGATAATATATTTTTAGATAGTTGTGTATTAATATTATTGGTTTTTCCTAAAAGTATATCATATGTTTGATTTGTAATATTAATATTAAAAATTTGGTGTTCTTTATTTATATACGTTGAATTTATAGATAATTGATCTGTGATATTTGTATTATCTGTATTATTTATTGATAAATCCGAAGAATCGTAAATTGTAACATAATCATCTATATTTAAGATATTATAAGGATGATTAACATTAAGAATATAATATTCTTCGTTATTAATATTATCAATTCTTATAGATAAACTATTTGGTAAATTTGTTTTATTATAACTTTTAAATGTTATAATATGACTAATTTTATTTATAGATATATCAAATATATTATAAATTTTATTATTATTAATATATCCCTTTCTTTGGGTATTATTAATTTTATTTTTTAATTCATTTATTAAAGTATCGATTACGTAGAAACCTTCGTCCAACTGAATAGAATATATGTAATTACTATCTTCAATGTTTTTCCAATATAGTTTATCATTAATATTTTTTTTAATTAATATATCTGTAAATGGAATTTCCATACTTATCAATTCTATTTTAGTGACATTATTGAATGTTTTTTTTAAATTTATTACATAGTTATCAGAATTCGGATATCCTTCGATAGAATTATCTATTTTATTAACAATAATATTATTACCTCCTCCTATATTATCATTATATGATTTATTATTTATTTTAATTTGATAATAATTATTATCAATAATATTTGTAATTAATTGACTACTTTGATAATTAAAATTATTTATGGGATAATTTGCATTAATATATCCTATTTTTATTCCATTTATATGAAAGTAAGATATTTTTACAACCTTGTCTATTGTATAATAATAATTCATAGTATTCAAATAAGGTATAAATACATCGATAAATATCATTGATTTATTTATTATTTGAATATTATCAATATCAGTAATATTATCGATATTGAGTTTATCTTTGCATAACTTTAATAAACTTAAATTATTAAAATTTAGATCATCGTAAATGTAACATTTTTTTATACCAAGAATACTATTAAATGGAATATTATCTATAAAATTCGGAACATCTTGATTATATATTAATTCAATATTAATATATAATTCAGTATTATATTTTTTATAATTAATATCAATATTATTATCTAATATTATTACGGCATACTTCACATCATTTAATAAAAACATAGATTCATTTAATATATATGTATCACCAATAACATTTTGAATAATTATATTATCGTTTTTAATAAAATTATGATTATTGTGTTTAATTGTTATAATATCGCTATCTTTTACAAAAGTAATGGGATTGTTTGATAATTTTTGTGCAGTTGAGCCGTATATATGTTTTGGATATAATTCTCTAAATGAACTATCTATATTAATAAGTGATGAAATAATTTTTTTTTCTATATTCATTATATTTTATAATAATAACTTATTTATTTACAGTAAGATTTCTTAAAAAGTTTATAAATGTCAAAAAATTTGACTTTTTAACGGTAATCAGTTTGTGTATATTTATTTAAGCTCTTTTCTAAATTTTTAATTTCAAAATTTTCAGCTTGTTCATATCCAATATTTAATAAATGTTGGATATTGTCATTTGTTATATTATTAGACGCCATGTTAACTTTAACGGAATTTGTAAGTACTATCGATATATTATTATGATCATCGTTATTATTATTTTCCGATAATCTACTTTTTATTATTTTTATAGTTCCGTATACTAAATCAAAAATGTTATCTATATTACCAGTATTATCTGTATTATTTTCTATAAATAACCCAAATGTTTTTTTCTTATCACAGTGATTAATAGGATAATTATTTACTATACATCCATCGATATAATAATTAGAATTATATAACACTGGTTTAAAAATACAAGGTATGGACATAGTAATTGTTAATGCTGTAATTACTGACATATCTGGGGTATTTTTATATGAAAATATTTCTTCTTTACATAAGCTATAGTTACACCCTATTAACATTAAATTATTATTAGTTAACTTATGTAATTCTTCAAACGTACAATCATCGATAGAATACTTATTATATAACATGCTTTTGAATAAAGAAATTATTTTATCATGAGATTTAAGACATTTATCTTTTATAATATTGTTTATTATTTTTTTTGATTTAAATAAAATATTAAAATTGAATATTATACAAAAATCATATAGTTCATTAATATCATATCCTATTGATAAAAAAAATAATATTATACCCCCCATAGACGTTCCTATAAAATTTTTTATATTGGTAATATCTAATTTTTTATTGTTGATTAAATTTTTAAAAGCACCTATAAACGATAATGCGTTTACCCCTCCTCCACTAAAACATAATGTATCAATCATATACTTTATATATTATATAAAATTCTTTAGTTATAATTATTTTATTTTTTAATAATATCAATAATTAAAAAAAATACAAAAATTGATAATATTATCAATAATGTATCTTTGTTTTTATCTACGAAATGTTTAATTTTAGATTTTATAATATTTATTATGTCATTAATAAAATGATCATATAATTGTTTTTTACAATTTTCACAATTATGTATGTGATCATTTATATCATTACATTCGCAATTTTTATTTTCATCTTTAGTTATTGTAAAATTTTCAATAACATCATTACCATCGTCATTATTATTATTTTTATACATATACTCATTAAAATTATTAGAAATTTTTGTATCCCAAGCTTCATTTATTAAACAGTAATCCATTATTAACAATTATATAATAATTTTAGTTAGATAATTAAATTTATATGATAAATAAAGAAAAAAGTAATAAAGATATTATATAATGTCCGAAACTGAAAATATAAATTATGTTAATAGTGTCATTAATAAAAATATAAATAATAATGTAGGTAATAATATAAATAATAATGTTGCTAAAAATTTAGGAGATAATGAGAATACTGATACCGATTATATGTTTAATTTAATTATTAATAATGAGAAAATCATTCAAAACGCAGATGCTTTAAATGAACCAATCAGTAGTATTACATTATCTAAAAATAATAGTGAATCAAAATCCCCTAAATCATTATTATCAGAGGATTATAAAAATAATGAAAAAATAAATATGATAGAATCTCCGAGGTTTACAAAACCCATAGCGTTACCTAATTATATTCCAACTTTCACTAATAATGGAAATATTAATAGCCCTGTTAATAATCCTTTTAATAGCCCTGTTAATAATCCTTTTAATAATCCTGTTAATAATCCTGTTAATAATCCTGTTAATAATCCTGTTAATAATCCTTTTAATAATCCTGTTAATAATCCTGTTAATAATCCTGTTAATAATCCTGTTAATAATCCTGTTAATAATCCTGTTAATAATCCTGTTAATAATCCTGTTAATAATCCTATTAATAATACTGTTAATAATCCTGTTAATAATATATATGAAAAAATAGGAGGTACATCTAATTTTACCTTAAATACACCAGAAAATCAAACTAAAATGAAAAAAATAGATTATTTAAGGAAATTAGGTGAATTAAAATTACGTGGATATTCATTATCAAAAGAATATGATTTTAATAGTTCTTTAGATGAAATGGAATATGAATATGAATTATTAAAAAATTACGTAGATACAAAAAATGGGGTTAAAATGATTAGAAATAGTTTGCTACATATGGTTTCTATGGTAGAATTTTTAAATGATAAATACGATCCATTCGATTTTCAATTAATGGGATGGGGTGATCATTTATCAGTGGAGATTAATAGTTGGGAGGAAGTATTAAGTGAAATATATGAAAAGTATAAATCCACTGGTAAAAGCATGTCACCTGAATTAAAATTATTATATTTAATAATATCATCAGGTTGTGCTTTCCATTTTACTAAATCATACGCATCTAAATTACCTGGATTGGATTCTGTAATTAAATCAAATCCTGAATTACTTTCAAAAATGGTAACATCTAATAAAAAATCTCAATTTATGTCACCGCAGGAAATTAATATTAATAATATTAAAAAAAATGCGGAAAAACAATTTACAAAAGAAACAAATGATAGTAAAAATAATAATGATTCCAAAAATAAATTACAACCTGTAATAGAATCACCTCTATGTGTTAAAAACATATTAAATAAAATACATAATTTAGCAGGAATTTCTAAAAAAGAACCCGAAAATACTACTACAGCTATAACTACACCAATAAGTGAAACTATCCCATCAGCGAAAACAAAAAAAGGTATTTCAATAATATAAATTATATTTCTTTATATGTGTTTTTTACCAACGGATAAAGAGATAACATATTATATATAGTAAATGGAAATACCACTAGACACCCAAGAACCTATTAAAAAGAAGAGAGGTAGAAAACCAAAACATCAACACTTATTAAATAACAATATTAATAATAATGATTCTAAAAATATTAATACAGAAGAAGAGAACATTGTTTTACATTTACCAATAACTATTAATGAAATTAATACTGAAATATTTTTAAAAAATGATTCTGATGTTCCGGTAACTAATAATATACATGATACTACGGCGAATAGTAGTGATATTTTAACAACAATTAATCAAAATAATTTTATTAATAATAATGTTAATAAAATTATCACACATACAATAAATATTACACCAACTACAAAATGTTGGTGGTGTAAATATACATTTACAACACATGCTGTTCAATTGCCTGAAAATTATTTTAATGAACTTTTTTATTGCATAGGACATTTCTGCAGTTTTAACTGTGCGAAAAGTTATAATATAAGTATTAATGATTCATTAATTCAAAAAAGGGAAACATTATTAAATCTTTTTTACTATTATACTTTTTCAGAATTTAAAGAAATAATACAGGCACCTAATTGGATTACTTTAATTGATTATGGTGGACCTTTATCCATAGAAGAATTTAGAGAAAATTCTATATTTAATTTATCGGAATTTACTATATTAACTCCACCGTTAATTTCGAGACAAATACATATAGAAGAATCATATAAAAGTAAAAAACAACCAAAGACGTTGACGCAGTCAACCGATAATAAAAAAAAAAATAATATTAAAAATATTATAGAATCGTCTCTTGAAAATATTATAAGATAGTTGCTAATATGTTTATATCCAAATATGTATTTGGATATTCCATATGTATTAATTTTTTTAAGTCATCAAAAAAATTTAAATGATTTAGTTCCGTAAAAGAGTTACTGTTTGTTTCTAGTATATAATAAGATGAAGCATCATAATATATTTTTAATTTATTTTTATTTATTGTATTTAATATTTTTTTGGTTATTTCAATACCGTCATTTGAGATTAATCCAAACCTAGAAATTATTTTCAATGATGTTTTTTTTTTATCATTATAATATAGACATAATGAGTTTATTATGTCTATATCTATAGATATATCGATGAATATTTCATTTAAACGGGTTATATTTTCAGTAAAATATTCCCATAATGAATTTTTATACTTATTTTTTATCCTTAGTTCATCAATACGGTAAATTAAAGTAGTCCATAAATTTTCAAAATTATATTTATTTATTATACAAAAAGATTGTATAAAATTGTATAATTTTTTATTATTATTAAAAAATTCCATTAATTTTTCTTGTACATTATATTTTTTTTTAGTTAATTTATCATCATTGTTTTCGGCGATATGTTCATTTAGATATAGTATCGATACTTGAATTATGTTTTTATTTATGTTTAACACTTTAGCAATAATATTTTTATTTAATTGTAAAATTTTATTCCAACTAATAATTCTTTTTTTTTTTGAAGTATCTGAAAAATTCATAAAACATGGACATTCATATTCTAATAAATCTCCTTCAAAAAAATTACTTGTTTTATTGTTAAACGTAACTAATACTAATTCATTTATTTGCGGTAATTCATTTTTATAAAACCTCATGGTATAATATATATATGAAAAATTATTTCTTTATATATGTCATACACCTTACGGATATATGTATATATTATTTTATTATTGATGTATATATAATTCAATCTAATAAATAATAAAATAATATATATTATATGGAATTATATTATAAAAGATGATATATAATATAATAATAATTTTAATAATATATTTTTTAATAAAAAAAATAATAAACGATAATAACAATATAAAAAATGAAGAAATGACTAATACATTAGATAGTAAAATACTTACATCTGAGTGTAGAATACCTACATACGATAACCCATTTATGAATTTTATATTATATAACGATGACAAATTAAAGGCTTGTGATAGTAAAAAGGTTAAAAATAATATTAAAAAAGAATATAGAAAACATACATATCCAGATGCTAATGACGTTTGGGGGAAAAATTTATCAGAAAGATATTTTTATACAATGCCTAATACGGGAATGATTAATGATCAAACGGGTTTTGCTAAATGGTGTTATGGTATTAAAGAAAATTGTAAAACAGATGGAAAAGATTGTTTACGATATATTAGAGATTATTAGAGTTAATTTTAAAAATAAAATAAAACTATATATAACTTATTCTTATAATTATAATCATATATAATATTGTCATATGGAGAGTATTGATAAATATATCGAAAAATACACAATTGCTGAAAAAATAAGATTAACGGACCCTTTAAAATCAATTAATTACTATAGATCATGTATAAAAAATATTAATAAGTTTTTAAGTAATACAGATACATATGATTGTCCGAATATGGATATAATATACATAACTAAAGAAAAGAGTCACAGAACACTCATTAGTATAATTTTTGATATTATAGAAAAACCAATAAATATATCTATGTATTCAAATAAAAATATTAGATATATATATAAATTAATTAAATCAGGTAATTTAGAGAAATTTAAAAACATTTTTACATACGATGTAAATAGTTTCCTATATTATAAAAATAAATTATCCCCTTTACATGTTTGTATTAATTACGGCGATACTAGATTTATTACTGAATTATTAACACTTGGGGCAAAAATAGATACTGTTGATTGCTATGGTTATAGTTTATTTGAATATGCATTTATACAAAATGATCCAAATATGATGGCCTATTTAATTGATTTAGGCGCAGATGTAAAAAAATATACTCTTTTTCGTAAAAAAAAGTTATATATTAATATTAGTAATGAAATAGATGTTGCTTTAGTAGAATCATATATATTAGAAAAATATGTTATACCCAAAGATTATAATCTTAAATATTTAGATTGGGTATATAAATATATAGAACCTTATGAAAATATCGATATAAAATATTTAAATGAATCAATAACTATTAATACATTTATCAACCATTTGGATAATTTTTTGGATAATATTGAAAATTATTCTAGAGAAGATTATATTAGTATAATAAAAGAAGAAATGGAATATGATTTAATATATAATTTATGCTGTCCTATAAATAAATTATATATTTTAATATATAATTTAATACCTTTTATAGACTATAATGATTCTTTTATCATGACTTGGATAGTAAGTTTAGAACTTAAATATATAATTTTACATTCATTAAAGATAGATATATGTAATTTTGGAAATATTTTAAAAAATAAATTAAAAGAATCTTATTTAAATATACTTTCTAGAAATTATGTACAAATATTACTAAATCAATGGTTTAATAAAATGAAAATATAAAAAAAAAATATAATATTTTCTACTTAATAATATATAAACTTTATGAGTTCAAATAGATTATTATATGATAAATGCGCGTATGATATAGAAATTAAAGAAAGTATTAGTCCATTAGACTATTATTTATTTAAAGGTAAATACGAAACTGTTAAATGTGAAAAAAATGAATATGAGAATAATATTAAGTTTGAGGATAGAGCCATAACTGAAAATGAATTATATGGACTTACCAAAACATCAACAAAATGCCCTGAAAAAAAATATAGCAAAGAAAAAGGCAACGAGTTTACACCTATTAAATTATCTCCTCAAATAATATGTCAAGGGATACATCATATTACACCGAGTAATATAGATAAACCAAAATCTTCTATGTTGAAAAAATTAAACACTTCCATAATATAAATTTATATTTTATATAAATTATATATAGTTTAATATATATATATAAATGTCATTCAACAGAATAAAATATGATAAAACGGAATACGATGATCAAATTAATGAAAGTATAAAACAGAGTTCTTATAGAATTTTTGGATTATATGCTGAGAATAATAAACAATGTTATCCAGATAATTCAATAATAGCCCAGCGAAATGGATCATCTATAAGAGAATACAATGATCTGTCTTTTTCATCTTTAGCTGATGTAGAATCATTATTAACTAATAGAGATAAAATAAAAGGAAATATTTCAGAAATAAAAACAAATGATAAAAAAGATTGCAGTGAAATAATATATGGGTCTGATTCTAGATTTACTCATCCAATAGTTAAATATAGAGGTATGAGTAATACATTATATAATTACTCCCCTTTTTTATTTTCAGATCCTCAAAAACACATCCAGACCATAACTTTCAAAGGTGGTTTAAATACAAGAAATTATTCAAAAGATAATCATATGGTAAAAGAACAAAAATTTATAGATGTTGGGGAAGCTTTACCAGCTTATCATAATACACGGTAATTTTATATTATAAAATAAAATATATGTATATCATATGATAAATATATTTTATTTTATAATATATTATAAATATGGTTGTTGAATATAGTAATTTTAATGATAGTTTTAACGATAACATGGTTTTTAAATCAAATAGTCTTGAGAAAAAACAATTATACAATTTAGAAAAAAATATAAATAATTTGGAGTTATTGCATAATTTCAATGAATTAACCTTTTCATCTAATAAAAATGTAATTCCGCAAAATGTGAATAATAACTATACTAATTTTAAATCTACTGATAATATGACTTACAATATAATTAATCAAAATAAATTAACTCATAATAATATGAATCCATTTTCTATTAAAAGAGATTTAACAAGAAGTATGACTAAAAGTCAACGCTCATTGGAATTATTTACAGGTCAATTATCAGAATATACAAAAAAAAAGGAAATTGAACCATTATTTAAGCCAGTTAACAATTACGGTGATGTATTGTATTTTAACAGTTTTGTCAAAAATAGACTTAAACCATCTATTAAAAATAATGATGGTATACTTCCATTCAAAACTAATTTAAAAGTATCGCCAGGTATTAATAATGAAAAACAAAAAGGTAGACATAACGTTTATAGAATTAATCCGCTTAATATAGACGAATTTAAAAACGATAATCATAAACAACAGACATATATTAACAAACCGTTAGAAACTGTTAAAAAAGGTAATATGAGATCAATAGACCCTAATATTACAAAATTTAAAGTTAAAGATTTTATTGAAAAAAATTTTACCGATTTATTACCTACTAGAAGCGATGTTAATTTAGGAAGGACTTCAAAAGAATTTACTAATATGATGACAAAAAGGAATATTAGCGCAACCGAAAGAAAAGGTCCTAAAAATAATTCAGCTTATTCCGATACCAAGAATCATAATAATATTCTTTATTCTGATGTAAAAAAAGAAAATTACTTAAATGACTCTTTGCGTTCAGCAAAGGGTTCTATTTTCCCGCCTAATCTCAGTAATGATAAATCAATTATTAGGACTAATAATAATAGAAATTTAACAAATAGTGAATATTTTGGAAATGCTGTAAATAATCAAAAAGATGGTTATACTATAGATTATAACAATATTCCAAACAAAACAATTAAAGAAACTTTATTAAAAAATAATACTGGATATAGCATAAAAGGTAATAGTAATAACTACATAAAATCAAATAATATGGAAATGTCTAAAACAAATAGACAAACATTAAATCAAACAGAACAATTAGGTGTAACAAATATAGGCAATTCCGTTAAAATAAATAATATTGATAAGGCTAAAAAAACTATTAAAGAAGATACAACTCACGATATTATTATAAATACAACATCCCAAAATAAAGTAAATAAATTATATAATAAAGATGAACTTAACCCTACTATACGACAATCAACATCTACTGATTTAAATACGTTTAATAAATCTAATTCCTTTTCGGCTCCATTACATAATAAAGACGAACTTAACCCTACTATACGACAATCAACATCTACTGATTTAAATACGTTTAATAAATCTAATTCCTTTTCGGCTCCATTACATAATAAAGACGAACTTAACCCTACTATACGACAATCAACATCTACTGATTTAAATACGTTTAATAAATCTAATTCCTTTTCGGCTCCATTACATAATAAAGACGAACTTAACCCTACTATACGACAATCAACATCTACTGATTTAAATACGTTTAATAAATCTAATTCCTTTTCGGCTCCATTACATAATAAAGATGAACTTAACCCTACTATACGACAATCAACATCTACTGATTTAAATACGTTTAATAAATCTAATTCCTTTTCGGCTCCATTACATAATAAAGATGAACTTAACCCTACTATACGACAATCAACATCTACTGATTTAAATACGTTTAATAAATCTAATTCTTTTTCAGCTCCATTACATAATAAAGATGAACTTAACCCTACTATACGACAATCAACATCTACTGATTTAAATACGTTTAATAAATCTAATTCTTTTTCGGCTCCATTACATAATAAAGATGAACTTAACCCTACTATACGACAATCAACATCTACTGATTTAAATACGTTTAATAAATCTAATTCCTTTTCGGCTCCATTACATAATAAAAATAAACTTAACCCAACTATAAGACAATTAAATAATAAAGTTATTGTTACTAATTCAAATCAAAGTAAATCCAATGTTCCAATATATAATAAGGATATTGCGAAAAATACTATAAAATCACAAACATCTATAAATACTAAACAAAATATGTTATCGTGTCAAAATAGCATATATTCAAAAAATAATGATAAACTCAAACCAACTATTAAAGAATCTACTACAATTAATAATACGATTGGTAGTATTAAAAATAATAATTTATATTATATAAATGATAATATTTCAATAAAAAATACAATAAGAGAAACATTGGATAATAAAAATGCCGTGAATATTAATAGTAATCAAACATCATATTATAATAATCAAAAAAAATTAAATAATACAATAAAAGAATTAACTGAACATAATAATTATATAAGTAATATAAATAATATCAATGGGGAGTATACAAAATCAAAAAATGATATAGCAAAAGCAACATTACGACAATTAAAAAATTCAGATCATGTAATATTGGGAAATAATGACAATAAATCTTATATTACATCAAACGATTCTATCATTAAACCAACTATAAAAGAGACAACTATATATAATAATATAGAAAAACCATTAAAAGGGTCAAATTCAATTTACCTTAAAAATAACGATATCGCCAAATATTCTATTAAAGAAGATACAATATATAATAATTATATAGGTAACGTTAAATCTAATATTGAAAATAAAAATATATCACACGAAGCTGTAGATAACATGACTAGTAATTTAAAAAAAGAATCTGTTATAGATAATAGAAATCCTAATGGAAGTAATGATATGTATAGGACATATATAGATGAGGATACGGTTAATTTAAAAAATGATAATAGTACGGAATATTTTAATCATCCTCATATTAGTGTAGGTAAAGCCATTAATGATAAAATTACTAGTAAAAATGATATTAAAATAAAACAAACTAAAATAAATGATGGAATGATAAATACATATTATACCGATTCTGATAATATAATAGCTTTAAAAAACAATCCATTAGTTAATAATAAAATGCACTTAAATAGTTATTAATCCATTATTATATTCAACCATAATTTCTTCATATATTTCAAATATTATTTTTATTCTATCTATATCAACATTTTTAGTAATTTGTTTTTCATTATCCGATAAAATTTTATTAATATAATTATACGATGAAATAATATGTTCTTTAGATCTAGCTCCTGTAATTATAATATTACCTTTTTCAAAAATAAATATACTTATTTCTTTTTTCAGAGGATTATTATTTTCGGGAGCGTGTTTAACTATAACACAAGCTCGAATACATGGTTCATATGATGATTTTATCATTAATTTTAGTAACGTATTATGTAATTCTAATCTATCTATCATCATATTTTCTTTTTTATAATTAGTATTAATCATATCAATTTTAAAATTTTCAATACATGGATTATTATTATTCTCTAAATATTTTATATCAATAACATTATTATCTTCAATAATTGTTTTTTTTTCAGATAAACGATGTATTAATTTATTCAATACTATATTAACAGATTTAATTGATTTACATCCAGACATTTGTATAGAACCATTTTTAAATAATTTAACATTAATTTTAGGTTCTTTATTAATATCATCTGTTTCACCTTGATTTATTCTTATAATGATCGTTATTTGATTAAAAAATAATTTTCTTTTCTTTTTTTTTTCAGGTAGATTCTTCTTATTTTTTTTATTAGAATGTTTAAGCATTATTAATGTTTTTAGACTTTCGTCACCATTATCTATAGCAAGTATATCATCTTTATCCAAGTCTAAATATTTTTTAATATTATCATTTAAAATAGGTGTATTTAATTTACATGATGTACACATCGTAGAAATACTTATATCTTTGGGGATATCTGTAATTTCATTTTGTTCTATATTAACATAATCAGTATAAAAACTATTAGAATCATATCTTTGTTTATTTGTAATATCTTGTATAGTATTCATTTTTAATAATTATTAATTATTATGTCTTTAATTATAAAAAAAATCATTTTTTTATAATTTATTCATGTAAAGATTATTACAGTTAATGTAATTATATCTATAAATATGAAAAAAACAATATTATCGTTTGATGTAGGTATAGTAAATTTATCATATTGTATATTAGAAAAAATAGATGATAAAATATCGATAAAAAAATGGGATATAATAAATTTAAATAATACAGTTGATGAAAAAATATGTATTACATGTAATAAAAAGGCATTGTATGGAAATAAAACAATTGATAATATTGAAAATTATTATTGTAAAAAACATTGTATTAATAAAGAATTGAATTTTAATGATTATTGTATTGAAAATAAAGATGAAAATAAATGTAATCATATCATTCATAAAAGTAATAAAGAATGTACTAATAAAAATTATTATAAATTTTCAATAAATGATAAATGTTATTGCAAGAAACATATGACTCAACTTTTTACAAATATCGAAAAAAGTAATAAAATAAAAAAAATAGAAAAACCTATTAATTCATATGATGATATTATACATAAACTTATTTTTGAACTAGATAATAGAAAAGAATTATTAGAATGTGATGATGTTATTATAGAAAATCAACCATCTATGAAAAATCCAAAAATGAAATCAATAGCAATGACTATATATAATTATTATCTTATACGAGGTGTCTTTGATGGAATTGTTAAAAAAGTAAAATTTATATCACCTATTAATAAATTAAAAAATATAAATACATCTGGAAAAAAACTTTCATATAAAGATACAAAACAATTAAGTATAGATTATTGTACTACTTTTATTAAAGAATATCCAGAATGGGATATTTTTTTTAATAAGAGTAAAAAAAAAGACGATTTATCTGATGCGTTATTACAATGTATATATTATATAAATATATAATATATTACAGTCGATTTCACAAAAAGTTTAAAAATGTGAAAAAAATATTCAATACTATAAAAAATCTATATATTCTAAATTTAAAATTTTATTTTATTGTATTTAGTATTTATCAACATAGATGAAAAAAGCGATAAACAATATGATAAAAATATACTAATCTCAAATAAAACATGTCCGCAATGGTTTGAAAGCTTCTGATAAAGTTATAAAATAACAAAAGATGACAACTTATAAATTAGATAATTTACTAATATTATTATAACAATATAAATAAATTAATCCAAAAAGTCAAATGTCATCGTGCCACTTAGTGGTACTTTTACAGTTGATTTCGCATAAAATAAAAATTTTTGACATTTGTAAACTTTTTGTAAAATTGAATATAATAATGTAAAATATATAAAATTATGTATTTCACAGTTTCTCATGAATAGTGCGGCGCTTTCTTTTTTTTTGCGTTTTTCTGTGGAAAGTGATAAAGTAGAATCCGTGGAAACATAGTATGCGTCGTCTCGTCCTCACAAGGAAAATAAGACAATGTAATATATCTGTTCCATGTGTCCAAAAAAAAAGCAATGAGGCTGTTCCTCTCACTGCTTTATAGTGTAGAGAGGCGAAACTGTATCAACCTCAACTTTCAATAAAAATGAAGTTGTTTGAGAGGTAATCCATCTAAGAAAAGAATTTCTCTTTGAGGCGTCTCGTCTAGCCTGGCTAGGATCGGGATTATCTGTCTAAGATCGGCCCCTCGAAGACCCGATGAATTTAGAATCCTGTATAAGTCTGTAATGGATTCTGTCAACATCTGGATCATTGGGATCAAAGGCATGCATATAAACACAAGACCTACTTTTACACCCTCCCCCCAAGAAATGCCAAATACAAAGACGTCTTTCGCGAACAGGATTTCTCACCGAAAAGCTTCCCTGTCCATGAAAAGGAATTCTCACCGAAGAGCTTCCATGTTCATCAAAAGGATTTCTCACCGATAAGCTTCCCTGTCCATGAAAAGGAATTATCACCGAAGAGCTTCCCTGTCCAGACCTCTTGATTTTAGAACAATCCTGTTGAAGTCTGGAAAATAATGTATCAGAGTTTAGAAGATTTGGATCAA
>Ga0209390_10004696_pt1 | contig 20241 bp, 21 predicted proteins | sample BON01_FD_187212 | JGI IMG/M metagenome (GOLD analysis project Ga0209390, IMG submission 187212) | Freshwater microbial communities from Lake Bonney liftoff mats and glacier meltwater in Antarctica - BON-01 (SPAdes) (version 2) | ecosystem: Environmental > Aquatic > Freshwater > Ice > Glacier...
GGCCCTCTCGGGGAACTTGTGCCTCCGTCCTTTCCCTTTGCCGAGCACCAGCAGGCAATGCCCATGGACCCTCAACACCAGCAGCTCGAGCAGGGGCACCAGCACATGATGGAGATCAGCATGGAAGCAGACGGGGGGCCCGCGGGAGAGCCCATGGAGGAGGAGCAGCAGCATGAGCAGCAGCAGCAAGAGCATCAACCGCACATAGAAGGTGCCGAACAGCAGCAGCAGCAGCAGCAGCAGCACCAACTTCCCCACCTGCTGCAACCCTTGCCCGTGCCACCGCAAGAACCCCACGACGACAAGCACCACCTCCAGCTCCCGACGCTCCTCCCTCCCGGCCCTCCCCATGCCCTGCTCCCCCAGCCTGTGAGCACCTTGACGCTTGCATTGGCCACCGCCTCTCCTCCTGTCCTGGACGGGTTTTATCATTACCCCAAGGGGCAAGAAGGCGTGCACCACGAGCCTTGGATCCGGCTGTTTGGCGCGGTCCTTGAACCACGCACGGATGGCTTTGTCCCGACGGATCATACGTGCACCCGTGGCGTGAGTTTGTGGACTTTTGTGCTGCGGTTGTTGGGGGTCCAGGCGTTGGGGTGGCGGGCGTTGGATGAGTCCGCGACGTGGAAATCGATCGGTATCCGGGTGACCAAGCTACGGAAACAACAAGAAGAGGGGAGCGCCAAGGTTAAGATCGCCCAGTGGATCGGCGATCACATTGTCTGGCGTCGTGAGTTCCGTACCAGGCCGTTTGACATGCGCGTGCCTCGTCCCCCTCCTCTCCGCTCGGCGGAAGACGCTGCCGCCGCGGAGCTCCTTCCACCCCCTTTGCGCGTCAAGTCGACCTTTGCCTTAGGCATCACCCTCCGTGACCCTTCCGACCCCGACGTCCAACGTGCTTTAGCGAACGCTGTTGATCGCATCGCGCCTGGTGCCGTCCCCTGTCGGATGGGCCTGGTCTTCGCAGAATATAAACGTTTGTGGGATACCTACGAACCACTCCCCCTCCAACCCCGCACCCAAGCCAAAGCCGCGAATGCTGCAGCGAAAAAGAAGAAGAAGGCCGAGGCAGCAGCAGCCGCGACTGCTGCTTCTGCTGCTGCGGCCCTGGCGGCGACGGCGGCGGGTGCGGCGGCTGCTGGGGCTGCGGCGGTTGCGATGGAGAGTTTGCAGGCGGGGGGGCAGCAGCAGCTGGAGCATGAGCAGCAGCAGCAGCAGCAACAGTTGTATGAGCCGGCAGGGGGGGAGGGAGAGGGGGAGGAAGAGGATGAGATGATGGTGGTGGAGGAAGATGGGGAGGGCGAGGAGGAGGAGGGAGGGGTGACGACAGCCAGTGCTACGGCGGCGGGAGAGGGAGGAGGAGCCGAGGGAGGAGAGGGGATGATTTCGACCTCGACGGCGGCTGCGCATATGCTACCACCCATCCAGCGACACCCAATGCAGCAACCGCAGCAGCCGCAGCAGCCGCAGGAGCAGCAGCATCATTATCATCAGCTTCACGAGGAAGTGCCCCTGACGACGAACGTCGAGCAGCAGCAGCACCAGCAGCAGCAGCAACAGCATCAACAGCAGCAACACCAACAGCACCAGCAGGAGCTTGTTTCCAACCAGGATGTGGCTCTGCACGTGGGCACCCTCCATCTTGACCCTTCTTCAGACCCGACCTCGGCGACGACGGTGGAGACGCACCATCATCACCATCACGAGGAGCAGAACCATCAACACCTCCACCACCTCCACCAGCAGCACCAGCAGCATCATCAGCATCAGCAGCAGCAGGAGCAGCAGCAGCCGGAGTACTTTTTGCAGCACGAGCAGCAGCATCAACACCAGCAGCAAGGACAGCAGCAGCAGCACCAGCAAGAGGAGGAGGATGAGTACGTCGTTTACCAAGTGGAAGGAGAGGTGCCTCATGACGGCATCGCGACTCTGGCGACGATGGCCATGGAAGCAGGAGCCGCTGCAGAGCTTGAGCAGCAGCAGCATCATCTCCAGCAACACCAGCAGCTGCAGCAGCAGCAGCAGCAGCAGCATCAACACCACCACCACCATCATGCTTTCCAGGAGGAGCACCATGAGGAGGAGGAGGAGGCGGAGGAGGAGGAGCAGCACCATCATCACCATCACATCCACCACCACCAGGAGGAGGAGGACGGACACCACCCCGAGGCGTGCGTGGCTGCCGTTGACCCCCCTGCTGCCGCTGATGCCGACAAGCGGATTTCTCTTTAAGCCTTTCACATACATATACAAGAGAAAGGAAAAGAAGCAGCACACTGAAGCTCTGTACATCGTTTCAGCTTTCCTTCACCTTCCCCAAGCGCTACCACTTCTTGAAAAAGGAGTGAAAATATCACCAACATGCATGCATGCATTTGAACAGGACAAATCGAAAATGAAGAGGGAGCGCGAAGCGCTGGATTTGCAAGGCAAGCGACCACAAAATATCAAACAGGTCCTTGCCATCGTTAACCAAAAAAAAAGAACCGAAAATATGAAGAAGGAAAAAGCAAATGACACACAAACCCACGGGCCACCTTCTCAGTTTCGTTTCTTTCATCTCGTCTTATTTATTATCAGTCATTCTCCCCATTATTTCATTGCTTCTTCTCTCTAACTTGCTCATCTTTGTATTTACACTTCATTCGCCCTTACCATCTTCCTCTCCAAATTTTAATCATTCAAGACTCCACTCCGTCGTCAGCCTCTTCCTCATCCTCCCTCTCCCCTACTATCTCCCACTCTTATTCCCCCACAACTTAAACCCCAACACAGTATCTGACGCCGGCATGACCCGCTTATCCTCCACCAACAACCCCTCCCTCTTCAGAATCGCTGCCCCCATGGGCACAGATTTCAGCAGCCATCTTAACACCAACCGTTCCCTCTCCTCCTGCGGCAAATCACCATGTTTCAAGCCTCCCAACGAACTGAGGAAAGCCAGCGTTACCGAGGTACCGACACTCAAATTGAACGATTCCGCAAAGCCCACCATGGGGATCTGGAACGTCCCGTCGCACAACGCCCGCATCTCCTCTGTGATCCCCCTCTCTTCATTCCCCATCACCACCGCTATTTTTCGCGCTGCCCATTCCACTTCCCCGATAGGTGTAGGAGTCGTACCAGGTTTCAAATCACTGGCTAGGACGAGATATCCTTCTGCTTTGAGCGCTGCGACGCACTCGGAGGAGCTATAATGCTCGGTCACAGTGAGCCATTTTTGGGAGCCGACCGCGCTTTTGGCTTGAGCAAGGCGGTGGGGCTTGCGATAATGCGCGGCGTCCACGATAACGTGGGCGTATTGCACGCCAAAGGCATCGAGGGAACGGAGGCAGGCCCACAAATTGTTAGGATTCGCGACGTTCTCAAAGACAAATTGGACGGAGCCCGTGCGTTTATCCACGATATCCCGGAGGCGTTCCAAGCGGGCGTCGGTGCAGAAGCCGGACAGGCATTTGGTCGCGGCCGCCACATCTTTGACCAGACTATCAGCCTCCTCCCCGTCGTCGTTCTCGCCTCCCTCCTCTCCTTCTAGTTCGCCATCTTCGCGTCTCTTTGGCCTCGGCTTACGGCCCGCGTGCTCTTTTGCCCAGCCTGCGTTTATTCCATACTCCCAGTTATCAAAGTCGTCTTCGCTCGGGGGCTTGGGAACGTCGTAGTGCAGCTTCCGCTTGCGACGCGTGTCGTGAACCACCACGGACGTCCGGGAAAAAGAGCTGGTGGTTGGTCTGCTGCGTATTCTCAAGGCGGTGGCAGGGGTGGTGGGGACAAAGGCAGGGTGGGATGCTTGGACTGAAGCTGAGGCTTGGAGCAGGAGGGGAAGAAGCAGGCTGAAGATAAAGACATGCTGATGGCCTGTCCGGCCGCGCCCAGTCATCCCTAGCTATCGAGGATGTCCTTCGCTAGCGCGCGTGCCTGCCTGTGGGTGTTGTGTGGGTGTGGGTTGCTTGCGTGAGGCATTAGATAGACCAAGCAAAAGGCATCGACACACGTCAAAACAGCCATGCTGCCGCACGTTGATCGCTCATCATGCGCAACGCACGACGCACGGCAGAATTTTTAAGACCACAACCACACACAAGCACACACAACACACTACGATAGGCACGAGCAGAGGACGAGCATGAGCATGCCCTCGCTGCGTGGCGGCGGTGGTGCTGGAGCTGGTGCTTCAGAAGCTGCCCCCGTCGCGCCGCCGCCTCCTCCTGCCGAAGACATGCCGCCCGCAGCACCCAAGCGTGAATTTGCCTTTGTCGTGGCGGGCTACAACTCGTGCGGGTTCTTCCACAAAGCCTCCAAGCTCGTGGCAGCCTTGACGGTGCTCTACCCCGACGGACGCGTGCGGCACGAGGAGCAAACTTTTCCCACGAGGGACGAATACAAAGCTTTTCTCCTCCAACACAAGCAAGACCCCCAGCTGGCCGGCGACGCACGCGCACAGGCGCATGGCTCCAGCCCGTTCGTGACCTTGAACGGCACATTTTTAGGCGGCTGCGACGACACGATTGCGTTCTGCCGGGCCAATTTTGGGGCGGGTAGCAGTAGTGGCAACGGCGTGGAGGACGACGAGGACGAGGAAGAGGGGGTCATGCATGCGCCTGACGGCTTTGACCCCCAGCATCCGTACGATTACGACCTGGTGGTGATTGGTGGGGGCAGTGGAGGGCTCGCCTGTGCCAAGGAAGCCGCGGGATTAGGGGCACGGGTGGCGTTGTTGGACTACGTCAAGCCATCGCCTCAGGGGGCTAAATGGGGTTTGGGTGGGACGTGTGTCAATGTGGGGTGCATTCCGAAAAAGCTTTGTCATCAGGTATGGTCATGCTTCCGTCCCTGTTCTCCCTTCTTCCCTCTTTTTCACTGAAAGTTCTGCTGGGGTTCCCCCCGTTCTGAGTACTCACTCCTGATATTTCTTTCTACGTCTCCCTCTCCCTCTCGTTCTCGGCAGGCGGCCTTGCTGGGGGAGGCCATGGCGGGGGACTTACCAGCATTTGGTTGGACAGCGACCACCGATCAGCAGCAGCAGCAGCAAGAGCAGCAGCAGCAGGAGAAGAAACAGCAGCAGCAGCAGCATTCCTGGGAGACCCTGCGAGAGAACGTCCAAGCGCACATCCGCTCCCTCAATTTCGGTTATCGCGTCGCCCTCCGCGATGGCCGCGTGAGCTATCTAAACCAACACTGTCGTTTTCTCGATTCCCACACATTAGAAGTAGTGGACAAAGAAGGCAAAACAGGGCGTGTGACAGGGGCGAGATTCGTGGTGGCGGTTGGGGGGAGGCCCCAGCCGTTGGAGTGCCCGGGGGGGGAGCTTGCGATCTCGAGTGATGACTTATTTTCGCTTGAGCGATCACCGGGCAAGACGTGTGTGATTGGCGCGGGCTATGTGGCTTTGGAATGTGCGGGTTTCTTGAAGGCTCTGGGGGTAGGGAGGGAGGGAGGGGGGAAGGGAGGGGTGACGGTGGTGGTGAGGTCGATTTTGTTGAGGGGGTCGGGGTTTGATAGGGAGTGTGTGGAAAAGGTGGGGGAGTACTTGGAGCAACATTGTGGGGTTAAGCTGATGAGGGGGTTGGTGCCGGTGGGGGTAGAGAGGGAGGGAGGGCGGTTGCGGGTGGGGTTTTCGAATGGGGAGAGCGAGGTGTTTGATACTGTCTTGGCAGCACGTGGGCGGTTCGCGGATTTATCTGCTTTAAATGCCTCGGGCATTGGCCTCTCTATCGACGATCAAACGGGGAAATTGCTGTGTAAAGAAGAGCAGACGAACGTGCCTCATGTATATGCAGTGGGGGATGTCGTTCACGAAGCCCCAGAGTTGACCCCGGTAGCGATCCAGGCGGGGAGATTGTTGGCTCGAAGGCTGTTTGGAGGGAGGGAGGGAGGGAGGGGGGAAGGGATGGACTACTCAGCAGTAGCGACGACGGTTTTCACGCCCTTGGAATATGCGTGTGTGGGGATGAGTGAGGAGGAGGCGAGGGAGGAGGTGGGGGAGGAGGGGGTGGAGGTTTATGTGTCGGAATTCATGCCGCTGGAATGGGCGATGGTGCCGGGGAGGGTTGGAGGGGGGGAGGAAGGAAGGGGTGGAGGAGGAGGAGGAGGGTTTGCTAAGGCGGTGGTACGGAAGTCGGATGATAGGGTGCTGGGCTTGCATTATTGTGGGCCGCATGCGGGGGAGGTGATGCAGGGGTACGCGGTGGCGATGAAGGGAGGGAGGGGGGGAGGGCGAGGAAGGGGGGGAGGACTTACGCACTCTCAATTGGTGGGTACCGTGGGTATCCACCCGACGTCCGCAGAGGAGTTGACGATGCTGACGGTGAGCAAATCGTCGGGGGCGCCGGCGAAGAAGGCGGGGTGCTGAGGCTAAGACCTTCCGTCCCCTCCTTTTTGTTTTACTTTTGGGTTGTAATCTCTTTTTCTCTTTTTGAAACCCTGGGCGGGAGGCGGAAAGGAAGCTGAGAAGGAACAAAAGAAAGTGAACAAGAGGGGTGGGGGGATGGAGGGTCGCAAACTTGGCGATGGGTGTGTGTGTGTGAGTGTGGCTTTGGCGTGCGGGCGGAAGGAGAGTAGATGAGAACGAGAGAGGACACGAGCGTAATGACGATGCAATTTTGGTAAATTTCCTATCTGTTTGAAGGGCATCAAGTGCGTCTGACCAGCTTGTAGTTCTCGAGGCGCGTAGCTCACACACACAAAGGAAGGGATGGTATCATTATCATCAAAGAAGATAATATAGAAATGCGAGCACCGACGTATGTGCGTGGAACTTTTTGCTTTAATTAAACGAGTTTATTCTTTTTTGCTACACATGCTTTAAGTCATTCAATCACACACCCTTACTCGAAAGATTGTTGTGTATTTAATTCTCCCTTTATCGCCGTGCGGCGGTCTGCTTTTGCCTGCCGCTTTTGCTAGGCTTGTCCCTCTACACATCACAAGACACGTGCTCCATCCTAATTTTCTCTTCCCTTACTTTGCTTTTCCTGCTTCCATTCAATCATCACCACCCCCTCTTTGGTGACTTCCGGGCACGTTTCTCACCCGCCGCCAGCAGGAACCCCACCACAAACACCAAAATGGCATGCAAGCCCGTAGCTGCCTCGTCCATCGTCCCCTCCAGAAAGTATCCGTACAAGGCGTCCCCGACAATCACGAGGTGGTACATCAAAAAGGCACTGAGAATGAGACGCTTGGCCCTGGCGTCCAGCTTCACAGCAGCCATAAATGCCACCATGGCCTGGACGATAATGCTAAAGGCAAACCACCGCAGGAGGGACCGTTCACTGTTGTTGTAGGAGGCCCGCCGAGCGATGTAGGGAAAGACGTACTGGGGCTGGAGCAGGAGAAGCAAGCCGACGATGCCCTCGAAGCCTCCATGAATGACCAGCGCGAGGTTCAGGTCTAAGGCAACCATTATTTGTTGTGCTGTAGGGGGGGGTGGAGTGGAAGGAGGGAGGGAAGGGAGGGAGGGAGTGATGAGGGAGACGTCGTCGTGTAGAGAAGCAAAGGGGGTGGGGAGTTTACAAAGTTTCTAGAGAGGGGCTTTGGTCACCAAGAGCCATCCCCCGCCACCACCACAAAACCACACACACAACACACAGGCTCGAGACACATGGGGCAAACGAAGAAGAACATTGCCCAGGGGTGCTTGACGCCAGTCCTCCAGCGAGGCACTCCCCCGCGTGCAAAGCCGTGTGCAAAGCCTCATCATCCCCTTCCCAACACCAAGTCGCGTCCACTCAGAACAACTGCTTTGCGACTTTCCTGAAAACTAATCTAAGCCCCTTTTTCGATGCCCTTTCGATGGCACTTTCCCACGCGTGCATTGTATTTGTGGGCTATGAATGCCTGCAAGAACGAGCATGGGCGCACCACAAGCGCTTGGAAACTCTCCCCCTTCATCACCCACAAGCACACAAAGCACAGGAGGTCCACTGCCCTCCTTCTTTCTTCTTTCCATGGTTTTCCATGCCCCAAGGCGTCCTCTACACTCCACCCCCACGCCGCGCGCACTCTTCCACAGCCTCGCTCAGCACGTGGAGCATCCGCATACGCACTTCGGTGGAGCCGCGGTGCCCTGGTGTGTGTGTAGCGGGAGGTGGAGCCCTCCTTCTTTCTGCTGCTTTCTGTGCGGGCGTGGTTTTTGGTGGACGCGCATGGCCCTCGCCCGTCCGCGTTTAGCAAGGTGGAGCACCTACTCACGCCATCCCCGAATCCACTCAGGGCACTCGGGAAGCACCCGAGGGACTTGTTTATGAGCGTGGATGGGGCTGGACGCGGATGTGTCGCGTGGGGCTCTTTTGCCGGGCATGCGCCGGTCGGTGGAAAGAATGATGCGCATCGCCTTCTGCCTTCCTTGTGCTGCCCCAACACCAACAGCCACCTGCGTCTCTGCCCGCCGCTCCACACACGCGTGCAAGCCAGCAACACACGCGCAGCACGCGCGCAGCCTGCCCTCACTCCGTTATACACTCACCCAGACACTCACCCCCCCTCCCCTCCCAACCACCCACACGACCCACAGCGCAAAGCCTTACTTTCTACCTCCTCTTCGGAGCCAAGCAAGCAAGCAACCTTCCAACCATGGCGGGCGACGCAGAGACAGAGACCTTTGCCTTCTCGGCGGACATCAACCAGCTCCTGTCCCTCATCATCAACACCTTCTACTCCAACAAGGAGATCTTCCTCCGCGAGCTTATCAGGTATGTTCCTTCCTCCCTCCCTCCCTGTGTGCTGCTCTCCCTCCCTCCCTGCTGCTTGCCTTCCGTCCCTCTCGGCAAAATTTTGCTCGTCAGGCACCTTGTATGCCGCGTGGCCTTGTTCGGCATCTCCCTTCCTCCCTCCCTCCCTCCCTCCCTCGCGGAGCCCGCGCTCGGGGGTTCATACTCACTCACCCCTCCCTCCCTCCCTTACCCCGGCCCTCCAACCCTCCCTCACGGACGAGACCATCGTGCTAGCTAGAAATTCACCCTCCCTCCCTCCCTCCCTCCCTCCATCCCACCACACTCACAGCAACTCTTCCGATGCCCTGGACAAGATCCGCTACATGTCCCTCACGGACAAGAGCGTGATGGAATCCGAGCCGGAGCTGGAGATTCGCTTGATCCCCGATAAGGCTAATGGGACGTTGACGATTGAGGATACCGGTATTGGTATGACCAAGGCTGATCTGATCAATAACTTGGGGACCATCGCTAAGTCGGGCACGAAGGCCTTCATGGAGGCGTTGCAGGCTGGGGCGGATATCAGCATGATTGGTCAGTTTGGTGTGGGGTTTTATTCGTCGTACTTGGTCGCGGATAAGGTGGTGGTGACTTCTAAGCATAACGATGATGAGCAGTACACCTGGATCTCGGAGGCCGGGGGGAGTTTCACGGTTACTCCTGATGAGAGTGGGAAGAGCCTGGGGAGGGGGACGAGGATTGTGTTGCACTTGAAGGAGGACATGAAGGAGTACCTGGAGGAGAGGCGGATCAAGGACCTGGTGAAGAAGCACAGCGAGTTTATTGGGTTCCCGATTAAGTTGTATGTTGAGAAGACGTCTGATAAGGAGGTGACTGATGACGAGGCTGAGGAGGAGGAGGAGGCGGCGAAGGAGGAAGGGGAGGAGGAGAAGCCCAAGGTGGAGGAGATGGATATGGAGGATGAGAAGGAGAAGAAGGTGAAGAAGACTAAGAAGATCAAGGAGGTGACGCATGAGTGGGTGCATCTCAACCAGCAGAAGCCGATTTGGATGCGCAACCCGGAGCAGATCACGCAGGAGGAGTACGCTGCTTTTTATAAATCGCTGACGAATGACTGGGAGGAGCATGCGTGCGTGAAGCACTTTTCGGTGGAGGGTCAGTTAGAGTTTAAGGCTGTGTTGTTCGTGCCTAAGCGTGCGCCGTTTGATATGTTCGAGGGGGGCAGCAAGAGGAAGTGCAACAACATCAAGCTGTACGTCCGTCGTGTGTTCATCATGGATAACTGCGAGGAGCTCATGCCGGAGTACCTGCAGTTCGTCAAAGGCGTTGTGGACTCGGAGGATCTGCCTCTCAACATCTCCCGTGAGACGCTGCAGCAGAACAAGATCCTCAAGGTGATCCGCAAGAATCTGGTGAAGAAGTCCATTGAGCTCTTTAATGAACTGGCGGAGGACGCGGAGAAGTACAAGAAGTTCTATGAGGCCTTTGCGAAGAACATCAAGTTGGGCGTGCACGAGGATAGCACCAACAGGGCGAAGCTGGCGAAGTTGCTTCGGTATTACTCGACCAAGTCGGGGGAGGAGATGACGGGGTTTGATGATTACCTGGCGCGGATGCCGGAGAAGCAGCCGGGGATTTACTACGTCACGGGGGAGAGTAAGCGGGCGGTGGAGAACAGTCCGTTCCTCGAGAGGCTGAAGAAGAAGGGGTATGAGGTGCTTTTCATGATTGACCCTATTGATGAGTATGCCGTGCAGCAGCTGAAGGAGTACGAGGGGAAGAAGCTGATTTGTGTGACCAAGGAGGGGCTGAAGATCGATGAGGACGACGAGGAGGAGACGAAGGCCTTTGAGGAGCTGAAGGCGAAGACGGAGGGGTTGTGCAAGCTGATGAAGGAGGTGTTGGATGAGAAGGTGGATAAGGTGGTGGTCTCACCCAGGTTGGCGGACTCGCCTTGTGTGCTGGTGACGGGGGAGTATGGGTGGAGTGCGAACATGGAGAGGATTATGAAGGCGCAGGCTTTGAGGGATTCGAGCACGTCTGCTTATATGACCAGTAAGAAGACGATGGAGATCAACCCGAAGCATCCTATTGTCAAGGCGTTGAGGGAGAAGGCGGAGGCGAACCAGACGGACAAGACCTTGAAGGATCTGACGTGGTTGTTGTATGACACCTCGTTGTTGACTTCGGGCTTTTCCCTGGATGATCCTAATACGTTTGCCTCGCGCATTCATCGCTTGATTAAGCTGGGCTTGTCCATTGAGGAGGACGCGGAGGAGGAGGAGGTGGGAGGGAAGGAGGGAGAGGATGACTTGCCCCCACTGGAGGAGGGAGGGGAGGGGGAGAGTGCCATGGAGACGGTGGATTAAGGTGTTTTTGGGGAGGGAGGGAGGGAGGGAGGGAGGGTAGGAGGAGGGGGAGGGGGAGATGCATGGTGTTGTTTTTTTTGCGAGAGACGACGAGAGAGTAGCTTCGTTCTTTTTAATTAACATTTTTTACCAGTGCTATTTGGGGTTTGATTGTTTTTGCTTGCGTAGCAGCAAAGGGAAGGAGGAAGGGATGCGAGAGAGTTTAGAGCGAGACTTGCGAAAGCGAGTGGATGCGTGAGTGAAAGGGGTTTAAAAATACGAAAAAAGACGGGGGGAGTTCAAGACACAGACATTTTCGCACCATACATGGTCTGACGACACGAAAAGACACACATGTGACCTAATAGAGAGAACAAGAGAGAGAGAAGGAAGAGAGAGAGAGAGACAGCATCATCATCCAACTAGATAGAGACATGGGAGGGAACGTAACAGAAGACTTGTTTTGTGGGGAGGAATTTCTGGAATGAGGTCACACAAATGGCGCGGACTTTCCTGGTGGGTCTTTCCTCTATCTTTTTTAATTCTTTCTGCTTTCTCGCACCCTGATGAACGCTCGCGTGCGTGCGGCCTGAGGGAAGAGAGGAGGGAGGGAGGGGAGGAGGAGAAGGAGGGGGTTTATCTTCATTTCCATTCTCTGCCTTGGGGTGTTTTACGGACTCTATATACCACCTACCTACACACACAAAGAAAAAGAGAAAGAGGGGAAAAATCAATATGGCTTCTTGCTTCTGTGACTTACAACTTTTTGTGTGTACGATTTGTCTTCTCTTTTGGTCCTTCGATTCTTTTATTGATTTTTTTGCTCTCCTCTGAATCAATCGTCCTGGGCACGGTCTGTGTTTGGATTTGTCTGTATGTATATCGGTCAAAAGGAGGAGAGGAGAAATAAAGGGCGCTTCGTCAAGCCCTTTTTTCGTATATATGCACATTCGCGTTCCCCTTCTTCCTGTCATCCTTCACACCGCTGCCTTTTCTTCATTTGTCAATCTTTTCCTCTGCACAAAAATATATCTCCCGCATTCCATTCACACGCCCACTCACACCTCCTCCACCTCCTCCTCCCTCCTCCCCTCCTCCTCCTCCTCTTCCTCTCCTTCACTCACATCCAATGCCGGCGTCCTTCCTCCCCCACTTCCACTCCCTCCCATCATCCCAAACAACAACGACGAGCCCCCTCCAAAATTAGCCACCGCCTTCTCTACTGCAGTCTTTGCTTCTGCTGGTGCTGCTGGTGCTGGTGCTGTTGGTGGTGGTGGAGGAGGAGGGGTAGGCGACTTGCCCTTCTTCCCCGACGGTGGTGGTGACCCCCCCGCAAATGGCGAGGGCGACAACGAAGGCGTCGGCGGCTTAAACCCCTCCCTCCCTCCCTCCCTCCCTCCTCCCCCCCCACCCATCCCTCCCATCCCCGACAAAGGCCCCTGCAAGACATCCTCCCATGCCTGCACCAACTCCTCGCACATCTTCCCCTCCTTCCCTCCCCCCCCATGCGAAATCTCAAGACTCTGTGGATCCTCAGCGAACAACACAAACGTCGTACACACACTACTCTCCACCAGACCAGCCACCACCCCCGCCAAGGCCACGCCTATAAACGCTCCACTCACCCCCAGAATCGCAATATTCGCCTGACTTAACCCCCACTCCCTCCCATATAACCAGCCAACCAACGCACACAGCAAGCCAACAATCATCGTCCCTAGCGTCAAAACCCCCTCAATTAACGTGTCATTAACCAAAGCACTAACCCCCCTGGCCTTGAACAATTCCGTGGTCGCCTTCCCCGCACTCATAAAATCAAGCCCATACAGCGCAACATACACAAGGGCATACCGATTAAACCACGCCAAAGCCCGATCAACCACCACAAGCACACAACTCAACATCGCCGTAATCGTGTTCGATTGCACCGTCCGTTGATTCGCCCTATGCGCATTCAGAAGTACATGCCTCGTCGTCTGCACAATCGCAACCAGCAAACTCCCCAGACAAATACTCCCAAACGACGTAGTAATCGCCCTTCGAAAATGCGACCCTACAGACGAACTAGCTCGTTCCCCCCCACTCACCCACCACGTGCCCACCGTCCCCGCAACGCAACAATGACCCACATTCCGGATCACCGCACACCCCCACAAGAACCCCAACAACAAAACAACCAACCACCCCGCATACAATTTATACGCAAAGCACGTCCTTCCCTCCCACATCGTCACTGCTCCCTCCCCACTCCCACACACGCACTTCATACACACCTCCCCCGCCTTCAAGCACGTGCTCGTAAAATTCGCATTCGGCCCCAGCGTCTCATACGTCGTACACTGGCTCATCGAAAAGACCGTCCCCGAAACCGGATCCTTCAATGTAGTCAAATCAGCGTTCGTCGCCGCTCCTACCAAGGCCAATGCCCACAAGATCCCCCACCCAACCTGAAGGAAAAGCAAGCCAAGCCCTACCCCCAAAAGAGGGGTCGAGTCCCACAACGCCCGACACGCCACCTTTAAATTGGCGGTCGCAAAGGCCATGCATTTTCGGAGTTGTTGGAAATAGATCAACGCCGTAAGGGTTACTAACAGCGTGACAATCCCCGCCCAAGGATTAGCTCCTGCAAAGAACGCGGCGCTTCCAAACAGACCAAGAAAAGCCACTGCCATGAGGGTATAGGCAAGGAGGGCCGGGGCACACGTCACCATCACTTGCATCCACAGCGCGGACAGAACCACGCCCAATGTACAGATAAGCATGAGGCCCGTAAAGAGCTTGAATCCCTCATAGGTCACGTGGCGGGTGCCGGGATGGGTGGGGTCAGCAATGTTGGAAGTGCCTTCATCCAGCATCACCACCGCGGGCGTCCGTCGATTCACCACGGCTTTCACGCCAATCGTCAGCGCCAGCAAGGTCATCACGAAAGCAAAGACCCCGAAGACCACCCCAAAGACATTGTCAAACCACAGCCGGCGGCGTCGCACGGTGGAAGGGACGTAGGACGCGCCTGCCCCGCCGCCGCCAGTGGGTGTGCTGGGCAACAGAAGCGGGGCCCCTAGGTCAGCGCCTCGGCTCGCGCCCATGGCGCTCCGGTCGAGAAGGACGTCCTCGTCGTCCATGACAAGCGTTTTGTTGGTCTGTGGTTGGTATGGTTGGTGGTGGTGGGTGTGCGAGTTAGCTTGAAGGCGGTCGTTCTGGCTTCGGCTTGATGGAGCATGAAGTGGGAAGCGAGAGGCAGAGGCTTGCTTGGAAAACAAACGTGCCAGCCTTGCGCCCGGCCCAGGCGGTTCAGACGAGGGCAGGGAGGCCTGTGGGTGTATGGTGGAGTGTAATGAGTGGCGAATGAGTGAGACAGAGGCATTTGAGAGCACGTGAAGGCCCAGCATTCATTAGCAAGAGCATCATCGCGGCATCTCGCCCGAAAGAATTCAAGCTTGGCTGCAAATCTCTCCAATGCACTTGACCAGAGCCGCAAATCGCTCGCACGCCCACACACCCACCAAGATAGCCACAGCCTCCTGAACAAGCCTTTTGTGTCCTCGGACTCATGCATCTCCTCCATTTCCCTTCCCATCTTTGCTTCACACAGGCAGCCAGCCAGACGCCCTCATCACTTGCCGCCCGCCTCGCCTACACTCCTCCCCCTCTACACAAAGGCCTGCCCATCATCATCATCATCATCACAGCCCAAGCATGCGGTCCTACCAGCAAGTCGGCGGCCTGGGGACGCCGTTCTTTGGGAGTCCCACAGCGTACCGGCGGGGGAGCAGCAGTGCGGGTGGAGGCGGGGGTGGAACAGGGGCGGGAAGTGGCTTGCTCGAGTACTTGAGAAGGGTCGTGGACCCGAACCAAATGGACTTTGACGCGGCCTTTGAGGACATTTTGATGCTCTGTTCGTCGCACCCACAACGGATGTACAAGATGGCGTCGTACCGAAAACACACCAAGAACCATTGGGCACGGGATGACCCCGCCTTGGCCGTCGTACAAATCGCTTTCCTCGTCGCTTCCTCCCTAGCGTACGCCCTGGCCTTTCACGTGCGTGGGGGCCCGGTGAGGTACCTTTTGCTGGCATTGCGTGCGATTTTGTTTGATTGGTTGGTGGTGGGGTTGGTGGTGGCAACGGCGTGTAGGTGGGTGGCGAATCGTTATTTGCTGCAGCAGCGGTCACATAGCGTGGAGCAAGAGGTGGAGTGGCGGTATGCTTTCGACATCCACTGCAATGCCTTCCTCCCCTTCTTCCTCCTTACCTCCGTCCTGCACTACTTCTTCCTCCCCCTCCTCCTCCGTCCCTCCCTCATGGCCCTGATCGCATCCAATGCCCTTTTTGCTATTGCGTTTGCCCTGTATTTCTACGTCACCCACCTCGGATATCGAGCCCTCCCCTTCCTCCATCGTACGCAGGTCTTTCTCTATCCTTCCTCCCTGGCAGTTGTCCTCTTCTTTTTGTTTTTGGTGTTGGGAATGCTGGGCGAGCCGTATCGATTTCAGGCGACGAGGGTGATTGCGCAGGTGTATTATCGGTGAGGAGGGGGAGGAAGGGAGGGAGGAAAGGGGAGGAATGAGGGATTCTATTTTATATATGATCAAGAGAGCAGACCTTTTTTGATCTAACAAGACGAAAGCAAAAAACAAAATGAATGTGAATGTGAAACGATGTTCTTTGTGCGAGTGTGTGCGCGAGCGTCGTTTCCTTGTTCTCGCACAACACGAACGCGCATGCCGTCTGGTCTTGAAATTTTCTTGTTGCTTCTTCTTGTTCTCGTTCTCCGCGCCAGATCTTTGCATTTAGTCTTTGTGCTTCCGTTTCCCCCCCTTTTTTCTTGTTGTTGCTGTTGTGGGTGCTATCGTTCTGTTGTGCTGCTGCTGCTGCTGCTTATCCTCTCCACTTTTCTCCTTGCTCGTTCATTCAGTCATCTATCTGTACACCGGTCCCTCTCTCCCTCCCTTCCTCCCTCCCTCCCTTCTTCCTATCAACCTCGACTGCTTGCTGCGCTAGTCGATCTTCCTCTTTGGTTGGTTGCTGCAGCGTCTCTCTCTCTCCTTACATGCCTATTTAAAATAAAAAAAACTCCCTCCCTCCCTCCTTCCGTCCCTTCCCTCCTCCCTCTAAAACAAATTCAACCTTCGATCGGCATACCCAAAGGCCGCCTTATTCCGTTCAAATAAATCCGTCAATTTCTCAATATACAATGCATGGTACTTATCAATCTCTTCCTGGCTCGGATTCGCAATTTTTGGCAAGTCGATCGGATTCCCCACAACAGCATTCAGAGGCGCGGCTCGCTCAGGGAGCAAGGGGAAGAACCACTGACCCCATGCGAAAAAAATGGGGATTTTGAATTTTTTGAAGAGCGCGAGGCGGGTTTTGCGGCCCCAGGTGATGGTGTGGTAGAGGTTGGATTCCCCAAAGAGGTAGCCGATGGCGATGGTGTACCCGTGTTGGAGGGCGTATTTGATAAAGCCCTTGCGTTCGAGGATGTAGATGTTTTCCTTCTGGTATTCCATGAGGAGGATCTCTTCGGAGCCACCCACCTAGGGGAGGGAGGGAGGGAGGGAGGGAGGGGTGTGAGTGTTTGATGAAGCCCTTGCGTTCGAGGATGTAGATGTTCTCCTTTTGGTATTCCATGAGGAGGATCTCTTCGGAGCCACCCACCTAGGGGGGGAAGGAGGGAGGGAGGGAGGGAGGGAGGGAGGGAGGGAGGGTGGAGGATAAGATCAGCATTGTCTCCTCAATCTCTAGGCTCATAAATAAATTCATAAATCCAAAAAAGACACCAACACACCAACAGACAGATGCACACACACACACAGACATACATACACACACTCACCCATCACTCTCCCCCCCTCTCTCTCTCCAGCACCTACCAAGATCCCAAACGGCACTTGCCTCCCCAAAATATTATGCATCATCTCCTTCGACGCCGGCTCGGCACACCCAAAAAAGTACAAAAACGCCGAAATGAAAGGAATCCGAAACAGCAACGGCTCAGCCACTCCCGTCGACTTCAAAGACATATCTTGATAGTGCGGAGGGAGGAACACCTCGGGTTTTTGCGCGTGGATCCTTCCGGCCCCGTTTAAGAGGAAGGAGTAAGGCATAATTCCGTGAGGGTGCATGGCGAGCATGATGGGTCCGTTGACGTTGCGGCCTTTGAACGAATTTTCGACGTACATGGCAGCGCCGCCCTAGGGGAGGGAGGGGGAGGAGGGTGGGAAGGGAGGAGGGACGGGTGTGAGAAGGAGGAAGGAGCGGGGCACACGCAGACAGGTACTATGAATTTCCCAAGAGACCTGCCCAACATAGCACAATGTCTAGAGGGACGGGTGTGAGAAGGAGGAAGGAGCGGGGCACACGCAGACAGGTACTATGAATTTCCCAAGAGACCTGCCCAACATAGCACAATGTCAATCCAAAATTTCTCCAACACTCGTCCCAGTTTTCCCTCCTCTCCCACCCACCCACTCACACCCAATCCCCCCCACCAAAAACGCACCTCAAAATACCCAGCCATGTTCAGAATAAAGCGCACAAACCCAGGCCACGCCGGCACGGGCAACAAAAGCGGGTAAAGCAAAGGCCCCAAAATAGAATAAAACGCTGTCTTGTACCCATGCGTATACAGCCATGTCATCCAAAAGGGAGACAAGCCACCAGCCAGCCACGTGCCCCACGTAAACAAAATAGCAATGGTCCCCTTGATCAACGTCCACCAATCCCCGCCATGCCCGTAACGCGTGTAGCTGCCCTCGGGGAAGGAGCTCCAATCCACCTCGGTCGGGGACCGGGCAGGCTGCAGGTTGCTCGAGGGCGTCTGGGGCTCCTTGTGCTTGTTGTTGTTGTTGTTGCCGCCCTTCTGCTCCCGCAGCGGAGACGGCTTCTGCTTCTGCGTTGCCTCAAGTTGCGCCGCCTCGGCCGCCTTTTTCTTCTTGTTTCCGCTCCCAAACACGCCCATGGTGCTGCCGCTGGTGCTGCTGCAGACTGCCTGTGTTGTGCCTGTGTAAATATTGTGTGTTTGGGTTGTGTTAGGCCAGGCTCAAGCGGTCGGACGAATGAAGAAGGCCGGATGATGATGATTTGAACGCGAGGCACAACGAAGTGCGCTTGTGGAGCCCCCCAAAAAGCGCTGGACCGCGAGACAAGGCTAGAAAGTCGTGCCGGAGGCGTCTGCAGGGGTGTATGAGCAAGGGGGAGGGTTCGGTGAGGTGTCAATGAGGTGGCAAAGGCAGGCACGAGTCGCGTGAAAAGGTGACACCGCCGCTTCGCTTTGGCGAGCCGCCCTCCGGGCTTGGACACGAGCACAAATGCATTGCCATTGTGCCTTTGTTGTGTGTCTTGTCGTCCACGCTGGGCTCTGCAGGCTGGCTGTCCTGCTCCTGACAAGCTCACAAGGCTTGTATTGGAGGCATTATCTTGATTTCTGCCGCTGTCAAAACCCTGGCCCCGCCTCCCCTCTCTCCCCCTTCTACGATATGATCTCGCATCGGACTCACTCAACCCCTTCCCACCTACACCACACCACACAGCCTTGGACCATGCGCAGCACGCTGGGCTTGATGATGCTGCTCCTGCCCGCCCTGTCCTCCGCCTTCTCGGTGCCGCGCCTGATGCGCGCGGCCACCAACCCCTTGGGCATGGCCAGTGCTGCTGCCGCCCGTCGCGGGCGCGTCTCCATAATGGCCACCGTCGCGCCGCCAGGCGCGGCTTCGGTCAAGCGTTTGAGCTCCCCTCAAGAAGGGCTGTTGAAGGACATTGACGTGTTTATTTTTGACTGCGACGGCGTGATTTGGCGTGGGGACTCGTTGATCGACAAGGTGCCTTCGGTCCTGGAGAAGCTCCGGGCCATGGGGAAGCGCATGTTTTTCGTGACCAACAACTCCACCAAGAGCCGCAAGGGTTACAAGAGCAAGTTTTCTTCGTTGGGACTAGACGTGAAGGATGAGGAGATCTTTTCGTCTTCCTTTGCGGCGGCTGCTTACTTGGAGCAGAAGAATTTCAAGGCAACGGGGAAGAAGGTGTATGTGATTGGGGAGGTCGGGATTGGGGAGGAGTTGGACTTGATCGGCGTGCCGCATATTGGTGGGCCGGCGGATAAGGGCAAGACGATTGATTTGACCCCGGGGTATGCGTTGGAGATTGACCATGATGTCGGCGCGGTGGTGGTGGGGTTTGATCGTCACTTTAATTATCACAAGATCCAGTATGCTCAGTTGTGTATAAATGAGCTTGGGGCGGAGTTCATTGCGACGAACATGGATGCGGTCACTCACTTGACGGATGCGCAGGAGTGGGCGGGGGCTGGGTCGATGGTCGGGTGTATTAAGGGGTGTACGGGGAAGGAGCCGACGTTGGTCGGGAAGCCCAGCCCGTTGATGATTGATTATATTGTGTTTAAGTACGAGATTCCCAAGGCGAAGATTTGTATGGTCGGTGATCGGTTGGACACGGATATTTTGTTCGGGAAGGAGAATGGGTTGAAGACGGTGTTGACCTTGAGTGGGGTGACCTCGGAGGAGAAGTTGCTGGGGCCTGCGAACAAGATCCACCCGGATTATTATGTGTCGTCGATTGCGGATTTCTTCCCGTAGAGAGGAAGGAGGGGAGGGAGGGAGGGAGGGAGGGATGGGTGGGTAGCAGTGGTGTGATTTTAGTTGATGCATGTGTGTGTATGTGTGGTCTATGTGGTGGTTGTGCTGGTGGGGGAGGGAGGGAGGAAGGGAAGGAGGGAGGAGGAGGGGCTGTGAACAGTATTTTTCAGTAACGAAGCCAAGGCGTTGGTGCGAGGCTGATGCGCTCGGGTATTGTGACGAGCGAAGAAAGAAAGAGAAATAGAATGCGAAAACCTGCGGCGGTGCGTGCCATTGTGATTGATTTTGTTGTTGTTGTTTTCCCCACCAATAAAATAGTGCCTTCCTCTTTTCTTTTTGTTTCTTGAAGTGTTGCTGCTCCGCGCATGAGTAGGGCATGAGTAGGGCGTAGAATAAAGAAAGGGAGGGAGGGAGGGGGGGAGGGATGGAGCGCTTTTATCTGAATTGAACAAGAACAAGCAAAAGAAATAAACGACATATGACTTGGCAGCATTCTCACCCAAAATTCCGTTGTGACTGTGAACGGTAACCTGCCAGTCTATTCTTCTCTTCTCTTTCGTCTTCCATCTTTGTGTCTTCGATATGCCTATTGAAAACCCCCCACATCGCCCTCCCTCCCTCCCTCC
>Ga0209390_10004699_pt1 | contig 20227 bp, 15 predicted proteins | sample BON01_FD_187212 | JGI IMG/M metagenome (GOLD analysis project Ga0209390, IMG submission 187212) | Freshwater microbial communities from Lake Bonney liftoff mats and glacier meltwater in Antarctica - BON-01 (SPAdes) (version 2) | ecosystem: Environmental > Aquatic > Freshwater > Ice > Glacier...
GCATTCGTTTTGTGCTTGGGCGATTTGCAGGCATTGGCGAAAATACCCGTTTACTTGAGTATGTCAGAAGATTTGGTAGCGCTGCGCCATTCATTCGCTCTGTTACATCAAAACGGATGCGCCCACAGAGCGCTGGTAGCACCGCGCTCCGTGTGCGCATTCGTTTTGTGCTTGGGCGATTTGCAGGCATTGGCGAAAATACCCGTTTACTTGAGTATGTCAGAAGATTTGGTAGCGCTGCGCCATTCATTCGCTCTGTTACATCAAAACGGATGCGCCCACAAAGCGCCGGTAGCACCGCGTTCACGCGGTCCGGACGAGAGCCTTCAGGCTCACGGAACTAAAAAGAGCATCAAAACACAAAATCATATCGCCCATTTCGACACTTTACTAATAAAGGGTCAACTTATGATGCAAGTCACTTATTTTTAGATGACATCTATTTTACCCCCCAAAACCAAAAGTGCGTTTTATAAAAAAATCTCAATTAGACCGCACTAAATGCTAACTTCCTCAAAAACCCCGAATCGGAAAACGCGTGATCGCCGCTGCCGTATCCCGCAACGGCATCTCCACAAACCGCCCGTTCCGCCACAAAAGCAGCCCTGCCGAGTGATCGGTCCGTTCAATCACATCCTCATCGCCCGGAATGATGCTGTGCTGAATTTCCCGGCGCAGAATGTCCTTTTTACCATCGCCGTCATAATCGAACAGCCAACTGCCGATGAGTACCTGGCCGCCATCGCCGCCGTAAAATTCGGCGAGGGTAACGCGGTCGGTGAAAGCATTTTGGGATTTGTTGTAGAGGAATAATGAATGGTGCTGAAACCAGAACTGCCGGATTTCAACCCAATACGCGGTGATGCTGTCGTTCAATTGAAAACTCCCTCGACCAGATACTTGGGCCTGGGCGGAATCGGCGATATAGTCTATTTGCTCCAATAGCATTTTTGGAACCTCCTTAAAAAACAGCGCATTCGGAATGCTGTCGCCATTGCTGGGAGCATCATTTTCACTTGATACCTCCACATGCAAGGTATCAACAGCTGGAAGTCGCTGGAAATGGGAAAGGAACACAGGTGATTTGGGGGAAATTTGTTGTTGACAGCTCGCTGCAAGCAAGCAAGTAAAGAACCCTAATAGTTTAAGAATCGAGTACATGGTGTGTAACGTATGCTGGTGAAAAACAAAAAGCTATGAAGCTTGTTCTTTGGGTACTTTTAGAAATAACGCAAACCATTGGCGGATAAGATATGCTGACCACCGTCAAGGTATTATGTTCCAAGATTTAAAATACACCTAAAGATGCGCCTTTTAACGCTTTTTGTTTTCTGTTTAATCTCCCTGGTTCATGTTCAGGCTCAAAATTCTGGCACACTCACGGGCTCTGTCAAAGACAAACTCACCCAGGAGGCCCTCATTGGTGTCACCATCAAAATTGACGGTAATGATTTAGGTGCTGTAACCGATATCGATGGAAACTTTCGCATTGCGGGCATTCCACCAAAATCGTACAATATAGTAGCCCTTTACGTGGGTTATGCCCCTCAAACGAAGTTCAATGTCGTCATCACCACGGGAAATGCCAGTCAGTTGAATTTTGAACTGGAGCCCGACAGCAAATCGCTGGGAGAAGTGGTGGTAGCAGAAAACCGCTCTGTCCGCATCGCAACCATTGAAACGCCGCTGTCGATTCAAAACCTTTCTGTGGAAGAAATCAAAAGTAATCCGGGTGGCAACTTCGACATCAGCCGGGTGGTGCAGGCACTGCCGGGTGTTGGCGGCGTGGCAGGTACGGGCGGCGGTTTCCGAAACGACCTCATTATCCGCGGCGGCGGACCCAGTGAAAATGTATTTTACCTCGATGGCGTTGAAATTCCCGTCATCAACCATTTCACGACACAAGGTGCCGCAGGTGGTCCTACAGGTATACTCAATGTCTCTTTTATTGAAGATGCTACCTTGGCTTCGAGTGCCTTTAACGCGCGATACGACAATATGCTTTCCTCGGTGCTACAGTTCCGCCAACGCGATGGCAATCCGGAAAAAATACAAGGCAACGTGCGCGTGGGCGCTTCCGAAACCGCGCTGACGCTGGAAGGCCCCTTGGGAAAAAAGAATGGCAAAACGACCTTCCTGGCCTCCGCCCGGCGCTCTTACCTGCAATTACTTTTTAAAGCTATCGGACTACCTATTCGCCCCGATTATTGGGACTTTCAGTACAAAGTGACCCATAAAATCAATGCAAAAACCACGTTTACCGCGCTTGGTGTAGGCGCCATCGACGATTTTTACTTTGAAGCACCGAAAGATGCAACGGCCGAAAACCTATACGTCCTCAGCTCCGTGCCCAGTATTAACCAATGGAACTATACCCAGGGCTTTTCACTCAAACGCTTGATAGACGATGGTTTTTGGAACCTCACCTTTAGCCGGAACATGCTCGACAATAAGCTCGATCAATTTGCGGACAATACCGATGGCAAACAGCAGGACGAATCCAAACGAATCCTCGGCATCCAGAGCCAGGAAATAGAAAACAAGCTCCGGTTTGATTACAACCGCTACGTCGGCGACTGGAAATTCAGTTTCGGTGCCATGGCACAATACGTCAAATACAACAACGATTCCTACTCCCGGCTGCGGGCAGAAGTCCGTGACTCCCTTGGGAATGTGGTACAACCTGCTGCTGAAATCCGCTTCAACACCGCCATTGATTTTTTCAAATTTGGGTTGTTTGGGCAGGTGAATCGCACGTTTTTCGACGATAAACTCGGCCTGTCAGCAGGTGTCCGCACCGATGGCAATACGTTTACCGACAATGGTGCCAATCTCCTAAATACCATCAGCCCAAGAGTAAGCCTGAGTTATGCGTTTGCGCCAAAATGGAAGGTCAATGCCTCCATTGGCCGTTACTATAAAACACCCTTGTACACCGTTTTGGGCTACCGCGACGCAACGGGTTTATTGGTCAACAAAGACCAACCCTATTTGGCCAGCAATCACTACGTTGCGGGATTTGAATTCGTGCCATCCAGGGTGCTGCGTTTCACCGTAGAAGGTTTTTACAAGCAATATTCAGATTATCCGGTAAGTGCCTTCAACGGCATTTCCCTGGCCAATCAGGGCGGTGGCTTTGGTATTTTGGGCAATGAAAAAGTGCTGGCCACGGGTACCGGAAAATCCTACGGCATAGAGCTTTTTGCCCAGCAAAAGCTGAATAACAACCTGTATTTCACGGGCTCATATACTTTGTTTTGGTCAAAATTCAGCAACCTCGACGGCCAGCTCATCGCTTCTGCCTGGGACAACCGCCATTTGTTGTCGCTGCTGGCGGGCTACAAATTCCGGAAAAACTGGGAGCTTGGCCTTAAATACCGACTGCAAGGCGGTGTGCCAACCACCCCACTCGACCTGGAAGCCAGTCGCTTGAACTACGCTACCATCGGCACGGGTATACTGGATAACAGTCGACTGAATACGGTAAGGTTGGGCAACTTCAGCCAATTGGATCTGCGCATTGACAAAAAATGGAACTTCAAACGGGCATCTCTCGACGTTTTTATTGACATCCAAAACATACTCAATACCATCAACCCAGCGCCGCCGAACTATACTTTTCAGCGTACCGCAGATGGCAGCGCGTTTTTAACCACCGATGGAAAAGCCCTGAGTGCTGATGGCAGCAACGCCGTTCCATTGCTTTTGGAAAATACGGAAGGCTCGCTGTTGCCGAGCATCGGTATTGTTGTGGAGTTTTAATGGCCTTGGAGAAATTTCGGCGCTTCCCGTTTTTTCGATGCCTGCTCGTACGCATACGCGAGGGCAAGCAAGGCAGGTTCGCTGTATGCCGTACCCGTAAACGCCAATCCGATGGGCAATTCGTGTACCATGCCCATCGGCACTGTAATGGAAGGATAACCAGCCATGGCAGCAGGGGAATAAGCGCCATAGCCCGTAAAAGCATCCCCGTTCACCAGGTCGATGCACCAGGAGGGGCCGTTGGCCGGGCCAATAATGGCATCCAATTGATGCTCCTGGAGCAGGGAATCAATCGCATTGCGGCTGGCATTGACTACTTTTTCAAGCGCATCGAGGTATTCTTTGGTATTCAAATCGCCCTTTTCCTGGCTGGTTTCCAATATTTCCTGTTTAAACCAGGGCATGGCTTTCGCTTCATTTTTCCGGTTGAAATCAATGACTTGTTGTAAGGCTTTTACGGGTGCGTTTGCCTTGGCCAAATACTGGTTGACCCCGTCCTTAAATTCGTAACACAATACCGAATATTCCGCATCGCCGGTGTCTTTCAAGAGGGCTTCCAGTTCTATTTCCACCATGGTTACACCTTTTAATTCCAAGGTTTTCATGGCTTCCTGTAGCAAATCGGTTACGCCTTCATGTCCCTTCAGGAACGATTTCTCCACGCCGATGCGCTTGCCTTTCAACGCGTTGGCATCCAGAAAAGCTGTATAGTCGGTGTGTGCTTTGCCTTTGCTTCCAATGGTAACGGCATCGCCATTATCGACACCGGTAAGCGCGCCGAGCAGTATCGCCGCATCCCTAACCGTCCGCGCCATCGGCCCTGCCGTATCCTGTGTTTTTGAAATGGGAATGATACCAGAACGACTGAGCAAGCCAACAGTAGGTTTTATGCCCACGATGCCATTGATGGAAGAGGGACAGGAAATGGAACCATTGGTTTCCGTTCCAATCGCCACAGCACAAAGGTTGGCGGCCACCGCTGCGCCAGAGCCGGCGCTGGAACCACAAGGGCTGCGGTCGAGCAGGTACGGGTTTTTGGTTTGTCCGCCGCGACTGCTCCAGCCGCTGGAAGCGCGGGTAGAGCGGAAGTTGGCCCATTCGCTCAGGTTGGTTTTGCCCAGCAATACGGCCCCGGCTGCGCGCATTTGTTGAATAATAAAGGCGTCTTGCGTGGCGCGGTTTCCTACCAGGGCCAAGGCACCAGCGGTGGTCATCATTTTATCGCCCGTGTCGATGTTGTCTTTGATGAGCACGGGGATGCCGTGCATGGGGCCGCGTACTTTGCCAGCTTTGCGCTCCCGGTCGAGCGCGCGGGCGATGTCGAGGGCATCGGGGTTGAGTTCGATGACCGCGTTGAGTTTCGGACCGTTTTTATCGATGGCCTCGATCTGTTGCAGGTATTGTTTGGTGATAAGTTCGGCAGTCCATTTACCGCTTTGCATTTTTTGTTGGAGGGTGTCGATGCTGATTTCGTGGAGGAGGAAGTCTTTGTCGGAAACGTTGTAATCCTTTGACACTGCGAAAAGTGTCTGGTACATGGTGGGGATTGCGGCGGTGCTGATGGCGGTTCCGAGCAGGAAGTTGCGTCGTTTCATGGATGCATTTTTTTATTGTTCCGTGCCAAGATAAGGTGGCGCATCTTATCCCTGTACCATTGATTCCTGCACGCGCGCTCCCTTATTCACTGGCCCTGCCATTTCAAGTATCCATTCCCATTGCCGTTCGTAAGGCACCACTTCGATTTCATAGGTTCGATCCAGGATATCGAAGTCTCCAGCGGCAAGTTTTTTGAGCCAGGGGGCGGCGGCAGCGGGGAGCGCGCGCAGGTCGTGCGCGTATTTGGGCAGCAGTTCCAGGAGGTGGATGAAACAATTGGTTCGATAATGTTCGTTTTCGGGATCGAGGTTGCGCTGGCGGAATTTTCGCAAGGCTTCTATCCTGTTTTCAAGCTCGTCCCAACGGCCTTCGGAGAAAAGCAGCAAGGTTTGGAGGATCAGCACGGGTATTTGGGCACCCCGTTTGTCGAGGCTGTAGAGGGGCAGGTCATTGAGCCAGGAGGAAAGGCGCAATTTCGGCAGGTTGCTTTTTTCTTGTGGGGGCAACTCGAAACGCTTTGTTTGCGCTAAAAAGTAAAGGTATCCGTAGTAGATGCGCCATGCTTCCTGATCGATCAACGGGATTTTGGCGAAGCGGTCGTGCTGCAAGGCAGTTTTGCAAATTTGCCATGCTTCCTCATATTTGCCCGCATAGAGTGCATTGACTGTAGCCAGTTCACGGTTTTTAAAGTGGTGGCTGGAGTCCGCTGCTGTTAATTTCAAGGTCTCCTCCAGCTCGGATTTTGCCTCCTCAAATTTCCCAAGCATCAAGAGGCATGAAACTTTCTGATGGCTCAAGCCAATTATGTATAAGGGAGGGCAAATCTTTTTTTCCAGAAAGAAAGAAAGGGCCTCGTCTGCAACCGTTAAGGCTCCTTTCCAGTCGTGCACCAAAGCCTTGGCGTAAAAGTGGATAAGTCGATAATGAAAATGCAGCTGGTGGGTGTGGTACTGGCTTGTTGCTTCCTTAAAATTTTCTACTATTAGGTTGGCGGCTGGCGCAAAATCTTTTTTGTACCCCTTAGCAAAGGCAATTTCAGCGATAAACTGCTCATACTGATTGCGCAAGTCCACTTCTGCCAGATAAATTGGCCAATATTCTTCAAAAACAGATTTTACGCGGTGGTAATCTTTTTTCATCGTGGGCAACATAAAAGAACTCGCTTTCATGGAGGTCGTAATATCTACGATGATTTTGGTTAATTCATATTTGAGGGCTACCGCCAAGCAATCATTGGCCAAATTCCAGAAAGCTTTAACGGCAGCTCTTTGTTTGAGTGTTTCCGCTATTGCCCATTTTTGCAACAAATCGTGATACACCGCCATATAGTCGGAATAATCCCGTCCAATCGATTGCGTGAAAAGTATGGTGTTCCACAAACGCTCCTTCAGTTCATTTTTGAACCGGTTGTAATTCTTGCTGGGGAATTCCATACCAAAATGCGCCGCAAATTCTTCGTCGGTTTGCCACTGCTGTTCCCGGAGCCCCAGATAGGCCTCCCAATATCGGTTGTCTTTTTTGGATGGTTTTGTATCCGGATTGGTGATTACATCGACTTGACGTACCTGATACCTTGTCAAAGTGTAAGCTATTTCTTTAAGGATTTCCATATACAGAAGTGTTTGTAGCGGTGATTCTGGAAAAGACAGTCAAAGTTAATCCACTGGAGCATTAGGTTGTAGCTCCAACATATTTACCTGGGCGTCAAATAGCATTGAATACAAAAGGATACCGCAGCAGCACACAACTCTGGTCTAAATCAATAATAATGATGGCGTGTGTTTCATTTTTGGGAGAAACTTGGCCCGTAAAAAGGCAAGAAGGCCGCTGAAGTATTCGTTTTTTCATGTTTGTCTTTTTTTATTCAAGTATGTCAGGGCGTACCGCACCAACGTTACAACAAAAATAAGCTGCCGATTATGGCTAAAAATGTAACACTTTTTCCTCGTTTTTCTTTTGGCATTCACGGCGTTTCCAGCAGCGCTTCCTGAATGCGCAACGATTTCCCCCTCCTCTGCCTTGAAAAAAAATTGAAGGTTTTGGGCAGCGGCAAAAGATATTTATATTACTTTAATACACAGTATTATGATAGTAAATAATTTACACAATATTTATTTGCTTTATTTTAGAAAGGCTTGAATGTTTGGACACCACCTACGTCTTAACCATATCTCGGAAAAGGATACCGCAAAATCGTTTTTTTAAAAAATTTCAGTGGTTGGCACATTGAAATTATTGTGCGCTAGTGCCTCCTCTGATGGGTTCAACTTTCTTTTTTTCAAGATATCCAAGTACTCCTTTTTGGGCTTTCTGTGGCTATAAACCTGCTCCCAAAAAACTATATGTATTTGATTTTCAAACGTATTGATTCTCACTCATTCCGTAAATCATTCAAGTTTGGCCTGTCTGATTGGTGCGCAATTGTCCTTTGGCCAAAATCAATATAAAAAACATATAAATTATAATAAATAATTTTTTATAAACAACTTTAAATAAATACTTTATACTGGTTTTAGTAAAAAGATTTACCAAAACTTGCCCTGTCTTAAACAGCTACTCGTGTCCTTGCCAGGGGGCATGGAAGTGGGCCACATTTGCCCTATCAAATCAATCACACATCAACTCACCTTCAAAATTTAATGTCATGCTTAACTGGTACATCTTCATGCTCATCCTGCTCGGATTCCTTAACAATGCCAATGAATGGAATACCCTTACACCACAACAACAAAACAGTTATATCATCATCGTGGACGAGCATCCCCAATAAAGCCCCAAAATTTGGGGTGTCCGAAATCCGCAAGAGTGTCCTTGCCAGCGGAACCCAAGCAATCGACCTTTGTCACAACAAATCAATAAAAAAACTACCCATGAAAAAATGCACCTGCCAACCGTTGCCCCGCCCTGAAACACGAACCTGCTACAATTCATTACCACCATAGCCCCTCTAGCTGCCTTCAAAAAACCTAACTTCAAACCCTCTTTTGCCGCGCTGCGCGGAAGGCAATATGCCCGGAAAAGATTATACAGAGACTTAACGACTACATATTAATCACGCGTTCACCTACCCTGAACAACCACAGCGCATCAAAACACACTTCATTTTACATCAAATAACCCTAAGCAACCACATCGCATCAAAACACGCTTCAACTTGATAATCCAGTAAACAAGGGCAAGACGCTTTACAAAGCCCGCAGGCTGCCCATCGGCACCTAAGCCAGCACACGAACCTCATGTCATGTCACATACAGCACGCCAAAACGCGCTTGAGAATGTCATGCCCTTTGCCAAGGAGATTCCGGAAAATCCTTATAACAGGTTACGGACGCGGTAGCCGAAAAGCGCTAAGAGTAGGCAAAACACGCTTTAATTTTTTATTATTAAAACACGTTTTTAAACTCTGCTTGCAGTATTGACGATTTGCGTCGCCACATCAAACACCAATGCGTCCACGCTTCCAGTGCTTTCCACACCGTTGGAGAATATGCACGAAGTAAATGGGGATGAAGGTGGATTGTTCAAAATCAAGATTGTCTTCGAACGGGGTCGCAAAAATGAACAAGGTATTTGTCATGATCGTGGCGTTTGTAAGCTTGAAATTGAGGTTGGACTGCTTATGTCGAACCCTGGAGGTCTGAACGGCGGGATTGAAAAAGACACGAATGGCAATGTTTTGCTCATTCTTGAAAAAGGAGGAATGACTACTGAAGACCCAATAGACATTACTGGGTTTGCTCAGGGCCCAGGCACGCTCCAACTTTCAAACAACTCTGATATTCCCGCAGAAGCGAAATCTGCATTAGGCTTGCCCCCCCAATATCAACTCCGGGCTGGCAGCTATCAGGTGACTGAAACGCAAAACACCTATGTTGTCAATTTTGGCAAGTAGTCTTTAAGTTTGGCCTGCCCTTGAAAGATGTCAAGGGCAGGCTAAACCCCATACCCCGACTGATTACAGTCAATAAATTTTCAAACCTTTCAATATTTTTAAAAATGGCAGCTCGATCATTAATTTTCATTCTTGCAATCGGATGTTTAGCTTCCTGTCAAACCATTATGCGCCGTCAACTCGGCATAAAAGACCCAAGGATTGAAAAAACAAATACCGTTGTCGCCTTCACCGCCAAAAACAATATTTCAAATTCACATTTCTTAAAAAAAGAAAAAATATCTGATTCATACATAGGCGAATTTCCCAAAATATATGTCTTTGACAAAAATGGCTACAAAGTTGTTTTGCCAAATTGTTATGAGATGATAGAAGAAAATCTGTATCGTTTGGTTGACACAATTCCTGATAAAATTTCCGCTGATGTCACCCGGGATGATTTTGTCAAAGCGAACATCAATACAGCGGACAACAGCCTGCCATCGATTGGAGCACATGATTATGAAGTGTATTTTTATTGGTCTGTATGGCTTGGGAAGTTCAATGTCAAAAGATTGCACATAGCCCAAAACACAATAGATTCCATAAACCAAAGCCAACATAAGAAATCGATCGTGCTGATTCCGGTGAATTTCGACTTTATTGAAGAAACTGGATGGACTGAAAAGTCTGTTGAGGCAGAAATGAAGCGGATATCAAATGCTAAGAAAATGAAATAGTATTACGGGGGGAGCCATCCCCCCGTAATTTGTCTGAAAAGTTCATGCGATGCCGAAAGGCATTTCTCAAGTGTCACTATTAAATTTAACGATATGAGAATTTTACCCATTATTGCGCTCTTATTTCTTTTGACATCGGTTCAAAGCCAAACAGTTTCTTGGTCGAATCCGCAAGTAGTATTGCCAGGAGCAGCCTACCCATCTTTTGTCCCTGGAGATGATGAAACGGTAGGCCCTTTAATCAAAACTACATCCTTGGCAAATGGCGCACTCTTGGTAGTTTGGAGCGATTATGCAACAGGTAAAACGGAGCTATACGCTTCATTCAAAATCGGGAATGTATTCACGCCACCTACAAACCTTAGCCAATCGCCCAACCAAGAATCATTGTTACCTGATGTAATAAGCACGCCTTCGGGCAAAACCTGTGTAGCCTGGTCAGAATTTGATCCGTCTTTTGGTTCTGCCCAAATCTATTTAAGGGTGTTAAACGCCGACGGCACTTGGGCTGCCAAAGTGAAAATTTCCAATGCCTCAAATGCGTTCAATTTTTACCCGTCAATGGCCTTCACCAGCAATCCTGATGTACTCTTGTTGGTGTACACCGAGCTGAAAACTGATGGCGCTGGCAACACCTCAGGCTATACCATTCAATTCAAAGAATTTAATATTGCCACGAAACAAACAAGTGCCTTTGCCTCCCCCGAATTGTCCCCATTGGGATTCAACTTTCGGGCTACTTTGCTCAACCAGGGCGCGGACAAGATCCACTGCTGCTGGTATGACCCCGAAGAATCAGAGGAGGATTACGACAGTTATATCGCCTACAGCCTTTTGGAGTCTGGCACATGGTCGGCCACAGAAAAGCTGTCCACTTCGACAACAATCTCGACCTGGGACGATGGGCCCATAAAAATGCTGCTTGATCAGGCCAACAACCTCTTCGTCATCTGGACAGCATTTGCTCCTTTTCCGAGCAATGCCTATATTATAAAAAAGCCGGAAAACGGTCCATTTCAAGCTCCAGTAGAATTTCATGACGATGAAGTCTTGAACTGGGCCTTTGCCATTTCTAAGGACGGCACCCTGAATGCCGCAGGGACATACTTTGGCGACCTTCTTTGCTATCAGTTTGACGGCTCTGCATTGAATTTTGAAGAGATCATTTCAAATGGCCTCACTGGTATTTCAAAGATGCCTGAAATGATCAATATTGCCGACACCTTGCACCTTTTTTGGGTTCAAGGCGAAACACTGATGTACAGTTACATGCCGCCAGCAACCTCATCCACAGGGCAGCAGCCAAATGATCTAATGGATGTGACAATCAGCCCAAACCCATGCCGGGATATTTTGTCTGTAAATTATTCCAATGATGGCCAGCCTTGCTACCTGAACATAACCGACCAAGGTGGAAATACGGTTATTAGCAAAACTATTTATGGGCAATCAACCATTGATATGGGCAAATTAATACCAGGCACCTATTTTTTGAGCATTTCAACAAATGGCGTGAGCCGTGTCCAAAAATTCGTAAAACTATCCGAATAGTTAGTACACCATCACAACACTAAATTTTTAAGCTATGAAAACTCAAACGTTCCTTCGGAGCGCAGGGATGTTCATCTTCCTGCTGTGCCTACAATTTAATGCTGTGCAAGCGGCAGGCCGAGAACCATTCGGTGCCAATGACTCCATTGCAATATGGATCCAGCCCTTCGTTGAAAAGGCATACAATGACCTCAGCCAACTTGAAAAGGAGCATCTCGACCTAACAGAGCCCCTGCGCATGCGCTTGTCGGACGTGAACCATACCCTCTCCGACCCCCGTAACCGCAACCCCGAATCCGGCTTTCAATTGCTTTGGGAAAAAATACAGCTGGAAGCAACCTTGAAAAGTATGGTGCAAGACCATGAACTGAAACTGCTCAAGCTTCGATACCGAAAAAGCATCGAGATCGTAAAAATGCTCTATGAAAAAGTACTCAGCATGGATCATCACCTGAGCAGCCTCAAAGCACAGCAAGGCCTGTCAAACCTCTCCAACCCCAACACTTACCCGGAGTTCAAGGACGCAAGAACAATGGCATGCCCCCTACCCCCGATCCCCGCTTGCTCTCCCGCGCAACGACCAACCTACAGTTCTCGATTGATCGTGTGGGCACTTTTATCGAAAAATACAGCAATTTCGTAAGTCAAGGTGGCGAGTACTACAAGAAGTTCTCAAAAATCGCCAGCAATTATGAAAATGAAAAAACCTGTTCGGCCATCCTGCCCGAACAGTTCAAACAGTTGCGGAGCGATATTGACGAAACACTCGACAAGTTCAACAGCGCCTATAAAATGCCGGAAGTCCAAGGCTCCAAACTCAAAGACATGCTCTATGGTACAAACCTCGATTGACAGAGGATTAGACTGTTGATTTAAGTTCAAATCATGAAAACCAAAACTTCATGCACCAATTCACGCTTCAATTTTGTTCGCCATGAAAAAACGATACACCATGCTCTTGCTGGCATGTGCCGTCAGCATCCAATTGTGCGCACAAGTCACTAAAAGCATTCCTCCTGCCAACTTCTTCGACCCGGAGCATGACCCAATCGCCATTCGCAGCGACACTTCGCTGCTCCTGGTTGTGAGCGAATACATTTTGGTCAAATCAGTCACCGCACGGGTCGGACAAAAATGCGTCATTGACAAAACCTATAAAAGCACCTTGAAAAACGGGGCGACTGCAATCATTTTTGAAGGGCACTATACCGGCGATCCTGGCCAACGGTTTTCCATGGGGCTCAACCTTATTCCTGACGCAGCTGGAAAATTTTTTTACGCTGCGCAAGAAGCAACCATGTGCGAGAAACCGGGATGCAGCAATTGCACGCTCTCAAATGGGAGATGCCTTGGATGTTGCGACGATGCTGGCAGCAACGGGATGGCATCGCGGTCCAAAATCGTGGTACCGCTGTTGAAGGTTCAGACCAGTATCGATTGACCCGTTGCTTTGCTAGAGGCTATCAACCTTGAACTTTTCTTCTAAACGCAATTGCTATGAAATTTTTCTGCGCGCTTCTGTTCTGCCTGTTTACACAGTTTTGCCCTGCGCAAAACCAGCAGGCCCAAACCACCTATTTTGACCCTGCGCTTGATCCGGTAGCCTCAATGGTCAACGGTCGCCTGCGCTTGATTGTCAGCGAGGAGGTATTGCTGCGCGCTGTTTCCGCCAAATTCGCCCGCGTTGGGAGCGTCGAAAAAATTGACCGGAAACAGTTCGACAATGAATGGTATTTGACACTCGAAAGCAGACACTCGGAGGATCTTGAGCAGTCTGTTTTTGTTGCGGTGCGGTTGAAGCCAAACGGTTCGGGCGACTATTTCGCCGATGCCTACTGGACAGCCTGCACGGGCGAGGGTTGCGGCAGTTGTAGTTATAACGGGAAAATGACCGGCTGTTTTTGCCTTTTCGACAAACCCGGTGAGCCTGGAACACCCGGTGCTTGCTATCAGACATTTAGCGATGAACCGCTGCTTTCAAAAGTTCCTTTAAAACCTTGGCGTTGAGCCAGCTAAGTAAAAGGCAAAAAGGCAAAAGGCAATGAAAATCAATATGTTAGATGAAAATTAGTTCAAAATATTTCCTACCAAATCCTGAAATCTTAAAATTTATCATCATGAAAAAAGTTTACGTTGCCACCATCCTCGGATCTCCTGCTGCAGAATGTGCCAATTTCGGCATTTGTAAAGTTGAAAAGCTGTCGCCCATGGCTTGGAAAAATTTCCAGCCGCAACACTTGCGGCATGCCAAGGCAATAATCTCTCTTTCGCCTAAAAGTGATTGGATATGTTTGGAATTTTCAATAACAGCCATGCGCCCAGATACCTTTCAATTTTTTTTTGCCGATGGAACCTTCCGTATTGATACAGTAGGGCAGCTTCCCGATAAAATCATGCAGGCATTAGCCACCAAAGGCAAATCCATTGTTCCAGGGATTTACCCCTTGGCAATTGACGAGGAATCGATTGTATTGGAGGTGGAATGCTTGCCCGAATCGCTATTGTTCGAGGCCAAATGCCCCGACAATTTGTCATCTCACCTCAATGGTGACAAACCTTCCGGGCAAATAATGAAGAAATGGCTTAGTTTTACGGAAAGGATCAATCTCATGTAGCTCTATTGGACCCATTGGCACTAGGAATGAAGTTTTACAACGTATCCGGGCAAGAGTTGAGCAATGTGTCGCTATCGCTTCAACTTAAAGAAGGTTCTACTTTGAAACCGGGACATGGTGACAGGTCAATAACCTTTGGGAAACCCCAAGCCTTCACTTGCAAAGCAATGCCTTCACCATTTGTATCTGAAATAGGCTTTGAGATTGAAATGAAATTACCTGATTTCGTTGAAGTGGGCCTTTATGACATTTCCGGCAACTTGATCAAATCACTTAAAGAGCAGCTTCCTGCTGGTTCTTCATTTATAACAATTTCTGACCTCGAAAATATCGCTGGTGGCGTTTATCTATATAAAGTCAGATCAGGCACTGAAATAGCGAATGGGAAACTTTTAAAACTGTAACAAATTTCTGGCTAAATTCCTGTAGGGCAGTGCTGCACCTTGTACACACAGCACTGCCCTAAAATAACATTCCCGTTATGACGAAAAAAATACTGATTTTTTACCTCGCGCTTATTTCTATCCCCGGCCACACTCTTTGCCAACACTTTGTAAATCAGGCTGTTACTGGTGGGAGCAACGACGGCAGCAGTTGGGACAATGCTTTTTCGGACTTGCAAACGGCCATTGCCAGTGCAGCTTATGGCGATACAATCTGGGTAGCCCAAGGGGTCTATTACCCTACGGCCACGGATGACAGAAACATTTCATTCCCGTTGAAAAATGGCATAAAACTGTATGGTGGTTTCTCTGGAACGGAAAGCAGCATACATGAAAGGGATTGGGAGGCCCATCCAACCATATTGAGCGGCGATATTGGCAACCCTGGAGATATAACTGACAATGCTTTTCATGTTATATTGGGGCGCGGGGCAGACAGCAGCACAGTTTTGGATGGGTTTACCATAAGAGACGGAAATGGGAGCAACGCCCCCTTTTCTGGCAGCAGCATGGACCCAAGGGGGGCAGGCCTGCTCTTATTGGGTGCCTGGGATATAAGTGAGACCAGCCCAATCATCGCCAACTGTCGCTTCGAACGCAATTATGCCACTTTGGGCGGTGGCTTATACTGCTCCTGGAAAGACGAAGATTTCCCGGACATACTGGCAGGCACTGTCAATCCAAGGCTGAAAAACTGCCAGTTTGTGGACAATTATGCCGCTCAAAGCGGAGGCGGCATGATGAAAGTGGGCCCTACCAGCCCGGGGGACACTTTGCTGTTTGACCATTGTACCTTCCTGCGCAACAACGCGCGATCAATAGAAGGCGGCGGTTTGTACATCATTCAACCTCAAAACTCCTCTATTCGATTGCTCGGCTGTGTCTTTGAAAAGGATTCAGCGCTGACAGGCGGTGGGCTTACATTTTATCCTGATTATGAAGGGCAGGATAGAAACACCTTACTCCTGGATTCCTGCATTTTTAAAGGCAATGTAGGTTCTGAGGGAGGTGGACTATATTTTGAAGGGAGAGCTGGGCTCGGCAATACGCAGTTTTACTTGAAAATTGAAAACTGTGTCTTTGAATCAAATAAGGCACAATGGGCGAATGGCGCTGCTTATGAGACTGTTTAAAAAAGTGTGTCAAAGATAATGCGCACAAAACTGAACTTTGCAGATGACAAAAATTAAAACAAAACAGAGAACAGTTCCGGAACAGGAGCCATTTGATTACGCTTCGTTTGAGTCGGAGGCAATTAAGCGTCTTTACGAAGGTGATGGCCTAGTCGGCGCACAAGGCATACTGACGAACCTGATCCAACGTCTGGTGAACGCGGCCTTGTCTGGAGAGATGGTCGGGCACCTAAAGGAGCAGCGGCAGTCTGGCGAGGCCAACCGTCGCAACGGGCACACGTCCAAGACCCTTGACACGGATTTGGGGCCTGTCCAAATATCGCCCCCACGGGATAGGGCAGGCAATTTCGAGCCGCAATTGGTTGGCAAATGGGATCGTCAATTGGGTACAGGCTTGGATAAGCAGATACTGATGATGTATGCCAATGGGAACAGCTACGGCGATATTCAGCATCAGATCAAGGAGTTGTACGGATTGGATTACAGCCCTTCGTCGATTGTATCGGTTACGGAAGAGGTTTGGACAGATGTAGTGTCCTGGCAGCAGCGACCGTTGATGCCATTTTACGCTGTGATATTTTTGGACGGGATGTACTTCACGACGCGAGAAGGGGGCAAGTCGTCCAAAAAGGTGGTTTATTCGGTGTACGGAGTTGATGCCGAAGGTCAGCGCGACGTGCTGGGCATCTATATCCGGGAATCAGAAGGGGCGAAGGATTGGGGCTTGGTGCTGGAAGACCTGCGCAGGCGAGGTGTTGAAGACGTGCTGTTTTTCTGTGTAGACGGCCTGACGGGCTTCAGCAATGCGATATTGGATGTTTTTCCCCAATCCTTCGTACAGCGCTGCATTGTGCACATGATCCGCAGCAGCACCAGGTTTGTGTCGGACAAAGACCTCAAAAAGGTTTGTGGCGACCTTCGCACCATCTACTCGGCAGCTGATGAGCTGCAAGCCAGCATGGCATTGGCTGCTTTTCGGGAAAAATGGGACAAAAAATATCCCGCCATTGCCGAAGCGTGGGAGAACAATTGGGGCGATTTGATACCGTTCATGGATTTTGGGGAACATATCCGGCGTATGATCTACACCACCAATGCCGTAGAAGCGTTGCATCGACAAATCCGAAAAGTGACAAAAACCAAAGGTTCATGGGTAAATGACAAGGCGCTTGTCAAGCAAATATACCTGACGCTGATGTATGGCAGGGGTGGCTGGAAGAAAAAGGTGTTCAATTGGAGCTCCATCGGAGCAGAATTGAGCAACCGGTTCGGCGAGCGTTACACCATGCATTTAGAGTGAGGGAACCAAAAAGCGAAGGCATTGTGGTGGAAAATCGTTTCCAACAATTTCAACAGCCTTCGCCGACTCCCCAAAAAAAATTAATTATTTTTTTGGGGAGCCTGCGGGCCATTGAAATGTGGAAAACGAAGGACTGGACAAGCCAAAGCCAAATACTGAAAACTAAATTTGACAATCATTTTTCAATCGGCATTATGATTTGACACACTTTTCTAAACATTCCCCTATTTTTGCCCAAATTCCACCTCCCATGCCCTCACCCACCCTACTCCAACCCAACCCCACCACCCAAAACCTCTCCTGCTTCCACTGCCACGAAGCCTGCCCCGACACGCGCCTGCGCCTCGGCGAAAAACGCTTCTGCTGTGAAGGTTGCAAAATGGTGTACGAAATCCTCAACGAGCACGGGCTTTGCGATTTTTACAAACTGGATGAAAAAGCGGGTATCAGCCTGAAAAACCCAAAGAATTCCAAGGCTTACGCTTACCTGGATGATGCGGAGGTGCAGGAAAAACTCCTGGAATTCAGCAGTGCCGATAAAAGTCAGGTCACGTTTTATTTGCCGCAAATGCACTGTATTAGCTGTATATGGTTGTTGGAAAACCTGTACAAACTGGATGCGGGCGTGTCTCATTCACGGGTCAATTTTTTGAAAAAGACGGCCACCATTATTTTTGACCCAAGCCAGACTTCGCTGCGCAAAATCGCTGCGATGCTGAGTTCTATTGGCTATGCGCCGGAAATAAATCTGGGGGACGTGGACAAAACGGAAGCGCCGAAAATCAGCCGAAAGCTCGCCTACCAGCTTGGGGTGGCGGGCTTTGCTTTTGGCAATATCATGCTGTTCAGCTTTCCAGACTATGTGGGCATGGACGCGGAAACATACAGTTGGTACTCCCATATTTTTGGCTACATGAGCATTGCGCTAGCGTTGCCCGTGCTGCTTTTTAGCGCGAAAGACTATTTCATTTCCGCCTGGCAGGGACTGCGCACCCGGCAATTGAACATTGACATTCCGCTTTGCCTGGCACTGACATCCTTGTTTGGGCGCAGTGTTTGGGAAATTCTCACCCATACTGGCGCGGGTTACCTGGATTCCTTTGCGGGTCTGACCTTCCTGCTGCTCATCGGGCGCTGGTTCCAGCAGCATACCTGGCACCAGTTATCGTTCGAGCGCGATTACAAATCCTATTTCCCGGTGGCTGCCACGGTGAAAATGGGCGATGAAGAAAAACCCGTCTCCATTCACCGGCTGGTGCCGGGCGACATCATTCTGGTGCGCAACCAGGAGATCATTCCGGCGGATGGCATATTGTTGAAGGGCTCAGCCCAGGTGGATTACAGTTTTGTGACGGGAGAAGCGAATCCGGTGCAGGTACACAGCGGCGAGCGCATTTTTGCCGGCGGCAAACAAATGGGCGAAAGCATCGAAATATCCCTGGTGCGCCGGGTGTCGCAGAGCAGCCTCACACGTTTGTGGAACGACAATGCTTTCAAAACCGAGCAAAAGGGAAATACCAGCAAACTGGCCGACCAGGCGGGGCGTGTCTTTTCATGGCTCATTTTGACGGTTGGCGGCGGCGCATTTTTGTATTGGAGCATTTTAGAGCAGAATATGGCCACAGCCTTGAACGCCTTTACCGCCGTCATGATCATTGCCTGCCCTTGCACGGTAGCATTGTCCATACCCTTCACCCTCGGCAACATCCAGCGCATCCTCGGCAGGCATCGTTTTTATCTCAAGAACATCAACGTCGTGGAAGCATTTTCGGCCATCAATTCCGTGGTGTTCGACAAAACGGGCACGATCACCAACATTGCCCAGCAGTCGTTTCAATTTCACGGCAAACAACCCAATGCGCTGGAAAAAATCGCGATCCGTTCCCTGGTGCGCCATTCCGCGCACCCCCTGAGCCGCTGGATATATGATTCCATGGCACAGGTGCCGGTTGAAAAACCGGACTGGTTTGAAGAAAAACCCGGACTGGGTATTCAGGGTCGGGTACATGGTTTGGAGGTAAAGATTGGCTCGGCAGATTTCGTTTACGATGCCGCAAAAAGCACCGATAACATCAATCCAAATAGCGGAAAAGCAGGCGTTTTTATTTCCATAAACGACACCATATTAGGATACTACGAAGTGCAAAGCCGCTACCGCGATGGATTGGCAGAGGTGCTGGATTATTTCCAAACACCCGCCAATGCCAAGGCTACCCGAACACCCGCCTTCTCCAAGGCTATGGCGGGCAAACCGTCCACCGTCCACCGTCTACCGTCTACCGCAGTATGGCTGGTATCTGGCGATCAAAACCAGGAAGCCGCCCGCCTCGCCCCCTTTTTCCCCGACCCCGACACCATGCTGTTCAACAAAAACCCTCAAGACAAGCTCGATTTCATCAAAAACCTCCAACGCAACAGCCAACATGTGATGATGATCGGCGATGGCTTGAACGATGCTGGCGCGCTGCGCCAAAGCGACTTGGGTATCGTCGTCGCCGAAAACACCAACAATTTCACCCCGGCCTGCGATGCCATCCTGCATGCTGATGAATTCCAGAACCTGCCAAAATTCGTCGAGCTGGCACGCTCCGGCGTCAAAATCGTGCATTGGTCTTACGTCATTGCATTTGCCTACAATGTCATTGGTTTGAGCATTGCTGTCAGCGGCCAGTTGTCGCCATTGGTAGCCGCGATTTTGATGCCAATCAGTTCTATTTCAATCGTGCTGTTTGGGGTAGGGATGGGGAATTTGAAAAGCCGGCTGTTGGCTGTTGGCCGTTAGCTATTGGCTGTTAACTATTGGCTGTTAACTATTGGCTGTTAACTATTGGCTGTTAGCTGTTGGCCTTTGGCTGTTGGCTATACAACATCCCAGACAAATCCCAGTTTTGTTTTTCAGCACGCTAAACAAAAAATTGAAGTATATTGAATTTGGTGCTGGAACTTAATACCAATTAAAAGAACCAACTATGCGCAGCCAACGGCCAATAGCCAATAGCCAATAGCTAACAGCCAATAGCCAATAGCTAACAGCCAATAGCCAATAGCCTTACATTTGCTCCATGATTTTCTCCAAACACAACAAAGGCTTTGCCCGCTTGGTCTGGCTCGTAGTGCCCGTCATTTTTTTGGCTGACCTGCTGCTGCCCCGCCAATACGATGTGGTTTTCGCCTATTTATTGGCACATTTTCTGGCCATTTCTTTCAAGGAAAAAA
>Ga0209390_10004700_pt1 | contig 20220 bp, 13 predicted proteins | sample BON01_FD_187212 | JGI IMG/M metagenome (GOLD analysis project Ga0209390, IMG submission 187212) | Freshwater microbial communities from Lake Bonney liftoff mats and glacier meltwater in Antarctica - BON-01 (SPAdes) (version 2) | ecosystem: Environmental > Aquatic > Freshwater > Ice > Glacier...
CTCACCCCCCCCCCCCAGGTACCCCGACCCTGCGCTGGGATCCCCCCTCCGCCCTTCGGCTTCAAAACCTGCGCTCCTCTGCTTCTGCTCGCCCAAAGGGAGGAGACGCAAGAGGGTCCATAATCACCTCGACATGATGCGCCTCTCTGTGCTCGCATGGCTTTCCCTTGAGCGCCCGAGCGCCACTAAAGCATTCGCCCCAACGACGCAAGTCGGCGAGTGGCTCGTCTGCAGACTGAGCGCGAGACCACACGGCAGACTCGCTCCGCTGGGGAGTGACTGTTCGCGCCTGGACCCCGTGCTCGGGTTCCGTTCCATCGGGACTCCAGGCGGGCCTCCAGACGCCAATCTGGGAGTCCTGTGTTGGTCCGATTGCGCGTAGGGTGGCGCCTCCTCAGACCTCCTCGGTGGCTGCGCTGCGCGTTGTCAGGTACATGAGCTGCAGCTCGGATCGGATCCCGAGCGTATACGATTCGTCGTCAGACTTGCTGATCCAGCCGCCGCTGCACAGGTGCGCGAGACACTCGTCCGCCTCGTTGATGCTCAGCTTGCTGTTCGCCATCTCGAGCCGCATGTTGCACGCGTCGCTCGCCTGCGGACGGGCACGCGGGGTAAGCCCGATGCTACTGGCGGTGGCGCGGCGCTGACGCGCGCGGGCGCTGCTGCGGCGGGGCGTACGTCGAGGGACTTGGAGTCCTGGTTGCGGATGGCCGAGACGAGCAAGTGGAAGAACTCGCGCTGTGGCTTGCCCAGGTCGCTCGCGACGCCGAGCTCATCCTCACGCAGGTTCACCAGCCCAAAGTACGGGACGCCACCCTGCTTCTTCATTGCAACCTTCATTCCCAGCCGCTCGAGCTCAGGGCCTGCGCGGGAAAGAGGGGCGGTCACGCAGTGTGGTGACGATCGGGACGGCGCCGCGGAAGTGCGGCGCCCCTTTCGCGCAGCAGCCAACGCCCAGCAGTGAAGGAGACTCACTGATATCGTTGAGCACGATGTCCCTCATGAACTCTTGCTGCGCGCTCTCTGTGGACGGAACCTTCAGCCTGTGAGTAATGGCCTCGCCCTTGTGCGTCTGGACGCACGAGACGACAACCTGTGTGAGCTCGGCCTCGGTCATCGCGCCGGCTTGCAAAAGCAGCTGCAGCACATTCTGCGGCAACAACGAGGCATGCGGAAGTGGGTTTGCGCAGCCATGCCACGGACGATGGGCCTGCAGCCCATGGGTCGTACCTGGTGTACCGCGCAGTACCGCTTGTTCACCATCGGCAATGTTGCTGTGGAGTTCAGACGTTTTTTCGCGGGCTTTTTCTCCGTGTTACCATAAATAGCTCAATTAATGAATTCGGGCCAAACCCAAATATAGTGTAGCTGTGAAAGATATAATAGCTGTGAAACTTAAACACCACGCTTCGCCAAACGCCAAACCGCCATGTCGCTGGGATGGCTGACCGAGTCGACGCTGATGCCGCGGAAGGGCAAGGAGATCGAGGACGTGGGTAAGGCGACGATGGTGGACATGCGCGCCGCGCTGTACCAGACCGAGTCTGCGCTCAAGCAGCCAGAAGGGCATGCGTCGGCCGCACTGGCGGACCAGCGCCGCCGACGCGAGCGGCGCCGCGATCCGCTCGCTGCGAGCTCCAACATCGGCGTGGGCGATCGCGACGCTGCCGCCTCTCGGCAGCAGCGTGAGGACGAGGCGCGGGTGACGGCGGCGATGGCGCGGAAGGTGGCCATGTACGACGCGATGGCGCGCGGCGAAGTGCCCGAAGAGACGAGCTCGCACGGCAGGTCTGCGAGCTCCCTCGCCGCCTCCGCCTCGTCGCTCGTTGACTTTGAGCTGAAGCAGCTGCGTGGCGACGGCGATCTGCTCCGACTGGGTGCGCCGTCGAGCACGGCCGCGGATGGCGACGCCGGCGGCCGGAATGGGGGCGACCGCGGCGCGCCCTCGCTCATGTCGGCCACCATGCGGCGGGAGGAGGAGCGCCGCGCCTGGGAGGAGGCTGCGCGGCGCGAGATGGACTCGACGGGGTCCGCGGTGGAGGCCAAGCGGCAGCACGAGGAGATGTCACGCGAGACGGGGCTCGCGCGCGCGTCCGCGTCCGACCAGCGCGCAAAGCGGCAGAGGGCGCTGGACGAGAGGCGAGCGACGCTGCGGCTTAAGCAGGAGGCGCGCTCGAGGGCGAGCGAGGAGGCGGCGGAAGGCGACGCAGGGCTGCACGCGCAGGAGCCGGACATAGAGGTGGGACCGCCGCCTCCGCTGCCGCCGCCACTACCGGCGTACCTGGATCAGCCGGCACCACCGCTGCTCTACCCGCCGCCACCGCAGTACATGGCTCCAATGGCTCCAATGGCGCCACCGCCGCCGTACGCGGCGCCTTCAGCAGCAGCGATGCAGCCTGCGGGGTTTGGCGGGCCGCCATCCGGACACGCACCGCGCCCGTGGACATGGCAACATCCCCAGCCGCCTCAGCCGACGCGCCCGCCGCCGCCGCCGCCGCCCGCGACCGGCAGCGATCAGGAGATGATGCGCATGATGGGCCTGCCCTCGAGTTTCACCTCGACGGCGCAGGTGGAGGCGGAGGCGGAGGCGGCGGAGGAGACGGCACAGCAGCAGCATCACGCCCGGGTGCAGGAGGCGTGGGCGGCTTACAACCAACAACAGGGTGGGATGTACGCCGGTCAGGGCCGGTACGGGCAGGCGGGGTACCACCACTATGAGTACCCGAATCAGTGACTACGGCGGGTGGTGGTCTGTTGGGGGGAGGCCTCTGCCTCTGTCTCTGTCTGCTCGCCTATGGAAGTTCAAGTCGGTCGTGTGTCGTGTGTGATTTGTTTTTCGCCTCCTACTCCTATCTCTGTCGTCGTCTGTCTGTCGCTGTGTCGCTGTCGCTATCGCTATTGCTATTATCTGGTATATATATTTACCTACTCCTACTCGTCGTCGACTGTCGACTGTCGACTATCCTATCTTCCTCTCGATAAGCCGAGATATCAGCCCGGCGCGGCGGGAGAGCCAGCGCGGATTATAGTTTTAATATTTTACTATTATTATTATTTTTAAATATTTTGAATTACTCAACACTTTCACTTTAAAAAAAAGGAAAGCTAGCAGCAGCAGCTAGCGGCTAGCCGACGGGAGAGACTCGTTTATGATCCCGCGTATGCAGTTTAATTGTCATCGGCGTCGCGCGTCGGTCGCCATATCCTGCTTCGTGCCCCGCCGTCGCCGTCAACTCTCCGCGCGCACCGCGGCCCGCCTACGCCTACGCGCGAGCCACACACGCGCGTCTCAACTCCTCGCGACGGCCTCGTCCTCATCCTCATCCTCGGCGAAGAGGCGCTCTGCCTCTGCCCCATCCATGTTCCGCACCTGCCTCCACCGGCCGACGCACAGCCCGGTGTTGATACCCCCGTGCAGGCAGACCGGCGCGAGCAGGTGGAGCCCCGTCGCGAGAAAGAGCGCCCCGTAGGCCGCGCCGTAGGCCGCCGTCACCCCAAACCAGCGCGCGGCCGAGTCGCGCCGTTCGCCGTCGCCTCCCGCGGCCGCGTCGCCCGGCTCGGCCGCGGAGGCGAACTCGAGGTGGACGGCGCCAAAGACGGCGGACGAGAGCGCGAGCGCCAGGAGCGAGGCGGCGGGCGGCGCGACAGGAAGGCCGAGGCCGGCGAGGCCCTGCAGGCCGGAGCGCAGCCCCGAGAGAACGAGGCCGCGGTAGTAGACCTCTTCCGCGAGAGCTATGCTCAGCTGCCAGGCGCCAATGGCGGCGAGCGCAGCGGTCAAGTTCGGTTCGCGGCCGGCGATGCGCCAGAGGGGCGCGAGCTGCGAGGCCTGGCCGGGCGTGAGGGGCTCCAGGCGGTCGGCGCCGGCAGCCGGCCACGCGCCCAGCCGAGCCAGCTCGGCCGCAGCGAGCCCGAGGCCCAGCGCCGCCTCGCCGACCGTGGCCAGCGGCGCCCCGGCACTGGGCAGCTGCTCGGAGAGCCCCGTGCCTCCAAACGGCTGCACCAGGCAGCTGATGCCCAGGCAGCCAATACCAAAGTACATGCCCTGAACCGCAACTTCCTTGGCAAGCGCACCCACCGAGATGCCCCCCGCATCGGGAGCACGCGAGGGCGGCTCACTGACCTCGGTCGGGCTAGCATAGGCCGGCGCGCAGTCCTCGTCGGCACGCAGTCTCTTTTGCATCAGGACTTGGCCGAGGTCGCGTCCCGTACATTCGTAGCCGAGCCCTTCGTACAGGAGCCGCAGGCTCTCGTCCTCCTCTGCCGCCGCGAGCCACGCCTCGTCCACACCCCAGTTGGTGGCCGCCTGGCGCTCGACGTCTGCCACCAGCCGCGACGCAATGCCCTGCCGCCGGCACGATGGCGCCACGGCTATGTTCTGAAGAAAAGCCACGCGTCGGCCGTCGCCGATTCCGGTGCTCGGTCGCAGCCGCACGAGCATCGCTTGGGCGACACCCACGACGCCGTCATCGACGCCGCCGCGCACCACCGCAATCAGCGGCGCGTCGGTCGCGGACGGTGCGCAGAAGGCGTGAGCATCCAGCCACGGCGCGTACAGCGAGACGCCCACCGCGAGCGGCGAACGGCTGGGCGCGAACGAGGCCGAGATGAGCTTGGCCGCGGACCACACCTCGGTTGGGCCAGTCGGCGCACGCACCACAGCATCGCCGGTGCGGAGCAGGAATAGGCAGAGCAGCGGTCGAAGGCGAACTGCAGCCATTTACACCCGGCAAATCCTGCCTTTCTGCGGCGGGATAGCTCGCCGGCGCAAAAAAAACACGCGGCGCGGCCGTTCACAGCAGTGTTTGCAATTATGCCGCGGTGTGAACGCACGCTCTAATGCGATTAGTCGGGTCAACCCTTGCTGGCAGATTGCTTGCGCCACAACTCGCGCTGCGATGTGGGATGGCGCGTTGCTGCGAGGGCGACAAGACCCCTGGTGAACGGCTGCAGGAGTTTCTCGATGCGCCGCTCATCGACCCGTTGAAAGACAGCATGGGGGAGCCGGAGGCTTTGCGCTGGTATGCAAAGACCGAGAGACGCACCACTCTCACCATTTCTCCCGACATCCCTCTCAGGAGCACCTTCTCGCCAATTCACCGCTCAAAATCAGACCCTTGCCCCCACTGCAGGTTCAAGGCGTTGATTCGGCAGGACTACTACCTGGCAGAGGCCATCTGGGCTGGGCTCTACTTATCCGTTGTTATCATTTTCGCCCAGCAGCTGGTCCGCGTGTACAAGGCCAGCCTGCTTGCCGGGGACCACGTCCGATGGTGACTCGCATCGCACCAGCACGTATCATGAGTTCATGAGCGCGCGATTGCAATTGGCATGGCTCGGTCGTGTGTATTGTTGCGCTGGCGGCACTGTGGGTACACACATTGGGGACTGAGGTAGACTCTTCGATAAAGACACCACAGGCAGCTTCTATTCAGATATATATCTGTATTTGTATATATTTGTGAGCATGTATATAACGAACTAAGTGAACTGTGTGCTATTATGTGATATTGGTGATGTCATTGTCATTGTCATTTTTCTGTGCCATTGTCTTTGTCATTTTGATGTCATTGTACATTGTCATATACATATACATATATATTGAATAATATTGTATATTGTCATTGTCATCTGAGATTATCAAAAAAAAAAAAAAAAAAAAAAAACTACAATATTATTAAATAATATGAATATGTGCAAATAGCAGTACGCAGTACAAAGCGTTTCATTTCAAACCATGACCATGCTTAAACTTATAGTTTGTATAATACTTACATATATAACACTGTTAATTAATATTAATAACACCACGAGTTTAATTAATAATATAACGTGAAAGAAACGCGCGTATTTTTTAAACATCGTATAAATATACTGCTGTGCGGCTGTGCGTTCACTTTCATTTCTCTTTATTGTGTATTGTGCTCTTTATCATTATATCCTCTCTCACATCATATAATATATATAAATTATATAACCTTCTCACTGACTCACTCTCACTCTCACTCTCACACAAGCTCACAGCTCACACACAACACACACACGCAACACACAACAGCAAGAGCCAGCAGGAACAAACACAAACACACACAACACTACAACACACAAACAAACAAACACACGTACCACCAACCACCAAAACACAAACACAAACAACCACGTCCCCCAATACCAATATATCAACAAACACACTCACACCTCGCCACTCAATCATCAAGCCTATCGCCCCATCGCCATGGCCATAGCCGCATCCGCATCCGCATCAGCATCAGCCCCAGACACACACAGACTGTGAGAGTCAAGAAGTAGTCGTGGGTAATGAGTCATTCTATATAATGGAATATAAACACACACACACACACGACCCCCCAAGCAAAGTCAGGCACCATACATGCCCATGCAGCACCCTCAAGGGCGTTTCAAACCGTATCTCTGGAACTCTGAAGCAGGACTAACACAGAAGCAGAAGGAACTGGAATAGGTGCCTACTTTTCCGCGCCCTCGCTCGTCGCCGGCTCGGCAGTGCCATCCGCGCTCCCCTCGCCCCCAGCCTCGCCCTCAGCCTCGTCGCCGCCCCCGCCCTCCTCGGCGCTCGCGGCCGCCGCCTCCGCCGCCGCCTCCACCTTCTCGTCCACAAAGCCCTCCATCGCGTCGAGGTCGAGGGGCAGACCGTGCTTGATGGCGTAGGCCCTCCTCGCCGACTTGACCTGCAGTTGCAGAGGAGAGTGCAGGGATCAAGGCACGCGTAAAAGGGAGCGCTGGGCCCTCGGCGGTGGGGGCGCGCGGGCGCGTCGCTGACCTGGGCAATGAACGGTCGCAAAAAGAACCGGTCCGGCAGCACCGAGTCGAACGGCTCCACGAGCGAGCCGAGGAAGCACATGAGGTGGAGAATCATGGCGGAGGCGGTCGACGGCGAGGCGAGGCACGCGAGCGCCAGCGCAGCGGCGGCAAGCATCAGCGCCGAGCGAGGCCGCGAGAGCGCCACCAGCTTGCGGTACATCCCGGCGCCGGCCGCAATGGCCAGGTTGCTGCCCGCCGGCGGACGGACGTACGGCCGCGGCTGGTTGACTGGAGGCGGCTCCATCAGCGCATGGGCCGAATCGATCGCCGGCGCCGCCGGCATGCCCAGCATGGCGACCGCGAGGGCCAGGCACAACGTCATGTGCGCAAAACCACCGACCAAACAAATCGCTATTTTGGGACAATTTTCCCGCCAAAGGCTTCATGTGAAGACTGACAGAATTTTGTCGGCAATGCGGGCTCCAACTTCGTGCCTTGCATTGCTGTGCACACTGTCAGTCGTGGCGGCGTGGCTTCCATTGGCACCGCGAGCGCTTCCATTGGCACCGCGCGCCGGCAGGCAAGCGACAGCCGCGTCGCGGCACGCCGGCAGCCTGATTCGCTGCTGCGAGGTGCCCGAGCCCGAGAAGCCGGCTGCTCCGGCGCCTGCTGGAAAGCCCGAGCCAGACGACAAGACGTCCGAGAACTGGTCTGGCGCTGGGATATTTACCGATGACGAGCCGCTGCCTCTCTCCTTCTGGCTCTTCGGCCGCTCGCCGCGCCGCGCCATCCTTCCGACCATCGCCATCTGGGGCATCCTCGCCCCGGCCGTCAATTTGTGGGGCTCGGGCTCGCTTCTGGCTTCGCTGGCCCCGGAGACGTCCCGCGACAACCGCCTTGACACCTTCTACCCGGTGGGCCAGCGCGGCTACCCCTACGCGAAGGGGTTCCCCAACCTCGACTACAACACGGGCGGCGGCTTCAAGCGTTACGTCGACGACGCCGGCCGCTTCGAATTCCGTTTCCCGGCCGAATACGTGCAGGACGCCGCCGTCTTCATGAAGAAGGCCGACGCGGCCTACACGCAGCGCATGATGGACCCGACGCTCGCGGCCACCTCCAGCTCGCGCGCCGCGCCGCGTTCCACCGGCCCCGACGTGGCCTTTGGACCTGCGGGGGGCACGGGCGCGGAGAACCTCTCGGTGGTGGTCGGCTCCCTGGCGCCGGGGTTCAGCCTGCGCGGCACGCTCGGCCCGCCCGAGGAGGCTGCGGCGCGCCTGCTGCGCGAGACCATCGCCAAGGAAGGCGTGCGCGAGGCGACGCTGCTCTCCGCCGTCGAGCGCCTCTCCGCAAAGACAGGCAAACCGCTCTACCAGGTACAGAATTCGGTATGGTGTTTTATGCGCCCTTCCGGTAGTGCTAGTGGCATGGGTGCTCGGCGTGGGACCCAACGCAACGTGCCCGAAGGCGGTCCAGGAAGGGTATACTGTAGTGTGTATGGTGTAACTCATATTACACCGCCCCCCCCTGTATCCACCACAGTTCGAGTACCGCGTCGACTACCCAAACTCGCACCAGCTGCCGACCTACACCGTCTGCGTCGTCGGCGCCAACCGCGGCCCGCGCGGCGACGAGACGCTCTTCACGTTCGCCTCGCGCGTACCGCAGCCCGTCTGGGAGGCGAAGGCGCAGGAGCTCCGCGAGGCGGCGAGCAGCTTCGTCTTGCTGTAGGCCGCGCGCCGCGCAGCCGGGGCTGGGTGTGGAGGGGGCGAGGGGGGGGGGGGTGTACCCTGGACAACAGGACAACACGCGCGGAGCGCGCAGTCGAGGGTTTCGGTGTGGAGGCATGCATTTTTTCGTCACGAGACTCCCTCCTCTCCGCCGCGCCCCCTTTCGAGACGCCGGCGGGCGACACGGTTTACTGTAATCAGCTCAGCTCAGTCAGCAGCGGCACAGCAATACCCGGGTTAACCCTTAACCCATAATTAATAATTATTATTAACTAATTAATTTTAATTATATATAAGAAATGGCACGTGCACGTTGCGGCCGCGGCCGCGAATAAGAGCGGCGCGCGCTACGGACTACGGACTACGGACTACGGAACGCTAAGAGATAGCGCGTCGGGCTCTGGCCTGGGAACAAATTTCTTAATTACGCTGTTCAAAAATAGATGTAGACGTGCGAACTGCGTTTACGCAACGCAATCGCACGTCCATTTTTGAACAAACGTTGTTTTTTTTTTTTTTTTTTTTTTTTAACCGCCTGTGAAGAATGCGATATGAACAGGATTTTCAGCGCCGTCGTTTTTCCTGGAGCCAGCTCCAGCGCAACATGGCCGGCGCCGCAGCCCTCGTCGCACTGCGCGCCGTGGCCCACGAGTGCCAGCTCGTCGCGCCGAGCTTTAGCGACGAGCAGGCTTCCCGGGGCCTGGCCATCACCGGCTACGCGCCGTCTTCCTGCCGCCAGCCTCGACACAAGCGGCTTTCCGGCTGCTGCAGCTGCCCGCCGAGCTAGCTCTCCGTCATCCTGTCCCGCCTCGACACCCGCGATCTAGCATTTCTCGCCGCAACCTGCCGATCGCTTTGTCGTGACGCGCCCGCTCCTCCTCCGCCGCCGCGCGCAATCGGGCCGGTGGAGACGGAGCTGCGGCGGCGCGCTGAAGCGCGCGGCCTCGACGTCGGCGCCTCCCTGCCTGAGGGGGCTACTTCGTGGGTGGCATGCCTGCTGAAGCGCGACGGTCGCGACACTCAGATGCGGCAAGCTCCGCTCGCGGTAGGTCATGAGTACAACATCTTCTTGGACAAGGAAGGCCGGCTGCTCACTTGCGGCCGCTTGGGGCACGCCGTGGACCCAGATGCCGACTCCAATATTCTCCGCAAGACTGGCCCGCCCACGCTGGTGCCGTCGATGCAGGCCAGGCGCATCGTCAGCGTTGCCACCAGCAAATATCACTGCCTCGCTCTCAGTGCCGAAGGCGCAGTCTACTCGTGGGGCGAAGGTGCCTACGGAGCGCTCGGCCACGGCGACGAGGGTGCGAGGGAGGTGCCAACCAGGATTGAGACGCTGAGCTACATTGAACGCATCGCGGCCGGGCCGAATCGGACGAGCGCGGCGGTCGACGAGACAGGCCGCCTCTTTACCTGGGGTCAGGCGAGATTCGTTGACGAGGAGGAGGACGAGCATGGAGAGCTAGAAGAGTTTGAAGGACCGACCGGTCTGGGGTACGAGCTCGATGAAGAGACCGAGTATCAGTTGACTCCCAAACAGGTCGATGCCCTCTCGCAGGATCGCGTGGTGGGCGTTGCCCTCGCCAACAGTTTCACCCTGGTGGTGGCCGACGCCGGCGCGGTCTTTTCGTTCGGGTTCAGCCGCAGTGGGGGGCTCGGTCACGGCTTCTCTGAGACCGTTGTGCTGCCGCGGCGGATCGAAGCCCTGATGCAGACGAGGCGGCGGTTCGTCGCCGTGGCCGCTGGCGACCACCACGCCCTCGCGCTGACCGAGGAGGGCGAGCTCTACGGGTGGGGCGATGCGTGCGCCAACGGCCACGGGTGTGGGGAGCGCACGCCGCGTCGGGTGACCGCGCTTTTCGGAGAGCGTGTCGAGCTCATTGACGCACGGCACGACGCTTCATGCGCCGTGACGGAGAAGGGCGAGCTCTTCACCTGGAGCTCCTCCGGTTGTATGTGTAATCTCGGCCACCGGGTGCCTGAGTCACAGGACACGCCGAGGCGGGTGGAAGGACTGGGCGGGGCCAGGATTGCGGCGGTAGCCATCTGTGGGTGGCACACACTCGCCGCCGATGGGGACGGCGTGGTGTGGGCCTTCGGCGTGTTTTCGACCCATTTTGTCGATTTGAACCACGGTTACCCCTCGGGTGACCACATTGTCGTGACGGCGCCCACTCCGATCCCGACGCTGCGAGTGCGCGCTCTCAAGTCGCCCTGAGTGTGAGGAGCCGTGGGCTTCGCCGGACATCGCGTGGACCTTCGGCGAGTTCTCAGACCGCATAAGTTTACCCCCTATTTCTGTGAAGGGGTGTTCGTTTGGGGTTTGGGGTGTTGTTCTTGTCGTGTGTGTGTCGGTGTCGGGGGTGTTGTTCTCTGTCGGTGTATCGTGTGTCTGACCTGTTGACTGTTGATAAGGGGATGTCTTTGGAGCTGTTGATCTTACATCCCCTTGATGTGTTATTCGATCGTCCCTAGCGCTGTGTCCAGATGATGATGATGTTTACCCCTCAGGGCCTTCGCCTGTGAACGGCAGGTCTGTGAACGCCGCAAAAGTGTCACCGTCTCGTTGCGTTGCTGAGCGCGATGGGCAAGGAGCCCCTGCGCCGTCGCGAGCGGCGAGAGGCGCACTACTTGGTGCGCCACGAGGGAATGGCTGCACGTAAGCCGCTGGCCCCGGAGGCGGTGCGGTTGCTGATTCGTGGCATCGACAAGCACAACGCAAATTCCTTCGGCGTCCGCTCCTGCGTGACCATGGAGCTCGACGCGCTGTACGTGCCGCCGTCGCACGCCTGGTGTGGCGAGCAGTGCTGGATGCCGTGGCCAGCCGTTGGCACCAAGACGACCTTTATTTCGTATGCCGCATGGCGTCGCCGCGACATTGCCGTCAAGCAGCTCCTGATTGGCGGCGCGGACCCTTCGGTTACCGACCTTGCGCCCGCCGGCTGCGGACCGCCCCATATGATCAAGTTGCTGCGCAACGTCGCACCCCGCTCCGCCGTCTTTGCCGTCGCCCAGCTGGCGCGACTCCGGTCTCTGGCCAACCAGGAAGTCTACTTGTGGCAGCGGCGGCAGGCAGGCGATAGCGAGCCGGGGCGCGAGGGGTGCCGAGGCGAAGGTGACGCGGGCCCGGAGCTAGCTGCAGCAACCGAGGGCGGTGGCGAGGAGGAGGCCGCGACGGAGACCATCGTGTCCGGCCCGCCGCTCCCGCCGCCGCGCGAGCCGCCCGCGTCCTGCGACGCTTGCGGCGCCGACCGGCGGCGTGCCCCTTGGGAAGAACCCGCCCCTTCCGACGAGGCGCAGGACGCAGATGCCGACGCGCCCTCTCCCGGCTACCTCTTCCGCTGCGCGCCCTGTGGCTGCGCGTGCTGCGAGCGCTGCCTATGGCGCGTCTTCTGTTCTCCTCCGGAGGCAGATTTGGAGGAGCGCGGGTCGCTGCGATGCGCGAAATGCAGGGTGACGCTCTACGCGCCTGGTCTGCCGGACGAGCAGCAGATGCTGGCCGAGGCGCGCGCCAGGGGCGGCGAGCTCAGCGGCGAGGGTCGGCGCGGTATCGAGGCAGCACACGGGGAGCGCGCCCGCCCGCAGGAAGAGGGGTTGGCTGCGGCGAACGAGGCGCTGGCGGGCGTTGGCGGGGAAGGGGGCGACGCGCCGGACGGCCAGGGTAGCGATCGTGGCGGGTTGAGCGCTGGGGAACCGAACGGCACGGGCGGAGGCGAGAGCGAGGGGGCGCAGCTGGGTGGGGTGGGAGTGGAGGGCGCGCGAGGGGACGAGAGCGGCGGTGCGAACACACGTGCCGTCGGCGCCGGTGCGGACGACGCCTCTGCTTGTGGCACCCCCCCCGCAACGGCCTCGGCCCCCGCCGAGGGCCCTGGCGCGGTTGGGCTAGACGGTGCGGTGGAGCGCGTGCACGTGGAGCGCGTGAGCGTCTTCCGCCGGTGGCGCTGCGCCTGGTGTCTCTACGACAACTTCGACGGGCGCGAGCGATGCTTCACCTGCAACCTCAACCGCCTCTCGCAGATGAGTGGCCGCCGCGCAGAGACGTTCGCCGCGCTGCCGCCTCTCGCCGCCGCCTGCGACTACGCCGCGCGCCTCGACGCGGCGCAGCGGGTCGAGGCGCTGCACCGCGGCGCCGCGCGCTCCGACACGGCGCTCCTCTCTGCGCTGCAGGCGTTTGGCGTCTCGCTAGACGCGCCCGACGAATACGGATTCTCGCCGCTCCACCTGGCCGCCTGGCACGGCGCCGCGCCAGCCATCCGTCGGCTGCGCGCCCTGGGCGCCGACCCGCGCCCGCCGCACGCGCACGGCGGCGGCACACCAGCGACGGCCGCCGCGGCCAACGGCCACTTCGACGCGGTGGCCGCGCTACGCTCCATTGGCGCAGAGATGCCTGACGGGGACCGGGATTCGTCGGTTTCGTCGGTGGGCGCGGCGCTGGCGGCGGCGACGCTCGAGGCGCCCCCGGCGGCGGCGACGGAGGCGGCGGTGAGGGCGGTGGCGGCGACGGAGGTGGCGGCGAGGACGGCGGTGAAGGGGGTGGTAGAGATGGAGGCGGCGGAGACGGAGGTGGCGGCGAGAGCGGCGCCGGTATCTGGCGCGCGCACGAGCTGCCTCATCCCGCGCGGCGTGGAGCACCCGGGCGCAGGCTCGGTGCTGCTCGACTGCGCCTTCCCCGAACGCCTGCTCGCAAGCCTCGAGACCCTCTTCCGCTCGCTGCCCCTCGCGCCGCGGTCAAAGTGCACGCAGGGCCTCAACGACCGCGCCTACTACTGCGATGCCGAGGGCTGGGTCCGCAAGATGCTCGCCGACGGCGTGCGGGCGGCGGCGGCGGAGGCGGGAGGCGATGGGCCGGTGGAGGGCGTGGCGATGCCGCACATGCGCTTCTTGCTCTACGCCGAGGCGGGCGGCGGGCTGCCGCCGCACCTCGACCTCTCGCGCACCGACGCAAAGGGGCGCACTTCGACGCACACCTTCATCCTCTACCTGACCCCCTGCACGCTCGGGGGCGAGACGGTCCTCCTCGAGCGCCTCAACGGCGGCGAGCGAGCCAAGATCACGCCGGCGCGCGGCAGGCTGCTGCTCTTCCCGCACCAGTGCCCACACCTTGCGAGGCCGGTCGTGGCCGAGGGGCTGCCCAAGCTCCTCCTCAGGGGCGAGATGTACTGAGGGCCGGCGCAGCGAGACAAGTGATTGTGGCTTGAGTTGCGGTTGCGGGTGCGGTGTGTGTGTGTGTCATGTTTGTATGTGATGGGGGAAGCCTTTGGGTTAGAAGACACAGTGGCCCGCCATTCTGATTCTGAGCCACTCGGCGACCTCGTGAGGCGTGAGGCCGCGGGAACCCTAGAAACCATCCATTCGGCTGCTCTTTCCCGTGGTAGCCGCTGCTGTGGCCGCAACCTCGGCTGGTTCTGGTTAGAAAAAAAGTGTGCGATATATAAACAGACACTACGGCTACGTCGGTAGTAGGTGGGTAAGGCGCCTATATAAAGGCGCCCTCAAACGCAACATATACAGACCCTAACTAACTTCATACTTATGCGGTCGAAACAGACAAGGTCAAGGTAAAGGTAAACGGGTACGGGCCTTACTTCAGTCAAGGGGTTAACCCGGGGTAGTGAGGCGAGTAGAGAGGCGAGCAGAAAGTCGAGTAGAAAGTCGAGTGAAGAGTTGAGTAGAGAGTCCAGTAGAGTAGAGAGGCGAGCAGAGATTCGAGTAGAGATAGAGAGGCGAGAAGAGAGGCGAGTAGAGAGTCGAGCAGAGAGGCGAGTAGAGAGGCGAGTAGAGGTAGAGAGGCGAGTAGAGAGTGTGAGTCGAGTAGACTGTCGAGTAGAGAGGTGAGTAGACTACTGAGTAGAGAGGCGAGTAGAGAGGCGAGTAGAGAGGCGAAGGCGAGTGTAGAGAGGCGAGTAGAGAGGCAAGTAGAAAGGCGAGTAGAGAGGCGAGCAGAGAGTCGAGTAGGGACGCGGGTAGAGAGGCGAGTAGAGAGAGGCTAGCAGAAAGTCGAGTCGAGAGTCGAGTATAGCTAGGGGCGAGTAGAGAGTCGAGTAGCCAGAGAGTCGACGAGTAGAGAGTCGAGCAGAGAGTCGAGCAGAGAGTCGAGTAGAGAGTAGAGAGTCGAGTAGAGAGTCGAGCAGAGAGTCGAGTAGCTAGAGAGGCGAGTAGTGAGGCGAGTAGCTAGAGAGGCGCGCAGAGAGGCGAGTAGAGAGGCGAGTAGAGAGGCGAGTAGAGAGGCGAGTCAAGAGGCGAGTATAGAGCGTCGTGTGGACGCGAGTAGAGAAGCGAGGCGAGAGGCGAGAGAGAGAGTCGAGTAGAGAGAGTCGAGTAGAGAGTCGGGTAGAGAGTCTCGAGTAGAGAAGCGAGTAGAGAGGCGAGTAAGTAGAGAGTCGAGTAGAGAGTAGAGTAGATAGTTGAGAGTTGAGTAGAGAGGCGAGTAGAGAGACGAGTAGAGAGGCGAGCAGAGAGGCGAGTAGAGAGTCTAGTAGAAAGAGAACGGCGAGTAGAGAGTCGAGTAGAGAGGCGAGTAGAGAGGCGAGTAGAGAGGTAAGTAGAGAGGCGAGCAGAGAGTCGAGTAGAGATAGAGACGCGGGTAGAGAGAGAGAGGCGAGTAGGCAAGAGAGACTAGCAGAAAGTCGAGTCGAGATCGAGAGTCGAGGTAGAGGGGCGAGTAGATAGTCGAGTAGAGAGTCGAGTAAAGAGTCGAGTATAGAGAGTCGAGCAGAGGGTCGAATAGAGAGGCGAGCAGAGAGGCGAGTAGAGTCGAGCAGAGAGTCGAGCACAGATGCGAGTAGAGCAGAGGCGAGTAGACTGAGTAGAGAGGCGAGTAGAGAGCGAGTAGAGAGCCGAGCAGAGAGCAGGCGCGCGGAGAGTCAAGTAGAGAGTAGAGAGGCGAATAGAGAGGCGAGTAGAGAGGCGAGTAGAGAAGTGAGTAGAGAGTCTAAGAGAGGTGAGTAGTGAGTAGAGTGTTGAGTAGAGAGGCGAGTGGAGAGGTGAGTAGAGAGGTGAGTGAGTAGAAAGGTAAGTAAGTAGAGAGTTGAGTAGAGAAGGAGAAGGAGATGTGAATAGAGAGTGGGGTAGAGAGGCGAGTAGAGGGGCGAGTAGAGACTCGTAGAGAGGCGAGTGGAGAGGTGAGTAGAGAGGTGAGAAGAGAGGTGAGCGAGAGAGTTGAGTAGAGAGGTGGGTAGAGAGGTGAGTAGAGAGGTGAGTAGAAAGTTGAGTAGACAGTTAGAGATTTGAGTAAAGAGGTGAGTAGTGAGGTGACGAGTAGAGTTTTGAGTAGTGAGTTCGAGTGGAGAGGTAAGTAGAAAGACGAGTAGAAGAGAGGTGAGTGGAGAGGTGAGTAGAGAGGTATTTTAAGTTGAGTATTCAGAGTTAAGTAGAGAGGTCAGTAGAGAATCGAGTAGAGAGGGAGAGGTGAAGGTGAGAGTAGAGAAATGAGAGAGGTAAGAAGAGAGGTTAATTGAATTTTTGTTTTGGAAGGAGTGTATTTAAGTTTAATGATATTGATGTTATTTATTATATAGTAATAGTGATGTTGGTATTTATGATTATGAGGTTATTTTTCTTTGAATTTTTTTGAAAAAGAGATAGAAAGAAAAAGAGAGAGGAGAGGAGAGAGAAAGAGAGAGGGGGGGGGAGGGAGGGAGAGGAGAGAGAACAACTCACAACTACACTGAACAACTGTACACTTTGAATGGATGTAATAAACACAACACCGGTCCTATCCATCCACAATAACCCGAAAGGGGGGGCACGGTCCCCGGATGGGAGGAGTAAAGAGACATACACTCGGCCGTGGTCCTCCCACGAAGTGTTAGTTGGGTGGAGCCGCGTCCGGAGTCGCACACCAGCTCATCAGCTGGGTACGCGAGAAAAGAGGGTGTGGCGCTGCAAACCAGTCCGAGCGAGGGGCCCGGCCGCCGGCGAGGAGCCGCGAGAGGCGACATAGAGTAGGGGCACGGCTTAGGGCCCGTCCATCGAGGAGGGCGCGCGCTTCTTGTTGGGGAGGTACTCCGGCTCGTCGATGGACGAGTAGATGCGCGTCTGGTTGGCGTAGGCGCCCTTTGCGTCCTTCTTGGCCTCAAACTGGGCCTCAGTGACGCCGGCGCCCATGGCGGAGGTGGACGAGGCGCCGCCAGAGGCGATGCGCATCTGCTCGTCCATGAGCTCAGCGCCCGACCAGTGCTGGTGGCGCAGCAGCTTCACGCCCGCCTCGCGCTCCTGGCGCTGGATCATGTTGACGTAGGCGTGCATGCCGCGCTCGGCAAAGCCCTCGACGAACTGGTGCGTGATGAGCCCGTTGGAGTGGAAGCCGGCGAGCGTGATGAACTGCCAGACGAAGCCGCGCTTGCCCAGCTCGCCAGTGAAGGCCTCCATCTGCGTCTCGGACATGCCCGCCGCGTCCCAGTTGAACGAGGGCGAGAGATTGTAGGCAAGCATCTTGCCCGGGAAGGCGGCATGCACGCCCGCGGCGAACTGCTCCGCCTGCTCGAGGATGGGGCTGGCCGTCTCCATCCAGAGCAGGTCGGCGTGCGGCGCGTACGCCTTGGCGCGCATGATGGCCATGTCCGTGCCCGGCTTGAGCCGGTAGTAGCCCTCGCGCGCGCGCGGCATCTCCCAGCAGAAGAAGGGCGTCTTGTCACCCAACAGCGCCGCCGCCGCGCGCTCCATGGCGGGCATGCCGCCGCCCTGCGCCACGGCCTGCTCAAAGGGTACCATCTTGGCGGCCGCGACGCCGCCGGCCCGGGCGGCGGCGCGGACCGCCTCGGGGTAGGTGCACATGCCCGCCGCGTCGGCCCACTGCTTGGTCACCGCCTCCGTGTCGAGGCCGTGCTGCTTGGCCAGGACGAGCGTCTCGTTGAGCGTCGCGGCGTCGAGCTTGGTGCCCTTGAGCGGCCGCTCCACCGCCGAGCCGACGATGAAGGCGTGGTCGCGCGGGTCGATGTTGTTCGAGATGAAGGTGGCCGCCTCGGCGTCGGTCCGCGCGATGATGAGCGTGGCGGTGCCCATCACGTCGGCCTGCAGTCGCGCGGCGTTGAGCCGGTCGCAGTGCTCCTGCGTCGGCACGAGCACCTTGCCGCCCATGTGGCCGCACTTCTTGGTGCCGGGCGACTGGTCCTCGAAGTGGACGCCCGCCGCCCCAGCCTCGATGAAGAGCTTGGTCAGCTTCATCACCGCCGTCAGCCCGCCGTGGCCCGTGTCGCCGTCGGCGATGATGGGCGTCATCAGGTCGGGCGCCTCGTACTTGCCCTCGCGGCACGACTCCTCCCAGAGCCGCCGCTCGTGGTGCTGTAGCGCGCGGTAGAGCTGGTCCACCTTGTTGGGCACCGTCGACATGGGGTAGTCGGCGAAGTCAGGGCCCGGCTCGTTGGACGTCGAGGCCGTCGAGGACGACTGCCAACCGGAGACGTAGATGGACGAGAGCTTGGGCGCCATGGTGGCAGCTTGGATGGGGTCGAGCGCGCCTGTGTTGAAGGGAGGTAGGTCGGTGTCGGGGCCAAACAGAAGCGCGCGCGGGCGGTGGAAGAAAAGCGGGTGCGCGCGCGGGGGGGCGGTGGAAAGGAGGGCTCACCAAAGGTGCGCGAGTGGCCGCCCGACGCCTTGCAGAGCTGGAGGGTCTCGAACATCTTGTCGGCCATCTCGCCGGCGCCGTAGCCGGTCTGGATGGAGCCGCGCAGCTTGACGACATCCTGTCGAGGGTAATGAAGGGGAGGGTGAGGTGCGAGCGAACGGGTGCGGCGCGGTGCGAACGAAAGCCCGCGGCAGGCGTACCTCTGCCTTGTACGGGCGTACGGTGTTACTGAAGCGGTCCGACGACCACCACTCATTCACGGCCGCGACCTCGGCGCCGAAGTCGCGCCGCTTGGGCGGCATCCGCGGCATGTTGCCGGCCATCGGCACCGAGGAAGCGCGGCGCGAGAAGACCGTGAGTGTACTGCGCTTCATCGTGCGGCTTGAAGCCTGATGAAGCGGCGTGCTTTGGACTGACGAAGTTCCGTCAAAAGCGCAAAAGCGCGCGGTTTCTAAAAATAGAACCGGTCCTGGCGACGTGGCTGGCTCTTTAAAAACTAAGTGTGTGTGTTTGCTGTGTGAGAGAGAGATTAGGTTCTTGTTGAATATAACATACTCTAATATGCGGCCCCACACAGAGCTAGCGTGTGCTTGGGGCGCTGAGAGGGCGCGATGCAGACTATCTTCAGGGAGGAGCATAGCGCCCGCGACGGGTGCGCGTGCGCGTAGTCACTAACACTAACACTCGATTTTAGATTATTTACAGTGTGTAGGACGAATTTTTTTTTCTGCTTTTATTTACTCGTATTATCCGTATTATTATGGCGTGCCGCGTGCCGCGTGCCACAGTGCCACTCGTGGGGAGCATGGAGCATGCGCCGTGCGTTTTGTCCTTGCTCCGTGTGTGGGTGTGGGTGTGGGTGAGCTAGGGGTCCGGTGTCCGGTACGTATATATATGTATATACACGTGGGGACTTACTTTTACTTACACGATACTACACTACGTATAACGTATATAATACATACATAATATACATATACATACATACAAACTATGTATATATATATATATATTATATATATATATATATACATACACACACACATCTCAATCTCAATCATCATCATCTCACACACGACATGTTACATATTATTATGCACATATATGCATATGCATAATATGCATACTCATACTACGTATACGTACAATACGAACGACGATACACAATATATAAACATAATTTTATCATAACATATAATATAGATATAAATGGGTTGCTCTTACTCTTGCACTTAGCATTGCTTTCGGCTTTCGGTGCAGGTGCTAGAATAACTAGCAATATAGTAAGTGGAAGTGGTGTAGGTGACTGACTTAGTTAGGTTTAGGTGTAAGAAGTAGCAGGCAGGGTGAGTGTGAGTGAGTTGCGAGTTGCGAGTTGTGCTGGCAGAATGCGTTCCCCTTCGGCATATAATATGCATATATATATAGGATATATAGCAGGCTGTATCTGTATCTGTATATTAGATATAGATGTATACATAGGGCTCTGTAGTTTCCCTCGTCGCGCCGGCAGCCGGCAGCACATGACATCACAGCCCACACGGCTGACCGTTTACTTTTTGGACCGTCTACAGACTTTTTGGACCGTCTATAAAAACGTCTGACCTGATAATCAGTGGTCCGCCCCCCCCCCCTTGTTTTCACCCACTACAAACAGATCAGGGGGCGACCCCACGACGAAAGCACGAGAGCGCGAAGACAGCACACAGACGCCCCACACGTCACATGCCGTACGTGCACGCCACACGAGATCGAGATGCCGACGCCGAGATGCGCGACACGGCGACACACGATGACACGCGCGCGCCACGCCTGTTTCACTCTTACTATTCAACATGACGACACAGATCGATTCGACTATACAATTCTAAAACACGCGACTCTAGCGCGTCGACGCTCCCACACACACTACACAAAGGACAATGGAGGCAGGATCCGAGCGGTGTGTGTGTGATTTGTTATCTCGCGCCTCTTTTCCTTGTGCTCATGGCGCGTGGCGGTACGAGTGCGCCAGCCCGAATTGCGAGTGCGCGCAGTGGCTATGCTAGTGTACTATTGGCCGCCCTATATATGTATTTATATATGCATATATATATATACATACATATATATATATATATATATATATATATATATATATATATTTAT
>Ga0209390_10004703_pt1 | contig 20218 bp, 18 predicted proteins | sample BON01_FD_187212 | JGI IMG/M metagenome (GOLD analysis project Ga0209390, IMG submission 187212) | Freshwater microbial communities from Lake Bonney liftoff mats and glacier meltwater in Antarctica - BON-01 (SPAdes) (version 2) | ecosystem: Environmental > Aquatic > Freshwater > Ice > Glacier...
CCAACCATAGACTGGATATTCAGCGGGAAATTTTCAAAGGATTCTTATTTTCGGCAGGATTGAAATTGACTCAATTTGAACCCTTGTATGATTTTTACTATCTGGAGAAAGGTGCAAATGAGTATCGGTCGATATTTGAGACTACCGAAGTCAAATTTGGCCTGCGTTATGGAAGAGACGAGATTATCATCATCAATGACAACCAACGTGTGTCATTTGGGCCATCTAGGTGGCCGATTTTTGAAATGAATGTCAGCAAAGGTTTTCAAGGTCTTGGTGGAGATATTGACTATACAAAATTGAGCTTTTACATGTATCAGCGACTTAATCTAGGAATGTTAGGCGTCTCGCGCTATGAATTTGATGCAGGGAAAGTATTCGGTGAAGTACCTTATCCCATTTTGAAAAATCATTTGGGAAATCAGACATTTTTCTACACCTCAGCAGCATTCAATACAATGAATTTCAATGAATTCTCATCTGATCAATATTTGAGTTTGCGGTACCGACACTTTTTTGAGGGTTTCCTTCTGAATAAAATTCCAGTGATCAAAAAGTTAAAATGGCGGGCTGTAGCAAATGCTAATATGCTGTTTGGTAGCGTCAGTGATAAAAATATTACTAACTCACCAAGTGTAGGCCCAGAAGGTAGTCCTCTGCAGACTTTTGGAAGACTAGATCCGACAAAACCCTATTTGGAACTAGGCTATGGCGTAGAGAATATTTTTAAATTCTTCAGAGTCGACTTTTTTCACCGTATGACCTATCTGGATAATCCGGGCTCAAAACCCTTTGCTGTCAAGATTAGTGCACAGATTATTCTTTAGTTATTAGAATTTGTTTACTATTTTGGGTAGATGAAAAATATACCCTTATTTTTAGTATCCCTTATTTCCTGTATTTGCATTTCTTGTTCATCTGGTGAAGAGACTAATTCTGATCCTTCTCCCTATGGGTTGGAAATAATAAAAGTTGACCTCTCCGAAGCTAGAGAAGGTAAACTCTCCGAATTCTTTGAACTTGAGATCGAATACATCTGGCTGAAAGATGACTCCTCAAATGCAATGGTGGGAAGCGGTTTCCAGAAAATACTTTTTCAGGATGAAAAAATTTTTGTTCTAGGGACTTTCGGATGTAACTGTATTCAAATATTTGATATGAACGGGAATTACTTAAATCAAATAAAAAGCTTTGGGGAAGGTCCAGGAGAATATTTAGAGTTCAATGATGCTATTATTAACGATAATGAAATAATGCTCGTGGGAGTATATCCTAGGAAATTAATGTGGTTCAACTTTGATGGAGAGTTTCTTCGCGAGCAAAAATTAGAGGACAAAGTTAGAACTGGTGCTTATTCTAAATTTGATTCTCGCTATTACTTTTACAGCAGTTCTTTCGAGGAAGAAAATTACTTAATGCAAAGCGTAGATGCCACTTTGAAGGATTCATTAAAGTCAATTTCCTTTAATTCTGAGCTTTATTATGGCAACTACACTGGAACAGGAAACTTCAAAGTTACTCCAGAAGCTCTTTATTTTGGAATGCCTTTTCAAGACACAGTCTACCAATTGAAAAGTGGAAAGGCCATACCAAAACTTGTTTTTGACTTCGGTGAATATGGCCAGAGTCAAGAAGAGTTGAAAATGATCGATAAAAATAGTACTCTTCCGGAGAAAATGGATTTTATAAATGATCGTGCAAGACTTTGCTTTTTGCCGACTTGGTATGTTACAGAAAGTCAGTTTTATGCCAATTTTAGATACCTAAAAAAATCATTCTCTGTATTTTACAATAGAGAAAATCAAACTTCGAATGTCATAAAAGGAAAGCTTATAAATGACTTGGATGGAAGTATAAGCCCATTTTCATTTTTTTATCAATTTTCGAATGAAAAGTCCGGGACAACTCTTTCAGGAAAAGACCTTTTCGAAATTTTAGAAGAGAGGAAATTAGAACTTGGTCCCGAGAACTTTGACAGCTATGTAAAAGGCAAAGGGAAAAACTTTGCAGAAGCTGCTTTTGAAGCGAAAGATTCTGAAAATCCGGTTCTATTTGTTTACACAGTGAAGAAATAAGTGCCCATTTCCATTTTCGCTTCTCATATATTTTTTGGTTGATCAAGGGTTTTGCATATTTGCAACTTAATTCAAATGCCTGTTTGTATGGGCAGAACTTTATTAATAAATGTCAGAACAAATAAAGATTACCCTTCCGGACGGCACTGTGAAGGAGTATCAAAAAGGAACCACCGGATTACAGATTGCTGCAGGTATCAGCGAGGGTTTAGCACGGAATGTTCTTGCTGCCAAAGTAAATGGTCAAGTTTGGGATGCTACCCGAGCAATCGACTCAGATTCAAATCTTCAACTGTTGACATGGAATGATCTGGAAGGAAAAAATACCTTTTGGCATTCCTCAGCTCACTTATTGGCAGAAGCTTTAGAAGAGCTGTATCCCGGCATCAAATTCGGAATTGGACCTCCGATTGAGACGGGTTTTTACTACGATGTAGACTTTGGAGATCATATTTTGGAGGGTTCCGAGCTCGATAAAATTGAGAAGAAGTTTATCGAATTGGCCCGTCAAAAGAATGAATACATCAGAACGGCTGTTTCAAAAGCTGATGCTGTAGCTTATTTCCAAGAGAAAGGCGATGAATATAAACTGGACCTTTTGGAAGGTCTGGAAGATGGTTCAATTACTTTTTATGAGCAAGGCAACTTTACCGATCTATGTCGTGGACCACATATCCCTAACACTGGTTTTATCAAAGCTGTCAAGCTTACAAATATCGCAGGCGCTTACTGGAGAGGGGATGAGAAACGAAAAATGCTTACTCGGATCTATGGGGTTACATTTCCTAAAGACAAGGAACTTCAAGAATACCTGATTTTACTAGAGGAGGCTAAAAAACGAGATCATCGTAAATTAGGCCGTGAGTTAGAACTATTTTGTTTTTCTGAGAAAGTAGGAATGGGTCTTCCGCTTTGGCTGCCAAAAGGCACCTTACTGCGTGAGCGATTGATAAACTTTATGAAGCGTGCGCAGGATAAATCTGGTTATCAGCAAGTGTCTACGCCTCATATCGGTCTCAAAGCTCTTTATGAGACTTCTGGACACTATGAGAAATACGGAAAGGACTCTTTCCAGCCGATTACGACACCGCATGAGGGAGAGGAGTTTTTATTAAAGCCGATGAACTGTCCTCATCATTGTGAAATCTACAAGAATAAGCCACATTCATATAAAGAGCTGCCGATCCGCTATGCGGAATTTGGAACGGTTTATCGTTACGAGCAAAGTGGAGAATTGCATGGATTGACTCGAGTTAGGGGTTTTACTCAAGATGATGCGCATATTTTCTGTCGACCGGATCAGGTGAAGGAAGAATTCATCAAAGTAATCGATTTGGTTATGTATGTCTTCAAAGCGCTTGGATTTAAAGATTACACCGCTCAAATTTCTTTGAGAGACCAAAAAAAAGCTGAGAAATATATTGGTGGAGACGAGGTTTGGGAAAAAGCTGAGTCAGCAATCATTGAAGCCGCAGCCGAAAAAGGTCTCGAAACAGTCACCGTACTTGGTGAAGCTGCATTCTACGGACCCAAGCTTGACTTTATGTTGAAAGATGCTTTAGGGCGGAAATGGCAATTGGGGACAATACAAGTAGATTACAACCTTCCGGAGCGGTTCCAATTGGAATATATCGGTGCGGATAATCAAAAGCATCGACCAGTGATGATTCACCGTGCACCTTTTGGCTCATTAGAGCGATTCATTGCGGTATTGATTGAGCATTGTGCGGGTAACTTCCCACTTTGGTTAGCACCTGAACAAGTCAATATTTTACCGATTTCGGAAAAATATATAAAATATGCTGAAGAAATTAAGGCCTTACTTGACGAAGGTGGTATTTCCGGATCAATTGATAATCGTGACGAAAAAATAGGTCGGAAGATCAGAGACTCGGAAGTTAAAAAAGTCCCTTTCATGCTTATTGTAGGAGAAAAAGAGCAAGAAGAGCAAAAGCTATCTGTAAGAAAGCATGGTGAAGGAGATCTGGGAAATTTCTCTTTGGATGAATTTATTGCCTATTTCAACGATATTATAGCGCAATCATTGCATAAGTAATGTGGCTAATATGTTAGGATACTTTTCATACTTGGGAATTATTACGATATTTGTAAACAACTTCATAAAACAATCAACGCAAACTTGAGAAACCAAAGACAACCCTACAGAGGACGGCAAGAAGAACCATATAAAGTAAATCATAAAATCAGAGCTCGAGAAGTTAGGGTTGTTGGAGACTTTGTAGAAGGTGGAAATGCATTGTTATCACTGGAAAAAGCCATTAAAATCGCGGAAGAAAACGATCTTGATCTGGTTGAAATTTCTCCTACTGTCGATCCTCCAGTTTGTAAGATTCTTGATTATGCGAAGTTTAAGTATGAGCAGAAAAAGAAGCAAAAGGAGATAAAATCCAATGCAGCGAAGATTGTTTTGAAAGAAATTAGATTCGGACCTAATACAGATGATCACGATTACAGTTTCAAATTGAAGCATGCGATCAGCTTCCTAAAAGAAGGTGCAAAAGTAAAAGCTTATGTACACTTTGTCGGTAGAAGTATCGTGTTTAAAGAAAGAGGTGAGATGCTCTTACTCAAATTCGCTCAAGCCCTAGCAGATTATGGTGCAGTAGAACAGTTGCCAAAATTGGAAGGAAAACGAATGAATATCTTCATCGCTCCGAAGGCAGGAAAGAAATAAATTTCAACTAAATAAATACAGTAAAATGCCAAAAGTAAAAACCAAATCCGGTGCAAAGAAGAGGTTCGCTTTAACCGGAACCGGCAAAATCAAAAGAAAACATGCTTTTAAAAGTCATATTCTGACCAAAAAAGCCACAAAAAGAAAGCGTAATTTGACCAAAACAGGTCTTGTACACGAGTCTGATGAAGGTAGAGTTCGTGCAATGTTACGTATCTAATTGCTTTTATTCACAAAATTTAAATTAAGGTTCATTTATTCACCAGATACGTTGGTTTTCAAGTTTTAGAAATAAACACCACGAATCAAAAATTAAAATATTATGCCTAGATCGGTAAACGCGGTTGCGTCGAGAGCAAGAAGAAAAAAAATACTAAAGGCTACAAGAGGTTACTTCGGAAGAGGTAGTAACGTGTGGACAGTAGCCAAAAACAAGTACGAGAAAGGACTTCAGTACGCCTACAGAGATAGAAAAGCGAAGAAAAGAGAATTTAGAGCCCTATGGATTCAGCGTATAAATGCAGGAGCAAGATTGCTTGGCATGTCTTATTCTCAACTAATGGGATTATTGAAGAAAGGTGAAATCGAACTTAACCGTAAGGTTTTGGCAGATTTGGCCATGAATCATCCTGGAGCATTCAAAGCTGTAGTTGAAAAAGTAAAATAAGGACTGCACTACCTTATTTTATAAAGCCTTCCTTCGGGAAGGCTTTTTTGTTTTGGGATGTTTTGAAAATCACCTATCAGGAGTCAAATCGGATAGAAACAAAGCTTGAGCAAAATACCAAACCACAGCTGAGAGTAAATAAATGTGGTGATTATCATAGCTGTGAAGGTAAGAAGACACCCTGTTCATATCCGGCCATTCGCACTAATTCCCATTATTCGCTACCATCATTTTCAGCGTTGAATTTGGCATACCATATTTCCAAAAAAATTGCGTATAATTCTGATTGAGAATTTGTTATGAGGATCAAAAATGCGATATTTCTGATGAAAAAGGAGTCAACTTTGTTCTACTTGGAGTCGAAATCAGTTTAAGAGTTGGTTTTTAAATCAAACCTGATGCTACCTTAATCCATAAGAATACGGGAGGAGATTTGAACTCCCGTCCGCCGCGCCTGTGCGCTGCGGCGTAGCGGATAAAAATCCTGCGCTTAGGAGTAATCAGGAAGTATATTATTTTTTATCCATTCTCTTCCTCTGCCAGATTTAAGTTTTTTTTCACGGAGTAAGGCTTCAGTCTTACGCTCAAAAAACTCAACATGAACAACAATCCAAGGCCTGTATCTGAGTGTATATCCTTTAGTCGATTTGAAATTATGAAATTGGAATCTGGTAATGAGATCAGCGGTCATTCCAGTATAGGTCTTACCCGATGAAGTGGAAAAAAGAATGTACACTACAAAAGTATCCATAGGCCTAAAAAGAAAAAGACTTCCGTTTCCGAAAGCCTTTGTAGCGAGAGGGAGATTTGAACTCCCGACCTCAGGGTTATGAATCCTGCGCTCTAACCAACTGAGCTACCTCGCCATATATTAACTTATTTGATACTCTAATCTTGGGATTTTAACTCCCGTCCGCCGCGGCGGATATGAATCCTGCGCTCTAACTCCCGATGACTATCGGGATGAGCTACCTCGCCATATATTAACTTACTTGATCTCCAATCTTGGGATTTTAACTCCCGTCCGCCGCGGCGGATATGAATCCTGCGCTCTAACTCCCGATGACTATCGGGATGAGCTACCTCGCCGTATATCAACTTATTCGATACTCTAATCTTGGGATTTTAACTCCCGTCCGCCGCGGCGTAGCGGATATGAATCCTGCGCTCTAACTCCCGATGACTATCGGGATGAGCTACCTCGCCATATATTAACTTACTTGATCTCCAATCTTGGGATTTTAACTCCCGTCCGCCGCGCCTGTGCGCTGCGGCGTAGCGGATATGAATCCTGCGCTCTAACTCCCGATGACTATCGGGATGAGCTACCTCGCCATATATTTACTCAAGAAAATTTAAATTTGACTTATTTTCTGTAAAATCCTTTAAATCTGATACTAACAATTTTCCCTTAAATAAACCAAACATTTGCAATAAAGTCAGCCTACTATTTCATGTGTTTTTAATAATTTTATGCCTACATTCTTCTATAAGAAAATTCAATAATTGAAAACATTGTATTAGGATTAACTCGATAATTTTCTCAAATTATTTTGCAAATATGAGGTCTTGACTCGTGAAATCCAAGTTAGTGTTCTTTAAAAAGTGATTTTTCCACTTTGTAAAATTTAATATTATGGTCAAAAATAAATTTATAGCTGATTATCAAATCAATGCCTCAAAAAAAATAGTCTTCAATTATTTGAGTACTGCTAGTGGCTTATCAGAATGGTTCGCAGATGATGTGATCATCAATGAAGACAAGAATTATATCTTTCACTTTGATAATGAAAATCATCATGCCCGATTGGTCGCGTTAAGAACTAATATGCATGTCAAATTTGAGTTTTACGATCCTGCTATTGAAAACGAAGAAGATCATTCATATATCGAATTTAAACTCGATGAAAATGAACTCACTCAGACACTTTATATTAAAGTGATTGATTATTCAGACGTGTATGATGATGACGAGTCTGTTGCCATATGGGGAGGATTGATTAACCAACTGAAAGAAATTATTGGTGGTTAAAATCAAATCATTTTACCAACTTTGGACTTAGATGCTAAGCGTTTCTATGCCAAGTTCAATAGGTTAAAAAATGAAGAAATTAGACAAGCTTATTCTTGGGTCTTTTTTAGGCCCATTTTTATTGACTTTCATCGTTGTAGATTTCATTTTATTGACAGTCAACATGCTAAAATATTTCGATGAGATTTTTGGCAAAGGCTTGGATTTTTGGATTTACATGGAGCTGATAGGATACTTTGTGATTTCAATTTCCCCCATGGCATTACCTCTCGCGGTCTTACTGTCGAGTTTAATGACTTTTGGTAACCTTGGCGAGCACTTTGAGCTTACGGCAATAAAAAGCAGCGGTATTTCATTATTGAGAGCGCTCAGACCCATTGGGATTTTTGTAATTGTCCTCACTTTTGCGGCATATCTTTCAAATAATTATTTAGTACCAAAGGTGAACCTGAAAACATTCAGTTTACTCTACGATATGCGCATGAAATCCCCCGCTTTAGATATTAAAGCAGGCGTATTTTATGATGGTATCCCTGGATATAGTATTAAAGTCAACGAAAAAGTTGGAGAGTTTGGACTGAAAGATATCCTGATTTACAATCATTCTGAGGGATTTCAGGGTAACCTGAATGTAACACTCGCTGATTCGGGAGTGATGCAGCCATATTTCAATGAAAATTACATGAGGCTTTCCTTATACAATGGAAAAAATTACAAAGAGTCAAAAAATGCTCGTGGGATAAATGAAAAGCCGGTAGAATTTAGCAGAACTGATTTTGACGAAAACACAATTATTTTCAATCTGAATTCATTCCAGCTCAATCGAACAAATGAGGATAATTGGTCTACAAATCGATCAATTAAAAATATTCCTGAAATTAGACTCGGCCTAGATTCTATCGCTACATTGATAAACGACCAAAAGTTTCAGAATTATCAGACTACAGAGAGCATTTTTCCCTTTTTCACAAGAGGGAGAAAGCTAACACCACCTCAAGAAATACTTGATCAAAAGGCTAAGGATGATACTATAAGAGTTGAAAAATTCAGATACGAACGAGCAAAAAAGGATTCGGTTGAGCTTTTAGCTCAAAATTCGGCGCTCGATAGTGCGTCGATAATTTTAAAAAGCCCTGAGGGAAAAGATTTAGCAGTAAGGTCTGACGCTATGATGGGAAGCCCTGTAATTTCGGCAGTGACAACTATTCCAGCCCGAAGCGATTCTATATTTAAGCAAAAGATTCACAGAAAAGATCGCCTGGTCACTACCATCAATGTTTCAGAAAATGATTCGAGTAGAAATGATGGGGCTGGAGAAATAATCCAAAAATCGCAGCGAAATGCTCCACTTACAGCTGACGAAAAAAATCTTATTGATTCTCTTGTAAATGAGAAGGGGTACATGAGTAACGCATTAACCATGGCATTGAATAATTCTCGGAATTTAAAAAATACATTTGATGTTAAAAAGGCGCAAATAGAAAACCATAATAGAGAGTATCGGCGCTACGAAATAGCATGGTTTCAAAAATACACTCAGGCTATAGCCTGCTTTGTTATGTTCATGATTGGAGCTCCACTTGGGGCAATAATCAAGAAAGGTGGACTAGGAATGCCTGTCCTTATTTCAATTATTTTTTTTATTCTCTATTACATGCTTACTATTTCCGGGGAAAAGTGGGCAAAAGAAGGAATTATTGATACATTATTTGGTACCGCTTTTTCAAATCTCTGTTTGATTCCATTTGGCTTATTCTTTTTAAGACAAGCTAGAAAAGATGCGAGATTGTTTGAGCCTGATTTTTATGTGGAATTTTGGAATAGTGTTCAGAAAAGGTTCATGCTGCCAAGAGCAAAATCTAGATGATATTTTGTCATATTATTGTCCGCATTTGCAACAGTAAAAGATAGAAAGCAACTTAACATATGGCACACATCAGCATTGCCTGTACTTTTACTGATTGCTACAGGGATGTCACGGGCCTGCCTCGCCTTGGCGGGTATTCCAAGCACAGATAGACAAAGAAAAAGAGGTCACTGACATCATTGCAGATAATCAGATTTTATTATTAGGATTTTAGCTTTACCTTTGTCTTTGTTTTAATTAATTTAGCTAATCATGTATTTAACATCAGAGAAAAAACAAGAGTTGTTTCAAAATCATGGACGGTTAAAATCTGCCACTGATACAGGATCTCCTGAATCTCAGATTGCCCTCTTCACTCATAGAATCAAGCATTTAACCGAACATTTGAAGTTAAATAAAAAGGATCACTCCACAAGGCTTGGTTTGTTGAAGCTAGTAGGTAAAAGAAGAAGCCTGCTGGATTACCTCAGTAAAAGAGAAATCGGGCGATATCGTTCTATTATCGCTGAACTAGGCATCAGGAAATAACCACTGAGTAAGGTTCTCGAACAAGAGAACCTTACTTTTTTCTTTTTAAAGGTTTCTGTTCGCTTTTACACATTATACGCTTTATCACTAACACCTATTTATGTTACCAAATTTAATCAGTAAGACCATCACCCTTGAAGATGGCAGGGAAATTACTATTGAGACTGGAGCTTTAGCCAAGCAGGCTGATGGTTCTGTAGTTGTGAAGATGGGAAAGGCCATGTTATTGGCCACTGTAGTTTCTAAAAAAGAAGCTTCAGAAGGGGTTGATTTTTTACCGATGTCGGTAGATTATCAAGAAAAATTTGCTTCCTCGGGTAAAATACCTGGAGGATTTTTAAAACGAGAGGGAAGATTATCGGACTATGAAATATTAATTAGCCGTATCGTAGATAGAGCTATTCGCCCAATTTTCCCAAGTGATTACCATGCAGATACGCAAATTGCAATTACACTCATCAGTGGAGATGATGATGTTCTTCCAGATGCATTAGCTGGATTAGCAGCATCTGCTGCTTTGGCAGTTTCTGATATCCCATTTAATGGTCCAATCTCAGAGGTTCGAGTAGCTAAAATTGATGGTGAGTTGAAAATTAATCCAACTCCGGTGGAATTGGAGAAAGCTTCCCTTGAGTTTATTGTTGCAGGTTCGCTAGACTTCATTTTGATGGTAGAAGGCGAAGCAAATGAAATTGAAGAAGAAGAAATGTTAGAGGCCATGCAGTTTGGTCATGACGAAATCAAAAGACACTGTAAGGTTCAAATCGAGCTAACCAAGTTGGTTGGCAAAGAAGTAAAAAGAGAATACAATCACGAGAAAACAGATCCTGCACTGTTTGATAAAATGAGAGCTGACGTTTACGAGAAGCTTTATGACTCAGTAAGTAAGCAAATCGCTAATAAATCTGAAAGATCTGCTTTGACCAGGGAAATTAAAGTAGCATTTGTAGCAAGTTTGGGTGAAGACCATGGGTATGAGTCAAGTCTAATTGGGCCTTATTTCAGTAAGATTCATAAAGAAGCTGCCAGAAATCTGACACTTAATGAGAAAAAGCGATTGGATGGTAGAAGATTAGACGAAGTAAGACCTATTTGGTCAGTAGCGGATTACCTTCCCTCTGCTCATGGTTCTGCATTGTTTACACGTGGTGAAACACAGGCACTTGCTACTTGTACATTGGGTACTAAGATGGATGAGATGATGGTGGATGGTGCTACTATCTCAGGGTACAATAAGTTTTACCTTCATTACAATTTTCCAGCTTTTTCTACTGGAGAAGTAAAACCAAATAGGGGCCCAGGAAGAAGAGAAGTTGGTCATGGTAACTTAGCAATGAGAGCTTTGAAAAAAATACTTCCTTCAGCTGCTGAAAATCCGTATACTATTCGAATTGTATCCGATATTTTAGAATCTAATGGATCATCTTCAATGGCTACGGTTTGTGCTGGCTCATTGGCTTTGATGGATGCAGGCATTCAGATTAAATCTCCAGTGACAGGAATTGCCATGGGAATGATTTCTGATGCTAAAACCGGTAAATATTCAATTCTTTCAGATATTCTTGGTGATGAAGATCATTTAGGAGATATGGACTTCAAGGTTACCGGAACAGCCAAAGGGATCACTGCTTGCCAGATGGACCTTAAAGTAGAAGGCTTGGATTACGCAGTATTGAAGGAAGCGTTACACCAGGCTAAAGCCGGTAGACTTCATATTTTGGATGAAATCAATAAAACACTTTCAGCACCAAGGACAGAATTGAAGCCTCATACCCCGAGATCATTTATTATGATGATTCCAAAGGAGTTGATTGGAGCAGTAATAGGACCGGGAGGAAAAGTGATTCAAGAAATTCAAAAAGATACAGGGGCCACTATTATAATCGAAGAAATAGACAATCAGGGTAAAATCAATATTTTCTCTGCGAATCAGGATAAACTTAATGCGGCACTTTCACGTATCAAAGCAATTGTGGCTCAGCCCGAAATTGGAGAGACTTACACTGGAAAAGTAAAAAACATTCAACCTTTTGGAGCTTTCGTGGAATTTATGCCAGGCAAAGATGGTTTACTCCATATCTCTGAGGTTAAATGGGAGCGATTAGAAACCATGGATGGCGTACTTGAGCCAGGCGAGGAGATAAAGGTAAAGTTAATCGATGTAGATCAGCGTACTGGGAAATTCAAGCTTTCTAGAAAAGCGCTTTTACCTAAACCGGGAAAACCAGATTCTAATCCACAGGGATAATTATCGAAGGTTTAAACGGAATAATGTTTAATTGAATTTTACAAACCATATACCTGAATGAGGCAGCTAAAAATTAGCAAACAGATTACCAACAGAGAAAGTCAATCTCTGGATAAATACCTTCAAGAAATTGGTAAGGTAGACCTGTTGACGGCAGATGAAGAGGTAGTATTGGCAAAAAGAATTAGAGAGGGTGATCAACTTGCTCTCGAAAAACTTACAAAAGCCAACTTGCGATTTGTCGTTTCAGTAGCAAAGCAATACCAAAACCAAGGTCTTTCATTAGGTGATCTAATCAATGAAGGGAACTTGGGTTTGATCAAGGCTGCTCAGCGTTTTGATGAAACTAGAGGTTTCAAATTTATCTCATATGCAGTTTGGTGGATTAGACAGTCAATACTTCAAGCATTGGCTGAGCAATCTCGAATCGTACGCTTGCCATTAAACAGAGTTGGCTCACTTAATAAAATAAGTAAAACCTTTAGTGAATTAGAGCAGAAGTTTGAGCGTGAGCCTTCACCGGAAGAACTTGCAGAGGTGCTAGAAATCACTGCAAACGAAGTTGTGGACACGATGAAGATTTCAGGTCGTCACGTGTCCATGGATGCTCCTTTTGTACAAGGAGAAGAGAACAGCTTATTAGATGTGCTTGAAAATGATGGAGATGAAAAGCCTGATGATGGCTTGATGAAAGATTCTCTTCGTAAAGAAGTTCAACGTGCATTGTCTACGCTAACTCAACGAGAGGCAGATGTGATTACTTTATATTTTGGATTGAATGGCGAGCATGCTATGACCCTTGAAGAGATTGGTGAAAAATTCAATTTGACTCGAGAGCGAGTCCGCCAAATCAAAGAAAAAGCAATCAGACGTCTCAGACATACTTCAAGAAGTAAGACCCTCAAGCCTTACCTTGGTTAACTATAGATAAAAAAGGGGGTTATTTAACCCCCTTTTTTAATTTAATACCATCTCCACTCCACTCATTGTGTTTTGGAATTTTAACAAGTATAAGTCTTGAGGAGAATTTATAAATAACAAAATTTGTCAGATTTTAATAATCAATCAATGAGTCAAGAAAACGAGCATGTTAAGGTCTTAATTATTGGTTCTGGACCTGCCGGATACAGTGCTGCGATATACGCTTCAAGAGCCGGTCTATCACCAGTCCTATATACAGGAGGACAGCCAGGTGGTCAACTTACAATTACTAGCGATGTGGAAAACTATCCCGGTTATCCAGAGGGAATAAAGGGACCGGAAATGATGGAAGACTTTAGAAAGCAAGCCGAGCGATTTGGAACACAGGTGCGTTTCGGATTAGCTTCTAAGGTTGATTTCTCTAAAAGACCATATCACGTTGAAATGGATGAAAAAAAGACCATTATCGCTGATACAATTTTAATTTCTACTGGTGCCTCAGCCAAATGGTTAGGAATCGAAAGTGAAACAAGACTTAATGGGAAAGGGGTATCTGCCTGTGCTGTCTGTGATGGATTTTTCTTTAAGGGTCAGGACGTCGCTATAGTCGGTGCCGGTGATACAGCCTGTGAAGAAGCTATTTATCTATCCAATATTTGTAGTAAGGTGTATATGATCGTTCGAAAGAGTGAAATGAAAGCCTCTCAAATAATGCAAAATCGGGTGCGTAATAATCCAAAAATCGAAATTCTCTGGAATACTGAAACTGATGAGATTCTGGGTCAAGAAGAAGTCTCAGGAGTAAAGGTGATGAATAATAAGACTGGTGAAAAATTAGAAATCGCAATTTCTGGCTTCTTTGTTGCTATCGGTCATCAACCTAATACAGCAATATTTAAGGATTTTATTCACATGGATGAGGCAGGTTATATCATGACAATTCCTGGAAGTACAAAAACAAATATAGAAGGTGTGTTCGCATGTGGTGATGCCCAAGATAAAATATACAGGCAAGCAGTAACTGCGGCAGGAACAGGGTGTATGGCAGCTTTAGATGCCGAGAGATTCCTGTCTCAATTTGAGAATCACTAATACGATAAATGAGGTATTTCTTTATAATTTTCTTTTTAAATTCTTTTTTGAGCATTGGTTTACAAAAAATCAATGCTCAAATTTTTCCTAAAATTATAAAGAAAAATGTAACAGTACCCGCTTCAACAAATCAAGAAAGGAAGACAATTGAGTTGAGAGGCTTTGATCATACTGCTTATCTTAAAACTCTCTCATCAGTAACAGACTCGATTATCTTTGAAAATAATGTAAATCTTGGTCGAGTTCGATCAATAGTAAGTGAAGATCAGTCTATTATGATATGGGCACCTACTAATCAACTTGTTAAAATTTCTGAGCAAATCCTTATAGATAGTATTTGGGTGACAGCTTACGAGCATTTTTCATCTTGGGATTCAAATAAAATAGATATTTATAATTTTGACTTGAAGAGTTTCAAAGATTCTGTCAACCTTAGACTATATGATCCTTTTTTTGGCTATAATTGGAAAATGCCTCTCGATGCCACACCCGTGACTTCGGGTTTTGGCTACCGATGGAGGAGATGGCATTACGGGACTGATCTTGGTCTCAATACTGGTGATCCGGTATACAGCGGATTTGATGGAATTGTACGGATCAAATCTTACGACAGATATGGATACGGTTATTACATAGTCATTCGTCACAAAAATGGTTTGGAAACTGTTTATGGACATCTTTCTAAGCAGCTGGTTGTGATTGGTCAAGAAGTAAGGGCAGGAGATTTGATTGCAAAAGGAGGGAATACAGGTAGGAGTACTGGCTCGCATTTACACTATGAGCTTCGATATAAGGGACTTGCCTTCGATGCTCAAAAAGTATATGACTTTGAAAACAGCTCTATAGTTGGCCCTAATTATTTAATTACGCCCTCCTTATTTTCTCACGCAGTCGGTAGTACAGCTGTATCACGTACGAATGCGTATCATCGCGTAAGAAAAGGTGAGAATCTAGGGTCTATTGGAAGGAAATACGGTGTATCAGTAGGTTCTCTGACAAAATTAAATGGAATCTCAACCCGATCAATTTTGAAGATTGGTCAAAACCTGAGAGTTCGGTAACCCAATAATTATATTATATGACAAAGCTTGATGTATTGGTTTTTGCAGCACATCCTGATGATGCCGAACTTGGTTGCTCAGGAACGATTGTTTCTTTGGTAACACAAGGCAAGAAAGTTGGAATAGTGGATTTTACTCATGGCGAAATGGGAACCAGAGGTACACCTGCAATCAGACTTCAAGAAGCAGCCAAAGCAGCAGAAATCCTTAGGCTTTCTGCAAGAGAAAATTTAGGCTTTAAAGATGTTTTTTTCAAAAATGATGAAACTCACCAACTCAAATTGGTAGAAATGATCAGAAAATATCAGCCAGAAATTGTTATTGCAAATGCCATATCAGACAGGCACCCCGATCACGGTAAAGGATCAAGCCTCAGTTCTCAAGCTTGTTTTATGAGTGGTCTTCGCAAGATTGAAACCAATTTTGAGGGTATAGATCAGTCGCCTTGGCGCCCAAAGGCAATTTACCACTACATCCAGAATAATTTCATTAATCCTGATTTTGTAGTAGACATAACTCCTCATTGGCAAGTAAAAATTGCTAGTATTATGGCTTTTAGATCCCAGTTTTTTGATGCCAACAGTAAAGAACCGATATCATTTATCTCAGATCCAGAATTTTTACCGTTTATCGAAGCACGAGCCAGGGAATATGGACATAGAATTATGGTAAAATATGGAGAGGGTTTCACTGTGGAAAGGACGCTAGGAATAACAGACTTGTTCAAGCTTATTTAATCAGGGAGCTAATCTATCCATCAACCATCCTCCGTTTTCTAGTGTATAACTTATACGATCGTGAAGTCTACTGGGTCTTCCCTGCCAAAATTCAATTGAACTAGGTATTAATCGATAGCCACCCCAATGAACTGGTCTAATCATCGGCTCATTTTTAAATCTTACTTCCACATCATGCTGTCTTTGATCCAAAATTTCTCTGGATTCAATTCTTTTGCTTTGCGGTGAAGTCCAGGCCCCAATTTGAGATCCAATTGGACGTGAGAAAAAATACTTATCTGATTCCGACTCAGCTATTCTGGATACTACACCCTTTATTCTTACTTGGCGCTCCAATTCTGGCCAAAAGAATGTCAGTGAAGCCTTTTCTGAAACCTCAAGTTCCTTTCCTTTTTCACTTTGATAGTTTGTGAAAAAAACAAAGCCAAGATCAACTTCTTTCAATAATACTATCCTTCCATTTGGTGAGCCATCCAATCCCAAAGTCGACAGGGTCATTGCATTTACCTCCAAAACTTCTGAAGCTATGGCTTCTTGAAGCCATATTTGAAACTGTGCAATGGGATTAGAATTTAATTCTTCCCCGTCAAGTGATTTAAGTGTATATTCTTTACGAATAGATGAAATTTCCATGATATTGTATTCTTACTATATTTCTTGGTATAAATTTACCACTGCCATTGCATTTAAAAAATTATGCTCTATATTTTTCTTTAATTCTTATTAGCCCGCTTATGATTAAAGGTGATATCAAAAATGCAAAGCCAGGAGATTTATTAATCTCAGAGCCATTTCTGCAGGATGAAAACTTTGTAAGATCTGTAATACTACTCTGTGAACACTCCGAAGATGGAAGCTTTGGTTTGGTAGTAAATAAGCCCTCAATTTTGAAACTTGGGGAATTAGTAGAGGGACTGAGTTTTTTGAACAAAAATATATTCGTTGGTGGGCCTGTGGAGCAAAACACGCTTCATTTTATTTACTTCGGGGACAAAGTCCTCGATGGTAGTATTTCATTAGGAAATAACCTCTGGTGGGGAGGTGATTTTGATATACTTCAAGAGAAGCTGAAGCTCAATCAATTTAATCGTGATTCAGTTAGGTTTTTCTTGGGGTACAGTGGTTGGAGTGCAGGGCAATTAAAAGATGAGTTGAAAGAAAGTACTTGGATAGTATGCACTCAGAATCTGAAGGTTGAAAATTTTGAATATACTCCAGAAGAGCTATGGAAAAACCTCCTAAAAAATATGGGAGGAGAGTATAAAGTAATCGCGAATTATCCTTTGGACCCAAGATTAAATTAGGCAAGACGCCTAATTTTACCCATATTGCCACAAAATAGTACCCTTTTTATGACTGAGAAAAGTAAAGAATTGTCTGATAAAGACAAGGTGACTCAAGGTTCCGAATCCATGGAGTCAAAAAGTAAAGAGAAATCCGAAACAACTGGCACTCCAAAAGATGATGAAGCTGATAATATGGCAGTTTCGGAAAAATCCGAAGAGACTGTTGCACCTGACAAATCTGATTCAAATAAGACTGTGATATCTGAGGAATCAATTTCTCCTATTCCGTCGACGGATGAGGCCGAAAAGGTCAAATCAGAAATTGAGAACCAAGAAAATAATCTGGAAAATCAAGATATCGTCCATGTAGCAAGTGAAAGTAAAGAAGATTCGTCAAATGATAGTGTGAAAACTACTTCAAAGTCTGGGGAAAATAAAGTGTCAACACCTTTACCAGAGCAGGTGTCGGAATTAACAGTATCAGAAGTAGTACCAAAACTCACTCAATCAACTACCTCTGATGAAACAGAATCTGACCTCGATGGAGAAGTCGAGGAAGAAGGTGATGATCATTCAGGAGAAAATTTAGAAATTTCTTCATTGTCTAAAATGGAGCTTGTTGCTTTACTGAAGATAAATTCTCAAGCAGCTAATCCTTTTAAAATGGATAAACTTGTGCATGAAATAAAAGGAGCATTTGAGGAATTCACCAATAAGGAAAAGGAAGAAGCATTAGAGAAGTTCAAGTCTGAAGGTGGTACAGCTGATGATTTTGATTTTAAACCCAGTGATGAGGAAAAGGAATTCAACAGCTATTATTTCGAATTTAAGAAACAACTAGGTAATCTTCGCAAAGAAACTGAGCGGCAAAAAGAATCCAACCTCAATTTAAAAACTGATCTTTTAAATAAGCTCAGGGATTTAGTAGATGGTGAAGAAACTACACTAAGTATTAATGTTATAAAAGAAATTCAAGAAACTTGGAAATCAATTGGCCAGGTTCCAGCTGCACAAAATAGAAGTCTCTGGGCGAGCTATAATGCCCTCATGGATAGATTCTATGATAATAGGAGCATCTATTTCGAATTGAAGGAGCTTGATCGGAAGAAGAATTTAGAAAGAAAAACAGAGCTTTGTGAAAAAGCAGAATTACTTAAAGGGGTAAAAGACTTAAAGGATGCTATTAAGTCTCTAAATGAACTTCATGAAGAGTTCAAGCATATCGGTCCCGTTCCTAGAGATGAACAGGAAATTATTTGGCAGCGCTTTAAAGCTGCTTCCGATGCCGTTTATGATCGTAGAAAGAACTTTTACGATGGACAAAAAGAATTATACCAGAAAAATCAGGAAGACAAAGAGCTTCTAATTGAAAAATTAAAAGATTTTGGTGGCTTTACAGCGAGTCGAATTCGAGAGTGGAATATTAAGACTAAAGAGATACTTGAAATCCAAAAGTCATGGGAAAAGATAGGTGCAGTACCGCGAGAATCTGGTAAGGAAGTAAATAGAGCGTTTTGGGCTGGTTTCAAACATTTTTTTCATAACAAAAACCTTTTCTTTAAAGAACTGGATGAGATCCGTGCGACGAATCAGGCGAAAGCAGAAGAACTAATTATTCAAGCTGGTCAATTATCCGAAAGTACCGATTGGCAAAATACAGCGAATTCTTTGGTGAAGCTTCAGCTAGAATGGAAGAAACTTGGGCCAACTCCGGAAAAACATAGAGATGCCTTGTACAAAAGGTTCAAATCTGCATGTGATATGTTTTTTGATAATCGCAGAATCGCAAATCAACAAACTAATGCAGAATTTGACGATAATCTTAAAAAGAAGGAAGAAATCTGTAAGGAGATTACTCAATTAGCGATTAACTCTCCTACCGAAGAGTCACTAACCAAATTGGTAACTGCATATAATGAAGTAGGGTTTGTACCTAGAAAGAGTATCAAGGATATCGCTGCAGAGTTCAAGACAGTAGTAGATAATTGTCTTCAAAACCTTGGAGATGATGGATCTGGAAGAGAGGATTTTCTATTCAGGTTAAATTTGAATCAGATCCAATCAGATCCAAATGCAACTAAGACTCTCAATAAGAAGGAACATGGTATCAGAAAGCAAATTTCTGAATTAGAAAATAATATTACGCTATGGAGAAATAATCTAGAGTTCTTTGCAGCATCCAAAACAGCTGATAAGCTTAAAGATCAATTTGATATTAAAATTCAAAAAGCAGAAGATGAGGCGGAAAAGTTAAAAAAGAAGCTCGCAATTTTGAAGGAATTTTAAATTAATCTCACTCAGAATAAGAGAGATAGCATATTTATTTGCAAGTGGTTTGGAGTGAACATATCGAAGTTCTATATTTGCATCTCTATAGTTCAAATCGCCTCTTTAGCTCAGCTGGTAGAGCAACTGATTTGTAATCAGTAGGTCGCTGGTTCGATCCCGGCAAGAGGCTCAAAAAGGGAAACAGAAATGTTTCCCTTTTCTGTTTTTGAAGGTTTATCTATGCCAACACATTCTATATTCTGAATAAACTGATAAATAGTACATCGGTCAAACAGAAGATGTTCAAAATTGCTTGCTTGGACATAATTCACATTCATACAAGGATTCATTTATAAAAATCGGATCTGATTGGAAATTGAAATCAAGCCTAATTTGCAATTCCAAAAGACAGGCGATCAAAATTGAAACGCACATCAAAAAGAATAAATCCCGGAAGTATGTTGAGGACTTTATAAGATTCCCTTCAATAGGAGAGAAGTTGCTTGAAAAATGGTTGGATCAAAATCAGTAGGTCGCTGTCCGCGATAGCCATCGGGATGACCCCGGCAAGAGGCTCAAAAAGGGAAACAGAAATGTTTCACTTTTCTGTTTCCCAATTTTTTAATCTAATTATCTCTTTTTTTGCCAGTATGTAAAAAAAACGAAATATAATAGGGACCTCCCAGTTAGCAATTGGCATATTGAGCTGGGTATTTTGGCCATCTCTCTTCTGTCCCGATA